>Ga0315282_10016029_pt1 | contig 10988 bp, 7 predicted proteins | sample YL17G07_20_MG_FD_203693 | JGI IMG/M metagenome (GOLD analysis project Ga0315282, IMG submission 203693) | Sediment microbial communities from Yellowstone Lake, YNP, Wyoming, USA - YL17G07_20 | ecosystem: Environmental > Aquatic > Freshwater > Lake > Sediment | place: USA: Wyoming | collected...
TCCTCGATCATGGGCTCGATGACCTCGATGGCCTCGGCCAGTTTCTCCGGCGCATCGACGGCCGCAATCATGATGGGAAGGTCGCGCGAGCGGTGCCAGAAGCTCTGCTTATGAGTGTGGCCCTTGGCCCCGTAGCCCAGGATGCCGCGATAGACCGTGGCCCCGGCGATATCCATCATCCGGAGCTGCTTGATAATGGCATCGTAAAGAGGGCCCCCCTTCCATTGATCCGCTTCCCCGAGATAGATTCGCATGAGCTTGGCCTTGCCTTCCTTCCTCTCACGGGGCTGCTTTGGTTCAGCTCGCCTCTCCTTGGCAGCGTGCTTGACAACGAGTGTGTCCTGGACTTCGATCAGGCCGTCGGTGACCATGTCGTAGAGCGTAGGCAGCAACTCGTCCACCTTTTGAGCGCTCTCGACAAACTCAATCCGAACGGGCAAGTGTTCCGAGAGTACTTCCATTTTCGGAGTGTGGATGATCTGGTGCGCTCCGAAGCCCGCCGAGGCACGGGTGGCCGTGGCGCCCGCCACGCCTTTGTGAAGGAGAAACATCAGGATCGCCTCCGAGAGCGGGCTGAGGTGGTGCTGGGTGTCTTCGTTCAGGTAAATGGTTACCTTTTTGGCAGGGCCTTTTGTCAGCATTCGACTATCGCGCCTCCACAAGTGTGTCTAGTTCCGATGAGGCTCCATGAACGTTATTCGCCATTTGATCCAATTGGCGAACTGCCGCCGAGAGCCTAGCGACAAGCTCTTCCGCTTCCAGGGAACCCGATTCATGACGCTCGAGGGCCGATTGAATCACGCGCCGGAGGCCCCCGATGGTTTCGGTCAGTTTGCCCTTCACCGTACGCTCGAAAGCCGAAACACTCTTGTCAAGCCGTCGCTTGAGATCATACGCGACCCGAGTGGCGTTGCGCTCGAGCTCGTCAGGCACGTTCTTCAAGACGCGCCGCAACAGGTAGCGGTGGAACAGGCCTGCGGGCAGGAGCAGCGGAGCACTGCCCAATCCCCAGTCGAGGGCGGGATCTGTGTGATAGCCGGTGGGCTCCAGGAAGGCCAATTCCTCGGACGCCTCAAGGCGCTCGATCTCAACTCCGAACAGAGTGCCTGCCGTCTCCCGGACCTTCAGAATGAGCTCGTTCACCTGCTTCTGGAAGCGCTCTGTGATCTCGCGAAAACTCGCCACCGCAGAGGGTTCGAAATCTGCGCGCCAGCGATCGAATTGGCGTTCCAACTGCTGGGCCAAGAAACGGTCCATGGCGCTGGCCAACTGCCTTCGGGGCAGAGAACGGGATTCTTCAAAGTACGCCCTGACGGCTGACAACATGGGGTCGAGCTGGGATTCCGCGAAGCTCTTGGCCTGGTTCTCGAATGTGGAGGAGAGGCGCGCCAAATTGCCCTTCAAGAGCAGCGCATTGTCCTCCTGCTGCTGCCGGGCCGAGTTCAGGTGTTCATCGAATGCAGAGATCCTGATGCGCAACTCTTCAACCGGCATCATGGCTGCTTGGACCTGCAAGGCCAGGTACATCCGGAAGTCTGCAATCAACCGCAGGAGGTTCCTGCTGACCGACAGCAGAAAGACGCGCCCTCTTTCATCTCGCAAAAAGCGGTTCAGTTGGGCTTCCAGTTCGGGGAATCCGCTGCGCTCGAGCAGGGATTGGTCCCCGGCGAGCTTGGCTTCCAAGGCCTGGCGGGCCGACACCGCGAAAACCGAGTTGGGGTCATTGGCCAGCGCGGCGGGGAGCGAGCGCCGGGCAAACTCGAGCACCTCGGAAAGCTGGCTGGCATCGACCAGGTCAGCCTTGTTCATCACGATGAATGTCTTGCTTACCTGGGGCAGCAAGTCTGCAAGGAACTCGATTTCCGCCGAGGTCACAGGCGGTTCCGGGGAGGTGATGAAGATGGCGGCGTCGATCCGCGGAAGGAAATCGTAGGTCACCTGGGTGTTGTGAGCATAGACGCTGGCGATTCCAGGCGTGTCAATCAAGGTGACGCTGCCGCGCAGGTAATCGCTGGGATAGAACACCTCGGCGTGGCGCACCGATTTTCTGTTACGCGGGTTGCCGCTTTCGGTCACGTATTCCGGCAACTGATCGAGCCGAATGCCAGCCTGGCGGCCGGATTGGAAAAAGACAGTCGCCTGCGGCGTGTCCCCGTAGCGAAGAACCGTGACAATCGAGGTCAACGGCAGAACCGCGACCGGGAGGACCGGCTCACCCAGCAGCGCGTTCAAGAAGGTGGTCTTTCCGCGTTTGAACTGTCCGACGACCACCAGGTGAAACCGGTTCTGCTGAATTTTGCCGGCCAGTTCTTGGGCGGCGCTGCGAATCGAGCCTTCGTTCTGCTCAGCGGCCATCCGCTCCAGTTCGGCCGCCACGCCCACGAGGGCCGAGCGCGCATCGGAATCGGCCGGTTTCATGCCGTTTCCTCCAGGGGTGCGCTGGTCAGAGCCGTTTTCTTCTTCGCCGCCCGTGCCGAGGCCGGCAGCAGGTGTTTTGGCAGGAAGTAGGCGTTGGCGATTGCGGTCGGCACTACCGCGCTTCCGATCACCGTGGCGACCACGTGCGAGTTCTGCGTCTGGTTGATGATCCCGTGGTTCAGACCAAACAGCGCCGAGATGGTCCCAAATGTCAAGCCCGTCGACATCATGAGGGAGTAGTAGAGGCCTTCGTGGCCCAGATAGTTGAAGAAGCGCACGGTGGGCACCAGGGCGACTAGTTTCGTGAACATTTTAGCCAACAGCAGGGCAGCGAAGACCAGGGGCGCGGCGATCAAGGCGCGCACCGAGACCAGGGAACCTGCCCTGATAAAGTAGAACGGAGTCAGGAAGCCGAAGGTGAGGGTTCGCAAGCGCCGGATCAACACGTGGTCTTTGCCAACCGATCCAGCCAGGACCATGCCGATGATGTAGGCCGGCAAAACGGCCTCGCTGCCAGCCCAAACCGCCAAACCGCCCATCCCGAAGACCAGCAGCAGAATGTACTTGGTTTCCACTTCCGAGGCCCTGCCGCCGAACCGCTCGAAGAACCGCGGCGTGAGGAAGGGCAGAGCCAGGAAGGCAACCATACTCAAGCCCACAAAAACCAGCGTACGTGACGTGAACGGGGCAAAAATCAAGCCCAAGGCGATGACCGTACCCAGGTCGTTGATAAAGCAGGCGGCCAGAATGCCTTTGCCGAAATCGGTTTGGTTCAAACCCAGTTCGAGCATGACGGTATAGACGACCGCGATGGAAGTGGTCGATAATGCGATGCCTGCCAGTAAACTGGCGGGCAGAGTCCAGCCCAGCAAGTAGCGCGCCACGGTCGCGGCGCCCACAAAGGGCGCCAGGAATCCAACCAGGCCAACGGCGCCGGCCTCCTGCCATTTTGCGCGGAAGACCGAGGGGTCCAGTTCAGCGCCTGCCAGGAAGGTCAGGACGATGGCGCCGGTGCCGGCCAGGAAGGTGATCCAAGGGGCTTTGGCGGCCAGCGCCCCGGCCCCCAGGAGCCCGCTGATGATCAGTTGCGCAAGCGTACCGACTACAATCTCCGACAGAGCGGTGGAAATCCGAAGCCACAATGCCACCAGGGTCGCAATCAGTGCCAGCGCCAGCCAAAGCGCCGCGGCAAACCAAACCTGTTCCATCACAAAATTCCTGACGGTCCTTGTTGGAATCACTGAGGGAGGGCCTGCAATTGGACTCCTACAGCGACTCCACTGTAGGAGTTATTGGCCGCGCAGGGCGACATAGAGCGAACTCCACCGCTTGATTCCAGAATACAACGAAGACCTTCAGGAGGCAAGAGGCGTCGGTCCAGCGGGCCCAGTCTGTCCCAGTCCTTGACGACGTGCCAGCTAGGGTGTATCCTTTATTGGTGGCGGTGGAGTTCGCCTAACGCCGCACATGCGGCCGATGACTCCTACGGTGGGAACCGCGGTGGGAGTGCGTGGCCGCTGAGACCTGCCCGGCGGTTTCCCCGATCAACTGAGTTCACACCGCGCATGGTGTGCCGACACGGTGCTGAGGCGGCGAGTATGGCGTTTGAAAAACCCCAACCGTACCCTTTCACCGCTGGGGTGATCGCGGCAAACGCGCCCCGAGCTGCGGGCGTTTATGGTTTGTTCAGCGGGACGGAGTGCATTTATGTCGGCCAGGCCGAAGACATTTCCGAGCGGCTGATGGAGCACCTCCGTGAAACGGACAGTCGCGTCATGAGACGAACCCCGACGGGTTTCACCTTCGAACTCTGCCCGCCCGACCGACGGAAAACCCTACAGGCAATCCTGATATGGCGCCACCGTCCCGTCTACTGCGAGCGCCCGGAGCTGCTTCTCCGCGAAACCTGAACTATGCGACTCCGGGAGTGGCTGAAACGGTCGAGGGGATGTGAGCGTCGCGAGCGCGCCGACATCCAACTGGCCCGGATCCTCGACGAGCAGGAGCGCACGTTGCGAAGCCTCGACCTCCCCCTACCGGAGCTGAAAGAGCCCGTGCGGATGACTGCCGTTGGTTTGCGAATGCCGCTGTTCAATCTGACACGGCACCCGTTTTTCCCAGTCCAGGCCAAGGCGCGCGATTATGTCGGCTACCTCCTCCTCTGCGAACGCAGCGATTCTCGTCGGGCCCTCGACCTTCTTGAGGAGGACGGCTTGCACCAGGTCGTGAGAAGGTTTCCAGGAGTCTGGCTGAATCGCGACCCTTACCTGGTCCACCGAACCCTGAACCGGTATGCCATCTACGGCGACGGCTTCAGCCTCAATGCCGACCTGCTGGAGTGGCTGCCCATCCGGCCGCTGCGGATGGTTAAAGGGTTCACGGTCTCCGAGGTTTTCGACCGCATCACGTGGCGCGGCAGGTTCTTTTCCGGGGTAGTCAACAAGTTTCCTGTGGCGGTGGACAACAACGAAATGCCCGGCGCGTACTGCAATGACGCCCTTCAGCTTGCGGCCACCATCCCCCCGAGGGCGCTGCTGGACCGGCGTGGATTGGCCGAGGATCTGCTCGCGTTTAGGGTTCCGCCGGTTGTGCGGATGTCCCAACTGTGCGATTACTTTCCGGATCGCAGTTCCCCATCGGCGGCTGTTGCGCTCCTGGAAGCAATGCGGGCGGCAGGTGGATGCTTTGGGCTGGAGATCTCGGCCGCGCAGGGGCGAATGGAGTTCCGCTTCCTGTGCACCGCGCGGCGATGGGCGTTTACCCGCGAGCGCGTCGCGAGCTGCTTTCAATCCCCCGCCATCGGGGACCCCGTGGACTCTCCGTCGCCTTCGCCTTTGCACCTGATGGCCATCTATCCCGCGTCGCCGTTCGTCCGCTGTTGGATACCCAACGGCCCCACCCTCCTCCGAACGCTCAAGACGGCCGCCGAATCCTGGTGTTGCATTCAGATCTTGTGCGCACCGCTCAGTCTGGACTTTGCTCCCCTGCTGCGGCAAGAGCTGGCCCACATCCGGTTTCTCGATCTCTCCACATCGCCGAACCTGGACGAGTTTGCGCGCAGGCCCCCGGCCTGGCAGCTGGCGATCCGCGTGTTCGGTGTGGAACGTGCGGTGGTCGAACAGATACGGGAGACCTGGCACACACACGGCCCCAGCGGAGTCTGGAGAACCTCCGACACCGAAGTCCGCAAGGACTTCGACCGGCGGCTCGAGGCCTGGGAGGTCATGGGGAGCGAGGAGCTAGCTGAGCTGTTGCGCCTGCCGCCGCTCGAAACCAGTGGCGGGCCTGAGTCGCCACTGACGCCGCCGTAGCCCGAATTCGTCGGGTGAAGCGGCCGAAAGCGGCGCCGGTCTAGTCTAGGCCCCTGGTCGTTAGCTCAAAAGCCGACGAACGGCAACTACACCGAGGACAGCCTTCGGCCCCCCACCAAACGCGAAAGTCCCAGCAGGTGCGCCATCCGCTCCTCCTCGCCCACGAGTTCCCGCCGCAGCGCGTCGCGCTTTAACGAGTAGGTCTGCATGTCTTCGGAAATGCGGTCCAGGGTATGAGCCTGTTCAAGGAGCAAATTGCGGGCTGTCTCCAGGTCTCTCTCCCGGCCCAGCACGGCGCCGAGGTGCGGGACGCACAGGCCGTCCTCGGCTGCCCCTTCCTCTCGCTGAACAAACATCTCCCGCAGTTGTTCGACCGCCATCCTCTCCGCCTCGGCCGTGCGCTGGCAGGCCGGGCATTTGTCGGTCGAGGGATACAGGTCGCGGATGCGGTCGCGCATCGACCGCAGCGACGATGAGGAAGCTGCCACGCTGCGCAGGTGGCGCGCGACGGCCGCCAACAGCGGTGCATACGCGAGGCAGACTCCCTGCGGCGAAGCGATGTGCTCGTACTGCCAGGTGTGCAGCGAGCAGAACCCACCGCTGGCCGCGTGCGCGCGCTGCTGGGCCTCGTTCGTGGCAAGCTCGTACTGCCGTTTGCTGAAGAACTCAAAGAGCTCTGCTCCGATCCGCTCACAGACGAAACACGGGCGTATTGCACGGCGCTCGCCACCGAGCATGGGTGCGGATGCGGCCGGCTCGCTGCGGCTCTTGTCAGTCAGTTCCTGGCGCATCGCCTCCAGCCGGCTCAGCAATGTGACTGCCTGTCCGGAGATCCCGGATGCCCCTGGGCCCTCAATCGCATTCGCCACCCGGGAGCCAAGGCTTCTGAGAGCATCCTGCACCTCGGAAGTCAAGTGGCCGGCCCAGGTGCTTCCGGCCTCCGCTACGGCTTGAGTGACGCGATCACGATACGCCGCAGCCGCGGCCTCCAGCGTCCGGCAATAGTCCCGCCGCACTCTTCTGCGCATCCACTTCGCCGGCAGCAAGTCGAGTTCCCACGCGAATCGTGGATGCCACTCAAATGGGGTACCAGCCGTCCAGGAAAACCCCGCTTCATCCTTGCCGAGGCGCCACCACGCGGCAGGCGGCGGAAGACCGAACAACCCGTTGGCGAATTCGAGCGCTTCACTGTACAGCCGCTCAACCCGATCCACACCTTGGGCCGCAAGCGTCCAGAGCGCCTCAACAAACTCCGCCTGGTGGGCGGAAAGCCACTGACGGAGGCGTTCGCCGGCAACGGCATCTGCCCGCTCTGCGAGTTCTCGCAGATCCTGGGCGGTACTGAGCATCCCGGGCCGTGCGAGGAGAAGGTCAACCTGCGCTGCAAGACTGTCACGGACCTCGCCGCACTGCTCGGCGATAGCCTGCTCAAAGCGCGACGGTAGTTCTGATCGAATCCGGCATCTGAGAGCCTCCGCTGTATGGAGGCACTCCGTCTCGATCTGGTGTACCCTGCGCTCCCATTCGCGCTTCATTGACTGCGCAGCTTCGCCGCTGAGGCCCGCGCGGGCCTCGTTCGCGCGGCTTTCGATGCGTTCAGGGCCAAGTAGCGCGATCGTGCGTTCCATGCATCGAAGCAGCGCTACGCGCGCCCTTTCCGAGGTTAGGAACTGGGTCAGGGCGGATTCGAGTTTGGGAAGGCCGCTTCGCGCCAGCATCTCGCGGTTGCCCGCAAGCTTTGCTTCCAAGCCCTCGCGTGCGGATACCGCGAACACCCGCGGCTGACCGGCGCCCAGCTCGGCGGCCACTGTTTGCCGCACGGTTGCCAGGACGGCTTCGCCATCCTCAGCCGACACCAAGTCCAGCTTATTGACCACGAAGAAGATCTTATGCACGTGCCGGGCTACCGTGCGCAAGAAGGCGAGTTCGCCCTCGTTCATCGTGGATTCAAAGCCGGTCACGAAGACGACGGCGTCCGCTTCGGGCAGGAATTCATGCGTTGTTGCGGCGTTCGCGGGGATCGCCGAACCGACGCCTGGTGTGTCGATGAAGTGGAACCCGAGTCTGAGAACCTCCGACGGAAGGCGTACCTCGGCCAGCACCACCTGCTTGCGGTTGCCTGGATTGCCCTTTTCCGTGACGTATTCCTCTAGCCGGGCGAGCGGGACTTCCTGAGCGAGAGAGGACCCCCTGCGCCGAACCAGAACACACTCGCGATCGCCATATCGGACGGTCGTGATCACGGACGTGAGCGGAAGCACCCCCGTCGGTAATCGGTCCATTCCGAGCACCGCGTTCATCAGTGAGCTTTTGCCACGCTTGAACTGCCCCACAACCACTAAGTTGAAACGGTCCTCTGCCAGGCGCGACAGAAGCCGTCGGGCCTCGTGCTCGCGCCTCGCGTCCTCAGCCTCGTGAAGCAGTTGCATGGCGCACCGGATGACCGCCGCGAGCTCGAGCTTCAGTCTCAAGTGGTCGCGCAGGTCTCCAGGCTGCGCCTGGGATTCGTTCAACCAGCCAGCCGCTTCCATGGCCTTCCCCTGGCCTGCCATATGGCAGCCCTAGCGTCTTCTGTTGTTTGGGATCTCCAGCATCGGAAGGGAAAGCGCTCCTGCCAAGGGAAATCCCTCCTAGGAGTCATCTGCCCGCTGGGGCGCTTCAGGGTGAACCCCAACACCCACCAACATTATCCTCTCCCTTCGAAGACCCGGTCAACCGGGCGCGGCGGGGCTCGCCCAACCGGGACCGGGCGCAGCGCCGCACGGGCAGTGGCCGCACTGGGGCCTGCACCTGTCAAGTGATTTAATGAGGTCAACGAAACGGGTCTTGCACCGGCGCGATGCACTGGCGTATAGTGGGGGTTCTCGACCGAAGGTGATGGAAGCTCACCTCTAACCGTCCCAAGCGATTGGGAATGATAGCTCCTACTCAGCAGTTGGTAGGAGCTTTTTGTTTATCGGGCCTAGCGACGGTATCTCGAAAGGAGATGTGATGACGGAAATAGTCAAAGTGACTGGCCGGGAGATCCTGGATTCACGAGGGAATCCCACCCTGGAAGCAGACGTTTGCCTGGCTGACGGCAGTGTGGGCAGAGCGGCCGTGCCCTCGGGGGCATCCACCGGCCAAAACGAAGCCGTGGAATTGCGCGACGGCGACAGAGGGCGGTACCTGGGGAAAGGCACGCTAAAGGCGGCCGGCCACATCAACCAGGAACTCGCGGCGGCGGTTCGGGGGATGGACCCGATGGGGCAGGCGGAAATCGACCGCCGGATGATCGAACTGGACGGCACCGCCAACAAGGGCCGGCTGGGCGCCAACGCGATTCTGGCTGTTTCGATGGCGGTTGCGCGGGCGGCCGCGGCTTCGCAGCGCACCCCGCTCTATCGCTATCTGGGTGGTGTTCGAGCCCTCACGCTTCCGGTTCCGCAGATGAACATTCTGAACGGCGGCGTACACGCCGACAATTCGGTTGACGTTCAGGAGTTCCTGATCATGCCGTATGGCGCAGCGAAATTCGGGGATGCGCTGCGCATGGGAGCCGAGGTCTTTCATACCTTGAAGGGAGTGCTCAAGAAATCCGGCTACTCGACATCTGTGGGCGACGAAGGCGGATTCGCGCCCAGTTTGAAGTCCAATGAGCAAGCCCTCGACGTGATCCTGGAGGCCATCACCAAGGCGGGATACAAACCGGGTGAGGATGTCGGACTGGCGCTGGACCCGGCGGCCAGCGAGTTCTTTGATCCCAACCAGGGCAAGTACGTCTTCAAGAAGTCGGATGGCGGCGAGCGAACCCCCGAGCAGATGGTGGCGTACTGGGCGGAGTGGGTGCGTCAGTATCCCATCGTTTCCATCGAGGACGGGATGGCTGAGCAAGACTGGCCGGGCTGGAAGATCATGACGCAAGCGCTCGGCGAGAGAATTCAGTTGGTGGCCGATGACATCTTCGTGACCAACACGTCGATCTTTGCGCGCGGCATCGAGGAGGGCATCGCCAACGCCATCCTGATCAAACTGAACCAGATTGGCACGCTAACGGAGACCCTGGAAGCGATCGAGATGGCGGCGGGCGCCCGGTACAGATGCGTGGTGTCCCACCGCTCGGGCGAAACGGAAGACCCCTTCATTGCGGACTTCGTGGTGGCTACCGGCGCGGGACAGATCAAGACCGGATCTGCCAGCCGGACGGACCGGATCGCCAAGTACAACCAGTTGCTCCGAATTGAGGAGCAACTGGGCGGCAGCGCCCGATTTGCCGGCAGGGACATCTTGCGCAGGCTGTAGCTCACATCCAAGCTTCCGGGGCGGCAGACATTGAAGTCACAGCGGGTTGTCTTCACAGATCTGGACGGAACGCTGCTGGATTACGAAACGCAAGCCTATGAAGCGGCGTTGCCGGCTTTGGGAGAGCTGAGGCGGCGGAATGTGCCGGTGATTTTCTGCTCGAGCAAGACCCGAGCGGAAGTCGAGATGTGGCGCGCGGAGCTTGGCAACTCGCACCCGTTCATCGTGGAGAATGGCGCCGCGGTATTCGTTCCCGACGGTTGTTTTGCGTTTACGCTGGAAGGCGCCGTTCAGCGCGGAGAATACGAGGCGATCGAGTTCGGCGCCAGCCACGCGGAGCTGGTTGAGGCTCTGCGGGCGGCTTCCCGTGAAACAAGCGTTCGGGTGCGGGCACTCGATGAACTGACCGCGGAAGAGGTCAGCCAGAGATACGGGGTGCCTCTCAGGCTGGCAATTCTGGCCAAGCAACGGGAGTACGACGAAGCCTTTGAGATCCTGGACGCAGACCAGACCGGGGTACTGCTGGGCGCCATCGAAAGATGTGGCAATCGCTGGATTCGGAGCGATCGCTTTTACCACATCGCGGGCAAGAATGACAAAGCCACGGCGGTAAGCTACTTGAGTGGCTTGTACCGGCGGGTGCACGGAGCCATCAGCACCGTCGGGCTGGGGGATGCTCTGAATGACGCGGAGTTTCTCAACTCCGTCGATCTTCCAATTCTGGTGCGGTCCCATTTTGCCCGGGAACTTCAGGCCAGGGTGCCACGCGGGCGGCTGACCGAGCATCCTGGGCCGCAGGGATGGAACCAGGCTATTCTCGAGATTCTATTCCCCCGCTAAGCCCACTCTCCTCCGGATTGATGCTATGAGAGCGCTGCAGTCGAGGTGGTGCGGTAAACTAGCCACCACCTCTACAGAAAGGAGTGATTGCAGCGTATATGGAACAGTTTATCGGGTGCGATGCTCACAAGAAGTACT
>Ga0315282_10016030_pt1 | contig 10988 bp, 11 predicted proteins | sample YL17G07_20_MG_FD_203693 | JGI IMG/M metagenome (GOLD analysis project Ga0315282, IMG submission 203693) | Sediment microbial communities from Yellowstone Lake, YNP, Wyoming, USA - YL17G07_20 | ecosystem: Environmental > Aquatic > Freshwater > Lake > Sediment | place: USA: Wyoming | collected...
CGTTCCCGTGTGCGGAAGAAGGTGCGGCACGCTTCTCCGGAGAATCATCCGGGTATGTGTATTCGCGCCTGGGCAATCCGACGGTGAATGCTCTGGAGGAGAACGTGACCGCTCTTGAGGGTGGTTGGAGAGGGATGGCAACTGCGACAGGCATGGCGGCAGTGACAACAGTGTTCCTCTCCCTTTTGGAACAAGGAGCGCACGTGGTGAGCACCGATTCTGTGTACGGACCGACCCGTGTCGTGCTGGAGACCATCTTCAAGAAACTCGGCATTGAATCAACGTTTGTCGATACTTCCGATTTGAGACAAATCGAGAACGCAGTGCGCCCATCAACACGAATCATCTATTTGGAGACTCCGGCCAATCCGACGATGAAGCTTTCGGACATTGCCGGAGCCGCGTCGATTGCTCACCGCCATGGAGCTGTTCTTGCTGTTGATAACACCTTTGCAAGCCCATTCTTGCAGCGCCCCCTTGAGCAGGGAGCAGATATCGTTGTGCATAGTCTGACCAAGTATGTCAATGGCCATAGCGATGTTCTGGGAGGCATGATCATTACGGGGAATCAAGTATTATTCGAGAAAATCAGGCCTGTGTTGAACCTCGTCGGCGGCACCATGGATCCACACCAAGCGTGGTTGATTCTGAGGGGTGTGCGTACACTGCCGTTGCGCGTAGAGCGAAGTCAGGAGAACGCCCTCAAGCTCGCGCGCTTCCTCAAAGAGCATCCGATGGTTACGTGGGTATCGTATCCAGGATTGCCCGATCATCCGCATCACGAACTTGCGAGAAAGCAAATGGATGGCTTCGGCGGTATGATCGCATTCGGTGTGCAAGGAGGATTGGACGGGGGAAGGATCGTGATGAACAGTGTTCGCTTGTTCACGCTTGCAGTGTCGCTTGGCGGCCTGGAATCCCTGATCGAGCATCCGGCTTCTATGACACACGCCTCCGTACCCGAACACGAACGCTCCCAAGCCGGCATTCTCAATGAGCTGGTGCGGATTTCCGTCGGGTGCGAAGACTTTGAGGACCTGCGCGATGATCTCGATCAGGCACTGAACCAAATTCCACTCGGGTTAGCTGCACAAAGTGAGGAGGAAAAGGATCTGGACGAATTGATGGATAGAATTGATCAGTGACGCTCAAGGCGGTCATCAGTCAACTGCAACGGGCCAATCTCAGCACCATACGAGGGGCAATCGATGTTCGTGCCACAGAGATTACCTCCAATCATTTGAGTTAGCGCTTCGGAGTGCGGGGGTCGAACGATGCAACCTCGTAAGTGTCTCCAGTATCCTTCCACCGGGGTGTCGTCGGATCGCGGCATCGGAAGGGACGAAACTGCTCGAACCGGGATCAATTACCTTCGTTGTCATGGCCCGAAATGCTACGAACGAACCCAATCGTCTGATCGCTGCCTCGATCGGTGCCGCCCAACCTGTCGATGAGTCGGCGTACGGATATCTTTCGGAGCACCACGCATTTGGCGAGACGGATGAACGTGCCGGGGAATATGCGGAGGACCTCGCCGCGACAATGCTCGCGACAACACTCGGCGTGGAATTTGACCCTGCGGTTGATTGGAATGAGCGCGAAAAATACTACAAGATGAGCGGCAGAATCCTGAAGACATCCAACATCACGCAGTCAGCCGAAGGAAGCACCGACGGCCGGTGGACCTCTGTCGTTGCGATGGCAGTTCTCCTCCCCTGAACACAGGAGCAATATTCTTATGGCCAAACGAGCACGGGAGAACTTTTTACATGCCTGCCAAGCGGGTGTAGTCAGCAGATAGCGAATGCGTAGCTCCTCGATGTTCGAACCTCGCGAAGGTGAAGAAACGATGTTGATCGACCTACGGTGTATTCCTTGCATAGTGAATCAAGCCTGCAGTGCTTCAAAGGTTCTCGCACATGGTAACAAAGACCTTCAACTGAGTATCGTCAAGGAGGTCTGCAGAGCAGTAGACGACATTGATATGAATGACACCGCCCCGATGTTTTCTGCAACAATTCAGTCGATTGTTGAAAAGCATCTGGGTGTGGCAAACCCATACGAAAGCATCAAAGAAAAGAATAGGACAACAGTCGAACAGTATCTCCCATATGTCAGAGCATTGGTGGATGGCTCGCAGGACAAGCTTGACGTTGCCATACGAGCCGCTATTGTCGGAAATATCATAGACCTTGGCGCTCATCCGAAGTTCGACATCGAGCGTGAAATCAATCACATGACTTCAAACAACATTGATCTGTCCATGCTTCCGCGCTTCAAAGAGGACCTAAAAAGAGCCGAATTGATTCTTTACATCGGGGATAATTATGAGGAAGCATTGTTCGACAAATTCCTCCTGGCCGAGCTTCTGCCACGAAAGGTGATATTCGCCGTCCGGTCAAAACCGGTCCTGAACGACATCACCCTTGAAGATGCAAAGAGAATCGGTATCGATGCCATGTGTACTGTCATCGAGAGTGGGAGCACGATTGCCGGGACGGACCTGAAGGAATCGACGCGGGAATTTCTGGAGCTGTACGAGCAAGCCGACATCGTGATCGCAAAAGGGCAGGGTAATTATGAAACGCTGATGGATGAAACGAGGCCCATCTACTTCATCTTCAAAATCAAATGTGAAGTTATTGCAGAGCGCTCTGGGTATCCTGTTGGTCATGGGGTTCTGCTCTATAGTGAATACAAGAAAACACCCAATAGAACGGACAGAACATGAGTGATGTGGAAAAGCAAAAGGCATTTGAAGAGGAAGCAAAAAGGATTTCGGAGACCATTTCAAAGATAAAACACCGCATTGCTGTATTCAGCGGAAAAGGAGGCGTTGGAAAAACCACCGTCGCGGTAAATCTCGCGTACGGATTTCACGCAGAAGGATTTTCTACGGGAATACTCGATGCGGATATCACGGGTCCAAATGTAGCTAAGATGCTCGGTGTAGACGGTCGTCCGGAAGTCATCAATGATCGGATGCTCCCTTCTGAGAGAGATGGCGTAAAAATGATCTCCATGGCTGGTCTCCTGAAGAAAGGGCAGCCGCTTATTTGGCGAGGACCAGTACGATCGAAGGTGATACATCAATTCCTCGCAGACGTTGAATGGGGAGAGCTTGATTACATGATTGCGGACCTTCCTCCCGGAACAGGTGATGAAATACTCTCCATAGGTCAGCAAATGAAGCCGGATTACGCTGTCATCGTTACGACTCCCCAGGAAGTTTCCGTGATGGATGCTGAGCGTGCGGTAACCATGGCACAGGAACTGCAAATACCATTCATTGGAATTGTGGAAAACATGTCTGGCTTGCTTTGTCCTCACTGTGGGAAAGAAATCGACCTCTTCGGAAAAGGAGGCGGCGAGAAACTGGCACGAGATCACGGTGCAACATTTCTTGGTTCAGTTCCTATGGATCTCGATGCACGGATTCTTAGCGATGAAGGAAAACCGGTCGTTCTCGAAAAACCAGATTGTGACTTGGCACAAACGTTCAAAGCAATCGCCAATTTGATTGCCGTACAACTTCAAGCAACCTTAGAAGCAGGGAGAGACAATCCGCCCATTTCACTGAGAGATGCCGGATATTCGGCGAAAGCCACCCGCATTCTTTCACAGCAACTGAACTTCGGCGCGCTGGAAAATCCCGATATTGTTGCCACGCATCAATCGGATTGCGGTGACAAGCTGATCATATACCTCAAAATCACGAACCAGAAGATCAGCAACGCAACCTACGAATATGTTGGATGCAGAGGGTTACAGGCAGCGGCATCGGCCCTGACAGAAATGATCAAAGGGAAGACTTTGGATGAAGCGTTGAAAATCGACTTTCAGGATGTCCTGACCTTTCTCGAGGGAATCCCCCCGTCGAAGTATGAGTGTATTCATCTGGCGGTTCATACGCTGAGAGAAGCAAGAAAAGCAATCGCGTCACCTTTAGAAAGCGGTCTGTCCCGCAGCTAACACCATCAAGACCAGCAACCAGAATCAGGAAAAAGCCAAATGCTGGCGGGATGAGGCAATGTTTGTAGTTGTACCCCGTGGCTCTTGCGCTGAGCAGAATTACGCAATTTCTACACTATACAACATGAAAGGGAAAATGATGAGATGCGAGGGTGCAATTGTGCTTGCAATCATCGTTGCTTCGCTGTCATTGCATGTTTCCGTCGCACAACCAAATCATTTTGGCTTACTTATTGTCGCCCACGGGTCCCCTTCCCAACAATGGAATGCCTCCGTGCTCGAGCTCAGGGACCAAGTCAAACAGGCCCTGAATGAGCGAAGAGACAATCCATTCAGCGCAGTTCAGGTTGCGTTCATGGAATTTGCACAGCCTTCCGTTGATTCGGTAATGCGCGACTTTGAAAGAAATGGCATTCAAAACGTGTATGCTCTCCCAATCTTTGTCATCCCATCAGCACACACTCTCTTCGAGCTTCCAGCCATTCTCGGGCTTTATTATGACCCTGAAGTAGTACAACGACTTGAAGAAGAGGGCGTTACCATTGTGCGGACAAACATGCATATTACACTCGGACCAACGCTCAGTAAGGGAGATGTTCTCGATGAAGTGATGCTTGATCGTGTCAGTGAATTGTCAACCTCACCAGACTCTGAAGGGGTCGTCATCCTTGCTCATGGGGATAGTCAATTCAAACCGATATGGTGTACTACCTTACGACGTATGAGTTCATACATAAGTGCAAGGACAGGAATACGGTACGTTGACTTTGCTTTTGTTGAGATGGGGCAATCTCTCATCACTGAAGGCGCACCTATCATTTTACACGTGGCTGAGAAAACCAAGCGGACCATCGTTGTTGGTCTCTATCTTTCTTCGGGCATCAGTGACATGGCAAAGAATATCTCTCTTAGCATTGGGTTAATGAAGCTAGAGAGTAAGAAAATATTTGTCGGGAAGAACATCATTTTTGCAAGCCGAGGTTTGCTCCCCGATCAACGCATCGTACAGTGGATCGTCAATACAGCAATGGAGTGGGGTCAACAATGAGAACCATATTCGCTTCATAAACATCGGTGTATATGAACGAATGCATTACTTATATTTATCGTTCCAATGCTCCTCTTCGGAGAAAACAAACGCTCGTGGACATTGAAAGAGCGTGTCTATGACGTGAAACGCACTGCGCTCGTCGGCGCAACTATTGTCATTGCTTTCAGAGGTTTGACCCCAGGGCAGGAAAACTGGCTCCGGTGCAAAAGTGAATGAGAAAAAATAACGAGAGAGACCCTTAGGGAGTTCACTCATGAAAACAAACTCAACACGCGAAACAACCCAGAGAATGGGTCCGAGCGGTAACTGCGTATGCCCCAAGTGCGGTGAGAAGATACCCCACCGCCGGGGAGTTCCCTGTCAGGAAGAGCAGTGCCCAAAATGCGGCACAAAGATGCTGAGGGAAGGGTCCACACATCATCAGCTCTGGGAAGAGAAAAGAAAGGCAAAAAACCGGGAATGAAAAAACAAACAAAAACAGTCCTGATTACTGGAGCCAACGGTGAGATTGGTCATGGCCTGATCGACCATCTTGCCGATGCTGGTGACACCGAGATTGTCGCAATAGACCTGCGTCCCTTGGATGAGCCGCTTCGTCGGAAGTGTTCGTCTGCAGTGGTCGGGGACATCCTTGATGTGAACATCCTCGAAAATTTATCGACGGCACATGATTTCGACACAATCTTCCACCTGGCTGCCCTTCTCTCAACACGCGCCGAGCGACAGCCGCCATTGGCACACCATGTCAACGTCGATGGGACACTCAATCTCCTTGAGATCGCTGTGATCCAATCGCGCGTCCAGGGGTATGAGATCAAATTTATGTACCCAAGTTCGATTGCCGTGTACGGGCTTCCGAGTCTGACGGTGAAAAACCAGGCAGCGAAAATACGCGAGACAGAATGGTGTGAGCCTCGCACCATGTACGGGATCAACAAGCTGTACTGCGAAATGCTGGGCCACTACTATGCAGCTTTCTACCGACAGCTTGATGCTGACCCCTCAGTTGGTCGGGTTGATTTCAGATGCCTCCGGTTTCCCGGCCTCATCAGTGCGGCAACAGTCCCAACCGGAGGAACAAGTGATTATGCGTCGGAAATGCTCCATCACGCCGCACAGGGGAAACCGTATATGTGCTTCGTTCGGGAGGACACCCAAATTCCATTTATGGCGATGCCTGATGCCGTGCAGGCACTTCTCCGCCTCGAGGCGGCGCCGCGCAAAAGTCTTTCCCAGCAGGTCTATAACGTCAGCGCATTCAATCCCTCTGCTTTAGAGCTGAGCCAACTCGTCCGCTCTGCGTTCCCGAAGTCTGAGGTTTCTTTTATCCCGGATCTGCGGAGACAGGCGATTCTTGATAGTTGGCCGGCAGATGTCGACACGCGTGCAGCAAGCAACGATTGGGGGTGGAAGCCGGAGTATTCAATCGAAAGAGCTTTTAGGGACTATTTGATTCCATCGATACGCGAACAGTATAGATCGGCATGAGGTACGGTTATACGAGGATATTCGGTCTAGTGGTAACCAGAGCACAGAACAACAGGATAGCCAGACGCGATAGGCTGTACATCACGACCGGACTTGCACACTGATAGAGCGGCTTGTTACGATGATCTTGCGGCGCCCTTGGATGAACCGAAGGTCAATATTTCTGCTGCGTTGCGTTAACAGGTTGGTTGGACAATAATTGCCGCATGAAGCTTGCTTCACACCCCGATGGGAGTGTATGCCTGACATGTTTGATGGAATAGCGGGTGCATCGAAATCCGCGAAAAACGTCGCGGTAATAATGAAGAAGAAAGGAAAAGTCCATCATGACAAGAACACCTATTCTCACACCGTTTCTTCTCGTAGTCGCTATTTCTGTTGGCGTTGCACAGCAGTACGAACCGAGAGATCTTCCACAGCGTGTCATCCTTAACATCACTCAGGATCCAGCCAGAAGTATCGCAGTGACGTGGCGGACCATCGGGAACTATCCCAACAGCCAAGTGCAGATCACGAAGGCCTCTGATTGGACAGAACTTGAAAAAGGGGCTCTCAAATTGAATGCGCAGAAGGAGGAAGTTGTCCTTCGAGGTGTCAACTCCGTTTTCCATTACTCAGCTGTGGTGTCGGACCTCGAACCGGATGTTCTCTATGCGTATAGAGTGGGCCACGATTCGATCTGGAGCGGTTGGAGTCAGTTTCGAACGGGCAAAGCAGGACGGTCTCCGTTCACGTTTGTGTACTTCGGTGATCCTCAGAACGATCTTGTGCGCTACTGCTCAAGGGTGTTTCACGAAGCGTTCCGGAAATCCCCAGATGCACGGTTTTGGTTGTTCGTTGGCGACATGATTGATGAACCCCAACATGACAGCCTATGGTCGGAGCTCTTCACGTCCATTGGCTTCATCCCGACGATGATTCCGTTCGCTTTAATACCTGGGAACCACGAATATCCTAATTATGAAGTCGCCAGCACCAGAAAGGAGATCGTACCGCTTTGGCGGCCACATTTCACTCTGCCGATCAACGGAGTCAAGGGCTTGGAAGAGACTTCCTACTACTTTGACTATCAGGGAGCGCGCTTCATCATGCTCAATGGAGAGGAGAAGCTTGCCGAACAAGCCCAGTGGATGGAATCGCTGCTCGCAAAGAATCCAAACAAATGGACGATTGCATGCGTGCACCATCCGTTGTTCTCAATGGGGAGAACCCGCGATGAGCGCCAGACACGCGATGCGTTCATGTCGCTTTTCGACCGATTTGGAGTGGACCTTGTGCTGGCCGGCCACGATCATGTTTACTCCAGAAGCCACAAGCTCAGGAACGGAGCGGTAGTCCCAGACGCCGAAGAAGGGACCATTTATATCGTCTCTGTCAGTGGATCGAAAGCTTACGCGTTGAGCTTGAAATACAAGGACCTCATGGCAAAAACAGGTGAGAAAGTTCAGCTGTTTCAGACGATTTCGATCGATGGAAATGCACTCACCTATAAATCGCATACTGTTACCGGCGAAGTGTACGATTCGTTCGAGCTGAAGAAATGATGTTGTTTTGTAACCCCAATGCAATAGGCACATGAACCTGGGTGAAGTTCTTCTGAAGGTGTTTCAACAAACCGTTCAGGTGGGACTGCTCGTGCTCATCATGATGACCCTTGTTGATGCACTCAATGTGTGGACACGAGGAAAGCTCGCCAGCATCCTGAAAGGTGCGCGTCGGTGGCGTCAATATCTTGTTTCGTCTCTGATCGGCGCCGCTCCAGGCTGCATGGGCGCGTTTACCAATGTCTCGCTCTACGTGCATGGGATGATCAGTTTCCGAGCGCTCGTTGGTGCCATGGCGGCCGTCTCGGGCGACGAGGCGTTTGTCATGCTGGCAATGTTTCCGCGAACGGCAATCCTTCTGTTCGGAATGCTCATCGTGATTGGCGTCCTGGTCGGATGGATCACGGATATCATTGTAAAGAAGTACAGGATCCAGACCTGCCAAGATTGCGAGGAGCAACAGTTTCACCCAACACAAAAGGGATTCGGACATTACCTGCGTGACCACGTCTGGCAACACATTGTCAGGAAGCACTTGTGGAAACCGCACTGTGGACCTTCAGTGCTCTGCTGGTCGTAGAGATTGGTCTACAGTACTGGAACCTGGAGGGCCTGACGTCGCAATACACGCTCCTGCTCCTCTTTGCGGGGGCTCTGGTTGGACTCATTCCGGAGTCCGGTCCTCACCTGATCTTCGTGACCATGTTCGCCAATGGGTTGATTCCGTTTTCAGTCCTCTTTACCAGCTCATTTGTGCAAGATGGCCACGGGATGCTGCCTATGTTATCGTACTCTATACGAGACTCGATTATGATCAAGGTTTTCAACCTTGTTTTCGGTCTCGCCATAGGTATGGTGCTTTACGCACTAGGATTCTAGTATTGCTTCCAACAAATTACGTTGTATTTTTCATCGTAGGGATGTTCCGCCATCCCGCAAAAAACGTACGGGACGCACAAAACAGGGAGGTACACTATGAAAGGCAACGAGAAACTGATCGCAACCCTCAACGACCTCCTGGCTGACGAGCTCACAGCCATCAGCCAATACATGGTTCACTCTGAGATGTGCGACGCTTGGGGCTATGAGAAGCTCCACAAGGCCATCGAAAAACAGGCAAAGGAGGAGATGCATCACACCGAATCACTCATCCAGCGCGTCCTGTTCCTGGAAGGCATCCCAGTTGTGTCCAAGCTTAATCCTATCAAGATCGGCAAGTCGGTCATGGAAATTGTAAACAACGACGAACAAGCCGAGCTTGATGCAATTCGGGCGTACAACAATGCCATAGCCCTGGCAGGAGAAGCTGCGGATCAGGCAACAGCGGATTTGCTCACCGGCATACTGAAGCAGGAAGAAGAGCATCTGGAGTGGAACGAAATCCAGCGCGCACAAATCGGCCAGATGGGCATCGAGCACTACCTTTCCAACCAACTGTGAGAGCCGTGACTCAGAGGCCAATTCTGCCCCCCACGTATTTCAACGCGTGTTTCATTGTCTCACTGGTGCTGCACTTCGTTGTGCCGATTGTCTCCGTTGTCCGTTTCCCGTTCAGTTTGGTCGGGCTGCTGCTGATCGCATTTGGCGCCGTACTCAATCTCTGGGCCGACCAACTCTTCAAGCGACGCAGGACAACCGTGAAGCCTTCTGAGCGAGCTACTGTCATGTTGCTCGAAGGACCATTCGCCTGGTCACGACATCCGATGTACCTTGGCATGGTTGCCATTCTTCTCGGGACATCATTACTCTGTGGTTCTCTCGCCAGTTTCCTCGGGCCCATCGGCTTCTGGCTGATTATCCGCCTACGATTCATTCCCGCGGAAGAACAGTCTATGATCGAAACGTTCGGTGACGACTACAATCGGTATAAGAACAGAGTTCACAGTTGGATCTGACAAGTTGAAGGAGACACAGTTGTCCAAACGCGCACACCGCACCCAGGTTACCGAACCCGTAGACAGGGAGTTACGAGGCGATACGGATGGTTTGCCGGCATTGAGTGAACTCTCGTCGGGGATGCGTGGCATCGTGCGAGGTCTGCGCGGCGGCCAAAGATTCATCAGCCGTATGGCGGCGCTGGGCTTTACGATGGACGCCGAGGTGGAGATCATTCAGAACCTCGGCCACGGGGCGATCATCGTCGCTGTGCGCGGAACGCGAGTCGCTCTTGGGCGTGGTGAGGCAGCCAAAGTGCAAGTGCAGGTGCAGGTCACGCCTGTCCAGGTCAAGTCGGCAACTCCACCGGGTGCATTGAAGGTAGCGCTCGCAGGCCAGCCAAATGCGGGCAAGTCTACTGTGTTCAATGCACTGACCGGCCTCACGCAGCATGTTGGCAATTGGCCGGGGAAGACCGTCGAGCACAAGAGTGGACTGTATCAGCATGGGAATATCACGATGCAAATCGTGGACTTGCCGGGCACGTACAGCCTGACGGCCAACTCGCTGGAAGAGCGGATTGCACGAGACTATATCCTGACCGAACAGCCCGATGTCGTAGTGGATATTGTAGATGCGTCTGCACTCGAGCGGAATCTGTACCTGCTGTCCGAACTGCTGGCGCTGCCTGCGCCGGTTGTGCTGGGCTTGAACATGATGGACGTGGCGGAACAGCAGGGCATCCGTATCGAGCCTCACGTTCTGGAAGCCGCCCTGGGCCTGCCGGTTGTACCAATGGTCGCCACCAGAAACCAGGGTGTGCAAGAGTTGGTCCGAGCCGTCGAGCGTGTTGCGCGTCAGAGATGGACCTATGCGCCGCAGCGTCCCGAAATCCGCGAGGATCACAGGGCGGTGCTGGCTCAGCTTCGGCAGATCATCGCCGATCACACGCCGGCACCCTACCCGCCCAATTGGGTAGCGCTCAAGCTGTTCGAAGGGGATGAACAAATCACGCAGATTGTGCGAGAACGTCTGGACGAAGCACATTGGGCCCAAGT
>Ga0315282_10016031_pt1 | contig 10988 bp, 8 predicted proteins | sample YL17G07_20_MG_FD_203693 | JGI IMG/M metagenome (GOLD analysis project Ga0315282, IMG submission 203693) | Sediment microbial communities from Yellowstone Lake, YNP, Wyoming, USA - YL17G07_20 | ecosystem: Environmental > Aquatic > Freshwater > Lake > Sediment | place: USA: Wyoming | collected...
AACCAAGCGGGCTGCCAACACCCCAGCCCGACCGCGGTTCGCCGCCGCCGCCGGCCCTATTCACGGATTAGGGCTGGCCGCCGAGGCTTTCTAGCCTCGGCTACAGCACAGGATTCTCTGGGTCCTGCTGCCAGCGCGCCGGATTGTCAGCTATGTACTGCCGGACGCGATTCAGTTCTTCTTCGTCACGGATGATGTGTTCGTAGTAGTTACGCTGCCACACGGTTGCACCGGGCGTACCACGCAGTTCATTGATGCGTTTGGTGGACACTGTCTTGAAGGCACCGATGAGCTGGCCCAGCGGCTTGGGTTTGACCCTGGCTGTAGGGGCGGTTCGCGAACCGCCCCCACGCGCTTACCGCCACGATCGGTCCACCCGCCGCCATACGCAGTAGTACGTGCTACTACGTAGCCGAGGCTTTCTAGCCTCGGCTACAGGTCGCCAATGGAGCCTTGCGGCTGGTGGGCCGGGTTCTCCTGGTCGTCTTCCCAGCGCGCCGGGTTGTCGACTATGTATTGTCGAACGCGAGCCAGTTCTCTGTCGTTGCGGATTACGTGCTCGTAGTAGTTGCGCTGCCACACCAGCAGGCCAGGGGTGCCACGCATCTCGTTGATGCGTTTGGTCACGGCGGATTTGAACCCAGCGACAAAGGAACTCAATGATCGCGGCGAACGATGTAGGGGCGCACTGCGTAGGGGCGAACGATGTAGTAGGGGCGCACGGCCGTGCGCCCCTACGATGACGATGCCGTGAATATGATTTGGCATGACTACGAACGCATCCAGTTGAATTTCGCGGCGGATTTGTGTCGACCGTAGCCATTCTTGCTCCACCGCTTCGCCATGGCCACTCAGCAGTACCCGCCCGTCGACAGTTTCACCAAAGAGGCATTGCCGCTGGTGGGTAACCACAGTGAGGAAGTAGGCGCCGGGCTGCGCGTAGTCATACGCGGGCAGCCGAATGGAGCGGCGCTGGTACCGTGCTGGGTCGTACTTGGCCACGTCCTGTTGCCTGCTTCACGCGGAGGCGGTTTACGAACCGCCCGCTACTGTATCCTTGCACCCTTTTGCAGGTTATGGCGGGCGCATAGGATACGGACGTTTGCGGGACTAAGACCGGTTCCTCCCTTCGAGAACGGGAGGTCATGATCAAAGTGTAGTTGGTCCTGGGCACCGCAGAGCACACATCGGCCTTTGTCGCGCTTGTAGACAACCTGCTTCACCCACGCGGGGATCGCTCTCTTGAACTCCTCCGCTGCCTGTCCCTGCACAATGTCGTCGAGGATCGGGGATAGGCGCATACGAAACTTGAAGACCTTTCGAGCACCTGTTTGTTTGTAGGCATAGCCAACGAGCTCAAAGAGACCCTTGTCCGACCATATCCCCGGTCGAAGCTTCTCGTAGACGCGGACCAGGGGTTTGTTGCCCCCCGGGGGTTCCGCGCCCCGTGCGAACTTGGCATTCTCCGTTGCTTCTCCAGATGGCAGCATCCAAGGCTGATCAACGAGTTTCGGCTCCACCCCAGGCTCTCTCTTCACGTCATGGCCTTCATAGACGACCTCGGTTCCATCCTCTGACAGTGAATCCTCGTATGGGGCCCCTGGCCGCCGGGACATGAGCACGACAGAAACCGCGGGAGGGTCGCGGAAATACATGCCGCGCTGTAGAGAGCCCCTTTCCCGGGCGCACATCTCCCAGTAGGTGAGGATTTCGTCCCGCAAAGCTTACTTCTCCGTGGCTGTGGCCTGCTCCGGCCGGCCTTGCCCTGCCAGCTTGCGCTGCAGGTACTGGCCGGTGAAGCTCGACTCCACGTCGGCCACCTCCTCCGGCGTGCCCTCGGCCACGATCTCACCGCCGCGGTCTCCGCCTAGCGGACCCAGGTCGATGATGTGGTCGGCGTTCTTGACCACGTCCAAGTGGTGCTCGATGACCAGCACCGTGTTGCCGGCGTCCACCAGACGCTGGAGGACGCTCAGGAGGGCGTTGGTGTCCTCGAACGAGAGGCCGGTGGTGGGTTCGTCCAGGATGTAGAGCGTCTTGCCCGTCGAGCGGCGTGAGAGCTCCGTGGACAGCTTCACGCGCTGCGCCTCGCCGCCGGAGAGAGTGGTGGCCGGCTGCCCCAGGCGAATGTAGCCCAGCCCCACGTCTTTCAGGGTCTGGAGCTTGCTCTTCACCTTGGGGAAGGCGGAGAAGAACCCCACGGCCTCGTCCACCGTCATGTCCAGGACCTCAGCGATGTTCTTGCCCCGGAAGTGAATCTCCAGGGCCTCGCGGTTGTAGCGCTTCCCCTTGCAGACCTCGCAGTGGACGGTGACGTCGGGCAGGAACTGCATCTCGATCTCGATGTAGCCCTCGCCGGCGCAGGCCTCGCAGCGGCCGCCCTTGATGTTAAAGGAGAAGCGGCCGGGGGCGTAGCCGCGCAGCCGGGCCTCGGGCACGGTGGCGAAGAGCTCCCGGATGGGGGTGAAGGTGCCGGTGTAGGTGGCCGGGTTGGAGCGCGGCGTCCGGCCGATGGGCGACTGGTCGATGCTTACCACCTTGTCGATGTGCTCCAGGCCGGAGATGCCATCGCAGTCGCCGGGGCGGTCCTTGGCCCCGTAGAGGAGCTGTGCCGCCTTTTTGTAGAGGATCTCGGCGATTAGCGTGCTCTTGCCGGAGCCGGAGACGCCGGTGATGCAGACGAACTTGCCCAGGGGGATGTGCACGTCGATGTTCTTGAGGTTGTTCTCGCGGGCGCCGTGGATGGTGAGGCGGAGGCCGTTGCCGGGCCGCCGACGCCCGGGCAGGGGGATCTGGCGGGCGCCGCTCAGGTACTGGCCGGTGATGGACTGGGCGCAGGCGGTGATCTCGTCCAGGGTGCCGGCGACCACCACCTGGCCGCCCTTCTCGCCAGCGCCGGGCCCCATGTCGATGATGTGGTCGGCGGCGCGCATCATGGCTTCATCGTGCTCGACGATGAGGACGGTGTTGCCTAGGTCGCGCAGGCGCTCGAGGGTGCGGATGAGGCGGGCGTCGTCGACGGGGTGCAGGCCGATCGTGGGCTCGTCGCAGACGTAGAGGACGCCCATGAGGCCGGAACCGATCTGGGTAGCCAGGCGGATGCGCTGCGCTTCGCCGCCGGAGAGGGTGGCGGTGGCCCGGTCCAGGGTCAGGTAGTCGAGGCCCACCTCCACCATGAAGTCGAGCCGGGAGCGGATCTCCTTCAAGATCTGGTGGGCGATGGCACGCTGGCGCTCGGAGAGAGGCGTGTCGGGGCTGGCCAGCCGGGCGAACCAGGACTGGGCCTCCACCACGCTCATCCGCGTCACCTCGGTGATGTTCTTTCCGGCGATGGTGAAGGCCAGGGACTCGGGCCGGAGGCGGGCGCCCCGGCAGGTTGGGCAGGGGTTGGCGGCCATGTAGCGCTCGATCTCGGAGCGCACGTAGTCGGAGTCGGTCTCCTGGTAGCGACGGGTGAGGTTGGGTATGACCCCCTCGAAGGTGGTGTCGTAGCGGTTGACGTGGCCGCCGTGCCCCGTGAATCTCAGGGTCACCATGGTGCCAGCGCGGTCGCCGTAGAGGATGACGCTTAGTTGCTCCTGGGTTAGCTTGCGGATGGGGACGTGGGCGGAGAAGCCGTGCTTCTCGGCGACGGCCTCCAGCAGGCGCTGGTACCAGACGCTGGTGGCGCTGGCCCGCGCCCAGGGCTGGATGGCGCCCTCGGCGATGGTGAGGTTCTTATTCGGGATGACCAGGTCCGGGTCCAGCTCCATCTTCACCCCCAGGCCGGTGCAATCGGGGCATGCGCCGTGAGGGCTGTTGAAGCTGAAGTTGCGCGGCGCGACCTCGCCCAGGCTGACGCCGCAGTGGACGCAGGCGAAATGCTCCGAGTAGAGGCGCTCCTCCGGGCCTGCCTGTCCGGCAGGCAGGCCGACCTGAAGGTCGGCCCCTACGAGGGATTCGCCTGCGGGGGGTTCGACGGCGACCTGGACTACTCCACCGCCCAGCTTGAGGGCCATCTCCACCGAGTCGGCCAGCCGGCTGGTGGAGGCGGCGGAAGCCTCCCCCGTGCTGGCGTCTGCCTCGCGGCCCTCCGTTACCAGCCGGTCCACGACCACCTCGATGGTGTGGCGGCGGTTCTTGTCGAGGACGATGTCCTCCTCCAGGTCGTGCACCTGACCGTCCACGCGGACGCGAACGAAGCCGGCCTTGCGGGCGTCCTCGAAGATGCCCAGGTGCTCACCCTTGCGGTCACGCACGATAGGCGCCAGGATCATGAGCCGGCGTTCGGCGGGGATATCCAGGATTGCGTCCACGATCTGCTGCACCGTTTGGCGCTCGATGGGGCGACCGCACTGGGGGCAGTGGGGCTCGCCGGCGCGGGCGAAGAGGAGGCGCAGGTAGTCGTAGATCTCGGTCTGGGTACCGACGGTGGAGCGAGGGTTGCGGCTGGCGCCTCGCTGGTCGATGGAGATGGCCGGGGAGAGCCCCTCGATGTAGTCGACGTCGGGCTTCTCCATCTGGCCCAGGAACTGGCGGGCGTAGGCGGATAGGGACTCGACATAACGTCGCTGCCCCTCAGCGTAGATGGTGTCGAAGGCCAGGGAGCTCTTCCCGGAGCCGGAGAGGCCGGTGATGACCACCAGCCGGTCGCGGGGGATGGCTACGTCGATGTCCTTGAGGTTGTGTTCGCGGGCACCCCTGACGATAATGGCGTCCAGCGGCAACTAGGTGGTTCCTCCTAGAGGGGAATGCGGCATATCGCCGAACTTTGATTGTAGCAGCGGAGGCAAGGGCCGAACAAGGGTGTTAAGGGGCTTCTGGATTGACGGCCCCTGCATAGTCCAAGCGGGCGGTGGCGCACAGGGAGGTCGCGTTGGCCACCATTCTCGTCATCTCTTCAGACCGGCGGGCCTGTGACGCCCTGAGGGGAGCGCTGGCCGCTAAGGGGCACTTGGTGACCGACGCCGCCAGCAGCGACGAGGGGCTGCGGGCCCTGCATACCCTCCGGGCCGACCTGGTGGCGCTGGACCTGGCCGCCCCCGGCCTGCCGGCGGAGCAGTTCTGCCACTGGCTGCGGGCCGATCCGGACCGGCTCCACGTGCCCGTCCTTTTCCTGGGGCCCCGCGCCGCCCTCCAGGTGGAAGGCGCGCTGCCTTCGGCCCTCCGGCCTGGCGTAGACGCCTACCTGGGCCGACCTTTCGACGCCGAAGGCCTGGTGGAGACGGTGGCCGGGCTGCTGCCGGGCGATGGCGGCGCATCTGCGGCGCTGGCGAGGCCCGTGCGGGCAGGGCCCCTTTCGCTGGACCCGGTCGGGCGCTTCCTGCGCTGGGCTCACCGGCCTGCCGGCGGCGAGGGCCGCCAGGTCCGTCTCACGCCCATCGAGTGCCGCCTCCTCCGGGAGTTCATGGAGAAGCCCGGCCTGGTGCTCTCGACGGAGGAGTTGCTGGTAAGGGTGTGGGGCTTCTACCCGGGCACCGGTGGCGCCGAGGTCCTGCGGGCCCACGTCCGCAACCTGCGCCGCAAGCTGCGACGCCTGCACGAGGGCGCCGAACTGTTGGTGACCGTGCCGCGGGTCGGCTACCGGCTGGCGGTGGGAGTTTCGCCTTGAAGCGCGCCTTCCTGGTCATGGGCCCGCCGGGCTGTGGCAAGACCACCCTCCTGCGCCAAGTGGTGGCGGAGCTGTCCCTGCGGGCCGGCGGCTTCTACACCGAGGAGATCCGCTATGGCGGCCAGCGTCGTGGCTTCCGGCTGCTGACCCTGGACGGGCAGGAGGCCGTGCTGGCCTCCGTAGACGTGCCGGGCCCGACGCGGGTGGGCAAGTACGGGGTGGATGTGGCCGCCCTGGAGCGGGTGGGGGTGCCCGCTTTGGAAGAGGCAACGGCCTCGGCCGACGTGGTGGTGGTGGACGAGATCGGCAAGATGGAGATGGCATCGCACCGCTTCCGGCGGGCTGTGGAGTCGGCCCTGGACGCTGGTTGCTGCCTGCTGGGCAGCATCCTGCTGGCTCCTCACCCCTGGGCCGACGCCCTCAAGGCCCGGCCCGAGGTGCTGGTCGTGGGCCTCACCCCGGCGGAACGGGAGCGCACCAGGGAGCGCCTGGCGACCCTGGTGCGGGAGTGCGTGGAGCGCCGTCGGCAGGACCATGGGGCGGCAGCCGCCCAAGGAGGATGACGTGTCGCGAATCGAAGTATCGGTGGATATCGGGGCGTCCCCGGAGGTGGTCTGGGACTTCGTGTCCAACCTCCGGCGCATTCCGGAATGGATAGAGGATACGCGGGCGATGCTCACCGTGGAGCCGGAACCGGTCCAGCAGGGGACGGTCTACCGGGAGCGGTCCCGGATCGTCGGGCCGCTGAGCCAGGTGACGACCTGGAAGATCAGCGAGTTCGACCCACCCCGCTTCCAGAAGCACGACGGTCGGGTGGCGATGATGGCCGCGACCAGCGTGTCTTTTGGACTTGAGCCGTCGACGGGGGGCCTGCCTGCCGGACAGGCGGGCACGAAGTTCACGCTGGTCTTCGAGTACACGCCCGGCAACCCGCTGAGCTCGCTGTCCGATGGGCTCTTCCTGAAGAGGAACCTCCGGTCCGGCTTCCAGCGCTCGCTCGAGAACCTGAAGAGGCTTGTCGAGGGCGAGCAGGCGCCAGCGGCTGCCGGGCAGTAGGGCCCGGGCGCCGGCGACCCGTCGAGGCGCTGTAGCGGGTGAGGACATCGCAGGCCTTCAGGGCCCGCGCGAGCCGTAGGTCTTCTCCCCCACTTCCTCCGGCGTGTCATACGTGGAACAATAGAACGACGGGCGCCGGACGGCTGCCCCCTGAGGGTTCATCATGACCGCTTCCTCTTCCGAGTCCACTGCCGCCGGGGCGCGGGCCTCGGCTGGCGGTCCGGTCGGCCTCCAGGGGACGGAAACTGCGGCCCCGGAGGCGCCCTCTCCGGTCCCCGGCGTCACGCGCAATGTCTTCCTGCTGGGCGTCGTCAGCTTCGTGGCCGACATCGCCAGCGAGATGGCGTACCCCCTGATCCCGGTGTTCCTGACGTCGACGCTGGGGGCGCCCGTGGCCGCCCTGGGCGCCATCGAGGGCGTGGCCGAGGGCACCGCCAGCTCCCTGAAGGTGGCTTCGGGCTGGCTCTCCGACAGGGTCGGGCGGCGCAAGGGGCTGACGACAGTGGGCTACGCCCTCTCGACTCTGGGGAAGGCGCTGCTGGCTCTGGCCTTCGCCTGGCCCCAGGTCTTCGCGGCCCGCTTCGTCGACCGGTTCGGGAAGGGGGTGCGGACCTCGCCGCGGGACGCCCTCATCGCCGACGGCACGCCGCCGTCGCTCCTGGGGCGGGCATTCGGCTTCCATCGCGCCCTGGATACCGCCGGCGCGGTGGTGGGCCCCCTGATCGCCCTGCTGCTGGTGGGCGCCTTCAGCCTGCCTATCCGGACCGTCCTGCTGGTCGCCGTGGTGCCCGGCGTCGCCAGCGTCGCCCTCCTTGTGCTGCTGGTACGGGACATACCGGTAAAAGGCGCCGTCCACGCCGAGGCCGGCGACCCGCCGCCGCGTGCTCCCGGCGTCTACTGGGCCTTCCTGGCCGTCGTCCTGGTCTTCGCCATCGGCAACTCCAGCGACACCTTCCTGATCCTCAGAGCCAAGGATGTCGGCTTGAGCGTCAGTTTGGTAGTTCTGGCGTACGTGGCGTACAACGTGTCCTACACGCTCCTCTCCATGCCGGCGGGGATCATCTCAGACCGGATGGACCGCCGACTTCTCTACACGCTTGGGCTGGTCATCTTCGGTCTGGTCTACCTGGGCTTCGCCTGGCTCCCCTCGACGGCGTGGGTCTGGCCCCTCTTCGTTGTCTACGGCTGCTACATGGGTCTGACTGAGGGCACCGGGCGAGCGCTGGTGGCAGAGGCGGCCCCCCCTGGACAGCGCGGGACCTTCCTGGGTCTCTACCATACCTTGGTCGGGCTGGCGGCGGTCCTGGCCAGTGTCATGGCGGGCCTGCTCTGGCAGACGGTGGCTCCGGCAGCGCCCTTCGCGGTTGGCGCCGGCATGGCCTTCGCCGCGGCGGCCCTCATGCTGCTTCTGGTGTCGATGAGCCCCCGACCCGGAGCCGCCGGCGCACCCCTGTCGCCTGAATAGGCGCCCACCCGCGACGGCCGTAATAGAAGCCCCCCTGATCCGTTCTAAAGTGGAAGGCCCTGTGAACAAGTAGGTGCCTGGCCGACGCCGGGAGTGTACCGGCCGGTAGGGCCGTCCCCTGTGGCGTACAGCCCGCGGAGAGAGGGGACAGAGGAGGACGACATGGTGAGAATGGCTGCCGTTCCGGAGGTGGAGAGGGGCGAGCTTGGGCTTCCGCCGGCACCACTTTCGGTGGAGGAGACCGGCCTCGACGCCGGGCTGCTTGTGGACCTGGCGCTGAAGACCGTCTACTTCGCTGGCAACCCCTCGGGTGCGGAGGTGGCGGAACGGATGGCGCTGCCCCTGGCGGTTGTACAGGAGATCCTGGGTTTCCTCCGTCGCGAGCATCTCTGCGAGGTCACAGGAGGTTCCGGGACCTCGCCCAGCACGTTTCTCTACGCCCTCACCGGCGACGGCGTGTCGCGGGTCAGCAAGGTGCTGGAGCTCAGCGGATACGTCGGCCAGGCCCCTGTGCCTCTGGCCGACTACATCCAGCAGGTGGAGCACCAGTCCGTAGGCCGGCAGGTGCTGGCGTCGCAGGACATCGAGTCGAGCCTGTCCCACCTGGTGTTCAGTGCCGATACCCTGGACCGGCTGGGCCGCGCCGTGAGCTCTGGGAAGCCCACCCTCTTCTTCGGGCCCTCGGGCAACGGCAAGACGGCCACGGCCGACAGCCTGCGCAAGGCCCTCCAGGGCAACATCATCATCCCCTACGCTGTGGAGGTTCAGCGCCAGATCGTGCGTCTCTACGACCCGTCCTGGCACGAGGCGGTGGATGCCGCCACCAGGCGCTCGCCGTCGGTCGTCGACCGGCGGTGGCTGGTCATCCGGCGCCCTGCCGTCTTCGCCGCCGGCGACCTGGCAAGCGGCCACCTGGAGCTCACCCTGGACCCGATCCAGAAGACCTACGAGGCGCCCATACAGATGAGGGCCAACGGCGGCCTCCTCATCATCGATGACTTCGGGCGCCAGAAGCTCCAGGCTTCCTACCTGCTGAGCCGCTGGATCGTCCCCCTGGAGCAGGGTGTTGACATCCTGACCCTGCACACGGGCGCTCGCCTTCGGGTGCCCTTCGACGTCATCCCCATCTTCGTGACGAACCTGCCGCCCACAAACCTGGCCGACGAGGCCTTCCTGCGCCGCATCCGCTACAAGGTGGAGTTCCCCAACCCGACGAAGGAGGAGTTCCTGGAGATCCTGCGTGGGGAGTGCGAGCGACACGAGGTGGCCTACCAAGAGGACGGCGCCCGGCACCTGGTGGACCGCTACTACGTGAAGACGGGCCGGGAGATGCGCGGCTGCCAGCCGCGGGACATCGTGGAGGCCATCGCCGACTCCGCCCGCTACCGGGACTTGCCCCGCGTCCTCTCGCCGGAGGCGGTGGACCAGGCGGCGGCCACCTACTTCGTGTAACGTCACCCTCTGACGGAGCGCTTAGGGCCCCCGGCGGTCGTCTGCCGTCCGGGGGCTAGCCATACTGCCGGCGGGCGGGGTAGCTCCATGCGGGCAGGCGCTCGCTGACGCCGACTTCATCACGAAGCGCGCGGTCCTGCTATCGTGCCCCTCGGTCGGGCGAGTGCTGGTCAGATGGGAGTTCCAGCCCGCCTGGCAACCGCAGAGACTGTGGTACCAGCATGACGGGCGGGCTCGTTTTCGGAGAGAGGCCGACTGGCAGCACGCCGGCCGTCTGACTCCCCCACTTTTCTCTAGCGGTGCTTCGAGGCGGCGTCCGGCCAGTCGCCCAGACAAGGCGAGTGCTCCAGAACCAGTTCCAGGCGAGGCCCAACAAGATTCCCAGCGAGTTGGAGATCAGGTAGCTGACCCCGAAGTGAGGCGTGAGGATCTTGACCGTGGCAAGAGAGATGAGGGGACCGCCGAACGGCGCGACGGCGACGCCACACCGGACCCCGTACGCTCCGTGGACTGCTATGACCACCGGCTTGACAGATGCGGACGCCATCCGCACACTACCCTCCGGACAACGTTCGCGTAGACCCGTCGTGACAGTCGACCGCCCGATCGTACGCGGCCAAGACCGTCGAGGGCGGCCGGAGCGTCACGGGGGTGTCCGCGCAAGGAGGTCGGCGCAATGATGGAACCACGCAGGCACTGGCAGACGGGCTTTCGTTCTCACGGGGGAGGCGCCTGGCGACGAACCAGGCGATGGGTCCTGGTCGGCGTTGCCCTGTGTCTGATCGCCGTGCTCGCCATCTCGTGTGGCGGTGAATCCAAGACGGCCACGCCCGCCACGACCGCGGGGCCCTCGGCGACCGCGTCCCCAGCGGCGCCGTCGAACACGGTCTGGTTGTGCCGTCCGGGGCTCGCCGACAACCCCTGCGAGAGCGATCTCACGACGACGGTGATATCTGCCGACGGCTCGACCACCACTGAGGCGGCGGCTCCGGCAGAGGACCCGCCGATCGACTGCTTCTACGTGTACCCGACGGTCAGTGGTCAGCAAACCCCGAACGCCAACCTGGACATCGACCCGGAGGAGAAGGCGGTCGCCGTCCAGCAGGCGTCCCGCTTCTCGCAGGTATGCAAGGTGTACGCGCCCATGTACCGGCAGCTCACCTTGAAGGCGATCCTCTCACAGGATGGGGTCACGACGGCAGACCGCGACCTGGCCTACGCCGACGTGCTCTCGGCGTGGCAGGACTACCTTGCCCACTACAACAACGGCCGCGGTGTCGTCCTCATCGGCCACTCCCAGGGAACGATGATGCTGACCCAACTGGTCACGTCTGAAATCGACCCCAACCCGGACGTGCGTGGCCGCCTTGTCTCGGCGCTCCTGATCGGCGGCAACGTGACGGTCGCCGTGGGTCAGGATGTCGG
>Ga0315282_10016032_pt1 | contig 10988 bp, 7 predicted proteins | sample YL17G07_20_MG_FD_203693 | JGI IMG/M metagenome (GOLD analysis project Ga0315282, IMG submission 203693) | Sediment microbial communities from Yellowstone Lake, YNP, Wyoming, USA - YL17G07_20 | ecosystem: Environmental > Aquatic > Freshwater > Lake > Sediment | place: USA: Wyoming | collected...
CCTCCAGCAACGTCCCTGTCGCCGTAGTATCCATGTTCATCTCATCGGCCTGCGGACTCCTCCAACTTCAGCAAACGTAACAGTAGAATTACGGCGACACTACAAACCCGCCGTGACTGAGGGATTACTCTTTTTCTTCTTTTCGCCTCCGCGTCTCTGTGCCTCCGCGGTTAAACTGTTTCTCCGTCTTTTGCCTTGTTTCTTTCTTTTTTCGGGGAGCACGAGATGCCGGAACGATACGTGGACGCGATAATGAAGTTCCTGGCCGGGCGCGAGTACCAGCCGCTCAAGGAAGGCCAGTTGGCTCGGCAGTTGGGCGTCGAGGAGTCCGAGTACGGCTCGTTTCGCGACGCCGTCAAGCGGCTGCGCGACGCCGGGCGGGTCGTCATCGGGGCACGGAACGCCCTGATGCTTCCGCCGATGGGCTCCAGCGTGGTCGGCACTTACCGGTCGAATCCCAAGGGTTTCGGCTTCGTCGTGCCTGACGAGCCCAACAGCCACGGCGACCTGTTCATCCCGCCCGAGGGCACCGGCGGCGCGATGAACGGCGACACGGTGGTCGCCCGCGTTGCCGCGGCGGGCAGGCGCGGCGGGGAGATGGTCTACCGCGGCGAGATCGTCAAGGTCCTCCGCCGCGGCGAGAGCCGGTTCGTCGGCACGCTCGAGCGGACCGACGCCGGTTGGTTCGTCATGCCCGATGGCAAGGCCCTGGTCACGCCCATCATCGTCCGCGACGTGGGTGCCGCCGGGCCCAAGGCGGGCGACAAGGTCGTCGTCGAGATAGTCCAGTACCCCAGCGCCGGCAACCTGCCGGCGGGCGTCATCGTCGAGCGGCTCGGCGTCTCGGGTTCCACGCAGGTCGAGACCCTGGCGGTCATTCGCGCCCACGGCCTGGCCGACGAGTTCACCCCGGCCGCGATGGACGACGCCCGCGCCGCCATCGCCCGCTTCGAGGCCGGCGACGGGGCCTTCAAGGGCCGGGAGGACCTTTCCGGCCTGACCGTCATCACCATCGACCCGCCGGACGCCCGCGACTTCGACGACGCCGTCAGCCTCCAGGCCGGCCGGGACGGAACCGTCACGCTCGGCGTGCACATCGCCGACGTGTCGTACTTCGTGGTCGAGGGCCGGCCGCTGGACGCCGACGCCGCCAGGCGGGCAACCAGCGTCTACTTCCCCCGCAAGGTCGTGCCGATGCTGCCGGAGGTGCTCAGCAACGGCGTGTGCTCCCTCCAGGAAGGGGTCCGCCGGCTGTGCAAGAGCGCGTTTATCACCTACGACGCCGACGCCAAGTGCATTCGCACGCGCCTGGCCGAGACCGTCATCCGCTCGTCGAAGCGGCTGACGTACACCCAGGCCCAGGCCGTCTGCGACGGCACGGGCGCCGGCTGCGACGCCAAGGTGGTGGCCCTCGTCCGCGACCTGGCCGCTCTGGCCCGGCGCATCGAGGCGCGGCGCCGCAAGGCGGGCATGTTGCACCTGGCCCTGCCTCAGGTGGAACTGGTCTTCGACGATCAGGACCGCGTCGTGGACGCCGTGCCCGAGGACCAGTCCTACACGCACACGGTCATCGAGATGTTCATGGTCGAGGCCAACGAGGCCGTCGCGCGGGCGCTGGATGCCCGCAAGCGTGCGTTCCTGCGTCGCATCCACCCGGCCCCGGACCGCGCCGGCGGCGCGCGGGCGTCGACGTTCATGCACGCCTTCGGGTACAAGATCCCCCCGGACCTCAACCGCGCCGACGTCCAGGCCCTGCTCGAGGCCGTGCGCGGCAAGCCGGAAGAGTACGCCGTCAACCTGGCCATTCTGCGGTCGTTCCAGGAGGCCGAGTACTCGCCACGGCAGGTCGGCCATTACGCCCTGGCAAGCGACTGCTACTGCCACTTCACCAGCCCCATCCGGCGGTACCCGGACCTTACGGTCCATCGCCTCGTGGCCGAGCTGTGCCGAGGCACCCTTGACCGCCGAGCGCCGGAAGACATGTCCGAACTGATCCGCCTGGGCGGCGATTGCAGCGCCGCAAGCCGCCGCGCCGAGGCGGCCGAACGAGAGGTCCGCGAGGTGCTCGTCCTCCAGATGCTGGAGAAGAAGATCGGCGAGGACTTCGAGGGCGTGATCACGGGCGTGGCCAATTTCGGCATGTTCGTGCAGAGCCCGCGGTACCTGGTCGAGGGCCTCGTGAGCCTCCAGGACCTTGGCGACGACTGGTGGGAGGTCGACGCCAAGCGCGGCGAGGTCCGCGGCGAGCAGACGGGCCGGCGATACCGCATCGGCGACCGGATGAAGGTGCGGATCGCGTTTGTGGACCTCGCCCGCCGCCGGCTGAACCTGGCGCCGGCCCGCGACTTGGAAGATGTCGCCAGCTTGCCCCGTCGGGGCAAGCCGGGGCGGGAAGGGAAACCCAGGCCCGAGCAAGACGCCGGCCACGCAAAGGGCGGCGGCCGCGCCAAAGCCGGCGGCGCCAAGGGCGGCGCGCCTAAGGGCCAACAGCCCCAAGGCCGGCGCGGCGGCAAGCCGAAGGGCAAGGGCAAGAAGAAAGGCCGCGGACGCAGGTGAGCCTTCTTTTCATAGCAGTCGATCATGAACCTTCGGCTCACCCGATGACACGAAAAGCCGAGGACGAGGACGAGAACGAGGACGAGGACGATGGCTGTCGCCTGACCCCTACTCCCTAACTACTAACTACTTTTCAGAGCAGGGATGCAGGGGATGCATGGGATAAAGAAGAAACAGGTTAGCCGCAGATAAACGCAGATAAACGCAGATAAGAGAGGGGTCATCCACATTGTTTGGCCCTATCGTTGACTCTTGCTGCTGTCAAAGGGCAGAATGCATCGCTTTTGAGGAAACAGGAGATCACCCTGTGCCCTGAATTGGCGGAGAACCATGCACCAGTAACAAAACCCCTGTTTCCTCAAAAGCGATGCGCTTATACCGCTGGTGCGATGGGTGAGCAAATCTTGCAAGCCGCGCCAGCTCTTATCTGCGTTTATCTGCGTTCATCATTGCTAATAACGCCGTTTTTTATCCCTTGCATCCTCTGCATCCCTGCTAATAAGAATGGACGCCAATAGGAACACATAACAGGACACAGGCGTGCAAACCGAGAAGACCGACAAGGCCGACAAGACCGAGCTCGACAGAGCCGTCGCCGAGTACGCGGAGCTGGAGATGGCCGTCGCCAGGCTCGTCGACGGGCGGATGAACCACGTCTGCGCAGCGTGCCGCAAGCCCTGCTGCCGCGCCGACGTGTGCGTCCAGGCCGTCGAGTGCTGGTTCCTGCTCCAGGTCAGCCGGCACGTCCACGGCAAGTGGTGGCCGGATGACTGGCAAAGCCGCAAGGACCCCTTCGCCCTTGCGGCGGGGGGCTGCCTTCTCAAGGCGGGCCGGCCGCTGATCTGCCGGTCGTTCGTCTGCGACGCCTACGTCGCGTCCTACGGCAGCCTGTGGGAGGCGGTGCTGATGAGTTTCGCGTCGGACCTGCTCTGGCAGGCCGGGCAGATCACCGCAGGCGTGAGCGTCGAATCGCTCGACGAGGGCCGCGCGCCCGCCTACGCCGGCAAACTCCGCCTGAAACTCGCCGACGCCCGCCGCCAACTCGACCTGGCCATGACGCTCGTGGACCCCGCCGCGACCGAACTGGACAAGCACCGCGTCGCGCTGAAGCTGCTGTGCCTGGCCCCACGGTGCTTCCGCGCCACGATGCGCCGGGCCATCCTGGACCGCCTTGGCGACTCGCACGCATGACTGAAACCGTGCGCGTACGGGAATGCTTGACGCGCGCGGGAGAAGCCGCAATGAGTTACGGAAAGGAGCATTGAATGTCCGAGCAGGCCGGCGCTCAGGTCAATCGCGGTCCGCTTTATGAGTACCACGTCGGCGCCGGCGCGCGCATGGTCGTGCGCGACGGCTGGGAGGTTCCCGCCGATTACGGCCGATGCCGCGACGAGTGCATCCAGCTTCACACCCGCGCCGCGGTGATGGACCTGACCGCCGACGGGCGAATCCGCGTCCGCGGCGACGGGGCCCTGGGCATGCTCGAGCGCCTCTGCACGGCCGACGTGGCCAGGCAGGAAGACGACACCGCCATCCGCTCGCTGCTGCTGGACCAGTGCGGCTGCGTCATCGACATGGTGACGGTCATGCGCCTCGACGGCTGGTGGGTGCTGACGTGCAGCCCCTCCCGTCGGCAGGCCGTGTTGGAACACCTCCAGGCTCACGCCGGGCAGTACGACGCCAAGGTCGACGACCAGACCTTCAAGACAGCCACCGTGGCCGTCGTCGGCCCGATGGGCGCGGAGATCCTCGACCGCCTTCTGCCGGACAAGCCATCCGGCCTGGCCGGCGGGGCCGTGAGGGTCGGCTCGATGCTGATCGCCAACTACATTGCCGCGCGGACCGGCGCGACGGACTTGTGGTCGCTGGAGGTGACGCTGCCGAACATGCTGGTCGGCCAGGCGTGGAAGTTCGTAACCGCCAAGGCCGGCCAAAACGCCCTGCCGCCGGCGGGGATGGATGCACGCGAGGTCCTGCGCATAGAGGCTCGCCTGCCTCGATGGGGCAATGAGATGGACGACAACACCGACGCAATCTCAGCCGGGCTTGTCGGGATGTTGTGCTTCGAGAAGGACTTCCTCGGCGCCGAGGCGGTCGGCCCAAGGGGGCAGGCCCCAGCGGGGCAAGCCCCAGCGGGGCAAGCTCCAATGGGGCGGGCCGGCGTCGGCCCCACCGGGGCAGGCAGCCGGCGAGTGGCATGGGCAATGGAGGCCGGCAACCCGGCAGGGCCGCAGGCGGGCATCGCCCGCGGCGACAAGCTCCTGGACACTTCCGGGCGAGTGATCGGGGCGGTGACGAGCGCCGCCTTCAGCCCCTCGGCCGGGGCGTGGCTGGGCCAGGGCCGCACCGAAGCCGGCCTTGTGGGAACAGGCTCCGTGCTCGCCGTCGAGACCGCCGCCGGCCAGCGGCACTTTGTCACCGTGGCGCAGGCGTTTTGAAGAACGCGGAACGCGGAATGCGGAACGCGGAACGCGGAACGCGGAATGCGGAACGCGGATTTCCTTCACGCGAGCCGTCGGAGTTCTTGTGGAATTAGTCACCAAGTGGCGGCAATCATCTTCCCCCGGCCCTGCGGGTCACCGTCACCCGTCAAGGGAAATGGGATACTTGGGCACCCCTGCGGTTGCGAATGAAGTTAACCCGCGACTTGTCCCCGGCGTGGCGTAGGACTTGGTAATCTACAATCGCGCCAATCCCCGTCTCCGCGCCCGGTTCCCCAATCCGCATTCCGCATTCAGCCTTCAGCAATCCGCAATTGCCCGTCCTTGACTTCATGGGTCTCAGGGGCCAAGATATACGGCCTTAACTTATCCCTAACGAGGCGTCATAGATGCTGGAAAAGGTGCAGGCGGACAGGCTGGCCAAGCTTGAGCAGATCAAGGCGATGGGCATTGATCCGTACGGCTGGCGGTATGACACGAGCGAACCAGTCGCGAGCATTCTCGGCCGATACGTTGACGGCAAGGAAGGCCAGGTCGCCGACGCGGCGGGGCGAATCGTGCTTCTGCGCGACATGGGCAAGATGATGTTCGCCCACCTTCGCGACGAGACGGGGCAGATGCAGGTGGCATTCCGCAAGAACGTCCTGGACGATGCCGGCTGGAGACTCGCCGGCCTGCTGGACCTCGGCGACATCGTCGGCACTTCGGGCCTTCTCCAGAAGAGCCGCACCGGCGAGATCACCATCTGGTCGGACAAGCTCGCGCTGCTTGCCAAGAGCCTGGACCCCATGCCGGAGAAGTTCCACGGGCTCCAGGACACCGAGATCCGCTACCGCCAGCGGTACCTCGACCTGATGACCAACCCGGACTCGATGGCTACGTTCAAGAAGCGCATCGAGATAATCGAGCATTTCCGCGCGGCGCTCAAGGCCCGGCGGTTCGTCGAGGTCGAGACCCCGATGATGCAGGCTATTTACGGCGGCGCGGCGGCCCGGCCGTTCGTCACCCACCACAACGCCCTGGACTGCGACCTGTTCCTGCGGATCAGCCCCGAGTTGTACCTGAAGCGCCTGCTGGTCGGCGGGATGGAGCGGGTCTTCGAGATCAACCGCAACTTCCGCAACGAGGGCCTGGACACGCGGCACAACCCCGAGTTCACCATGATGGAACTCTACCAGGCCTACGCCGACTACGAGGTGATGATGGAGATCACCGAGACGCTGGTGGCCTCGGCTGCCCAGCAGATCCGCGGCTCGTGCAAGCTGCCCTACGGCGGCCACGAGATCGACTACACGGTTCCGTGGCGCCGCGTGAAGTACGCCGACCTGCTGGAAGAGCACGCCGGCGCGGCCATGCGAGACATGCCAGCCGTCAGGGGCAAGGCCCGGCAACTGGGCATCGAGGAGTCCAACAAGGACGACGCGGTGGTCATAAACGAGGTCTTCGAGGCCACCGTCGAGCCGCACCTGGTCCAGCCGACGTTCGTCAAGGACTACCCGGCCGATCTGTGCCCGCTGACCCGGCGGGACCCCAAAGACCCGTCGATAGCGCTTAGGTTCGAGGCTTACGCGGCCAACATGGAGATCGCCAACGCCTACACCGAGCTCAACGACCCGGCCATCCAGGAGGCGAACTTCGCCGGACAGCTTCGCGGCGAGGCCGAGGGCGAGACGATGCGGGTGATGGACGAGGATTTCGTCACGTCGCTTCGCCACGGCATGCCGCCAGCGGGCGGGCTCGGCATCGGCATCGACCGGATCGTGATGCTCCTGACGAACAGGCAGTCGATTCGCGACGTGGTGCTGTTCCCGCTGCTTCGGCCGCAGGTCCGGCCGTAGCGGAAAGCGGAAAGAGGATCTCAACGCGGAGCACGCAGCGCGGACTTCGGCCGCAACCAAAAGAAGAAGATAAGAATTCAACGCAGAGCACGCAGAGCACGCAGAGAACATGAAGACAAAGAGTCCTATCTATTTGTTTCCACGGCCTCCCGAAGGGACCGTTGGTCTGCGTGCTCTGCGTTGAGATTGCTGTTGGTATACGGACGAGAGACGAATGTACAAGTTCACGCTTTGCCTGAAATACCTCTTGAAGAGGGCCTTGGCGTATTTCGCCATGCTGGGCGTGCTAGTGTGCGTGTTTCTCATGCTCACTTGCGTCGCCGTGCTGACGGGCTTCGTCAATAAGATCGAGGTCGCCGCCAAGGGCCTCTTCGGCGACATCGTGATATCGTCAGCCTCGCTGAGCGGCCTGGGCGAATACGACGAGCTGATCGCCCGGATAAAGAAGGACGTGCCGGAGGTCGAGGACGCCAGCCCGTTCATCCTGACGTTCGGCATACTGCAACTGCCCGGAAGCGACTTCAGGCGGACGGTCCAGTTGGCGGGCATACGCCTGCCGGAGAGGGCGCGCGTCAGCGACTTCGAGAAGGGCCTGTTCATCCAGCAGGGCCTGCACGATCCCACCTTCGACCCGCCCGAGCCGCTGATCCTGAGGCGGCTCGACGAGGACGACAAGCGCACGTTCAAGATTCTTGAGAGGGTTGCCGGCCTTCCGTTCAGCGGCGACCCGATGCGCTATCGCCAGGCTGTGGCCGATAAGATCTCCATGGGAGCAGCTAGCGGATTGACGCCCGACCGCCAGGCCCTGGCAGAAAGGCTCCTCAACGCGACGGGCTTTCAGGATCAGGCCATTGAGCACTTCCGCAATGCCAAGGAAACAGCCAGGAGAGTGGCTGAACTCCAGGCGCAGATCCAGGCGGCCGACGAGGCCGGCGATGAAACCAAACGCGACCTGCTCGAGCGCCAGAAGGCCGCCGTCGAACGCGCATTGATCCTCCCGCCCGACCGCCGGGCCATCCTCGGACTGGGCATCGCGGGGCTGAGCTTCCGGACACCCAAGGGCGAGATCGTCCGCGTCATAGGCCCCGGCCAGCAGATCGTGCTTTCGATGATCCCGCTGGGCAGGCAGTTCAGCTACGCCGACATCACGCCCGTCACGCGAAACTTCACCGTCATCGACGACTGCTCGACGGACGTCTCCAGCATCGACAGCGAGATAGTCTACGTCCCGTTCGACACGCTTCAGGAACTGTGCAACATGGGCGCCCAGCGTACGGCCGGCGATGCCAACGCGATCGTCGAGCCGGCGAGGTGTTCGCAGATCCACGTCAAGCTCAAGGAGGCGCCCGGCCTGTCGCGGGCGGAGTCTCTCAGGCGGGTCAGCGACGTCGCCCGTCAGGTCGATGCCGTCTGGGCCGTCTTCCAGAAAACGCACCCCGACGCCGCACGCTCGTCGGTGGCCGTCGAGACCTGGCGCCAGCGCCAGAGCCAGCTCATCACCATGATCGAGAGCCAGCGGACGCTGATGGTTCTCATCCTTGGCATCATCTCCGGTGTGGCGATCGTGCTGATCTTCGTGATCCTCTACGTGATCGTGGTTCAGAAGACCCGGGACATAGGCGTGCTAAAGGCGGTCGGGGCGTCAAACCTCGGCGTGGCGGGCATATTCCTGGCTTACGGCGGGGCCATCGGGTTGGTCGGCTCGATCCTCGGCACCCTTGCCGGCTGCGCGGTCGTCTGGAACATCAATCCCATCCACGACTGGGTAGGGCGGACATTCGGCTTCCAGGTCTGGAACCGCGAGTCGTTCCTGTTCGACAAGATCCCCAACCAGGTCGAGCCGGGCACCGTACTGTGGATTGTCACGGGTGCGATAATCGCCGGCGTTTTCGGCTCGCTTCTGCCGGCCTTGATAGCCGCGATGCGACAGCCCGTGGAGGCTCTTCGCTATGAATAGCCCCCAGCACGCCATCGAGGTGAGCGGCCTGCACAAGAGCTACAGGCTCGGGCGGACGCACCTGCACGTGCTTCGGGGCGTGAGTTTCACCGTCGAGCCCAAGGAGTTCATCGCCGTGGTGGGGGCCTCCGGGAGCGGCAAGAGCACCCTGCTGCACCTCATCGGCCTGCTGGACCGAATCGACAAGGGCACGATCAGGCTCGACGACGTGGACATCGCCCGCCTGCCGCAGCGAAGGCGCAACCGCACGCGGTGCCGCGACGTGGGGTTCGTCTTCCAGTTCTACCACCTTCTGCCGGAGCTCAGCGTGCTGGAAAACACGCTCCTGCCGGCAAAGGTGGACGAGTCGCTGCTGAGTTGGGTCAGCCATCGCGGCGCCAGGCGGCGCGCCGCCGTCGAGATGCTCGAGCGCGTCGGGCTCGGCGAGCGGATGAAACACAGGCCGCAGGAACTCTCCGGCGGCGAGCGGCAGCGCGTGGCGATCGCCAGGGCCCTGATGAACCGCCCGAAGTTCCTCCTGGCCGACGAGCCGACCGGCAACCTCGACAGCCGGACCGGAAAACAGATACTCCAGGTGCTCAGAACCGCCAGCAGGGACATCGGCCAGACCGTCGTGATGGTCACCCACGACGCCGCCATCGCCGCCGCCGCCGACCGCGTCCTGCACCTTCAGGACGGGAAACTGACGGGAAAGTGGAAAGAAAGGGAGTAGTAGTTAGGAAGTAGTAGTCAGGAAGAAAACGGCAGGAAACGGCGAGGGAATAGTAGATAGGAAACAGCAGCAAGAAACGAAAAGGAAACAGTAGGCATGGAATAGCAGACAAGAAGAATCGGCAAGGGTTCTGCCTCTTGCCTATTTACTACTCCCTGACTACTAACTACTAGGGACGATGAAACAAATCACACTGGGAAAACTCGCCGAGGCGATCGGCGGCAGCCTTCAGGGGCCCGCGGAGCTTGTTGTCCGCGGGATCGCGAGCATTGAGTCGGCCGGGCCGGACGAGGTCACGTTCCTCAGCAACGTCAAGTACGAGCGGCACGTTGGCGAGACGAAGGCGGCGGCCGTCATAGTGCCTGACGACTACGCCGGGCCGGGCAAGTCGCTCATCCGCTGCAAGGACTCGTACTACGCGTTCCGCCAGGCGATGGTGCTCATGTACGGCTTCCGCGCCGCGCCGCCGAAGGGCATCGACCCTCGCGCGTGCATCGATGCCTCGGCCGAGTTGGGCAAGGACGTGACGGTGGGGCCTTTCGCGTTCATTGGCCCGCGGGTGAAGGTCGGCGACGGCACGACGATCTACCCCAACGTGTACGTCGGCCAGGACGTGCGGATCGGGCGGAGCTGCGAGTTGTTCCCGTCGGTGACGATCTACGACGGCTGCATCCTGGGCGACCGGGTGCGGATCCACGCCGGCACGGCTATTGGCCAGGACGGCTTCGGCTACGCGACGCACAACGGCCGGCACGAGAAGATCCCCGAGGCCGGCTGGGTGGAGTTGGAGGACGACGTGGAGATCGGCGCCTGCTGCGCCATCGAGCGGGCGACTCTCGGGGCGACGGTGATCGGCGCGGGCACGAAGTTCGCCGACCTCATCGGCATCGGCCACGGCACGCGGATGGGCAAGGGCTGCCTGATGGTCTCGCAGTCCGGCATCGCCGGCTCGACGACGGTGGGCAACTACTGCGTCTTCGCCGCCCAGTCCGGGATTGTCGGGCACATCCGAATCGGCGACGGCGTGCAGGTGGGGGCCCAGTCGGGCGTGACCAAAGACGTCCCGCCGGGCATACAGGTGCTCGGCAGCCCCGCGGCCCCGCTGGCCGAGACGAGGCGGCAGATGGTCATCGTGTCCAAGCTGCCGGAGATGCGCAAAACCATCAGCGACCTCGTCCGCCAGGTCGAGAAGCTCCAGGCCCGGCTGGCGGAACTGGAAGAAAAGAAGAAGAATTGACCACAGAGACACAGAGGCACAGAGGTCAAAAGAAGAAGAAAAGACGATTAACCGCAGTCAAACATGAGCCTTCGGGTCACCCGATGATATGAAAAAAATCATAGGTCTTGCCAGATCGGCCCCAGCGGGGCCGGGGATTGTAGCCACGGGTGGAGCGCGGCGAAACCCGTGGAACGGGAATCCATTATCCTGTCGCCCCGGCAGGGGCGAAGGAGCGATTCGGCCCCCCCAGCCCGGGCGGGCCGGT
>Ga0315282_10016034_pt1 | contig 10987 bp, 14 predicted proteins | sample YL17G07_20_MG_FD_203693 | JGI IMG/M metagenome (GOLD analysis project Ga0315282, IMG submission 203693) | Sediment microbial communities from Yellowstone Lake, YNP, Wyoming, USA - YL17G07_20 | ecosystem: Environmental > Aquatic > Freshwater > Lake > Sediment | place: USA: Wyoming | collected...
GAGTACGTCGACCTCCAAACGTTGCTGAGAGAAAGTGACATCGTGAGCATACATGTTACTCTAACATCGGAAACAGAACGGCTAATCGGGAAAAAGGAAATCGAGATGATGAAGAAGGGCGCTGTTGTGATCAATACGTCTCAAGGCAAAGTAGTGGACGAGAAGGCTCTCGTTGATGCTCTGAGATTGCAAAAGCTATCCTACGCCGGGCTAGATGTTTTCGAAGAAGAACCCTTAGGTCAAGATAATCCGTTGTTCAAGCTTGATAACGCGGTGCTCTCTCCTCACGTAGGATTCCATACAGTCGAGGCCGTGAAGAGATGCACCGATATCTGCATTGATAACGTCATGAAGTTCCTGAAAGGGCATCCACAAAATGTTTGCGCAACAGCATAACCCCCAGTCTCGACCCAAGAAACGAATTCCCTTGAATTCACGGTACCTTGATACTGATCATGTAGTTCGGCATATGTGCAGTAGTAAGGATAACGATAAATAAGCTGGGAAGCGATAATCGATAGATGAGGCAAAGCGATTGTCTGAGAAAAAGTCTCGCAGAGGATTCCTGAGAACTGTCGGCGTTGGTGTTGGTGGTCTCGTTGTGGGCGCTGCAGCGGGCTCGATGGCGGCACCACTTATTTCTCCTCCCCCACCTAAAGCAAAATTTGCTGATATGCCAGGCGCGGGTACGAAAGTAATACACGGGATGGACGCGGCGTATCCTCCATTCACTGAAATCGATCCTACCGGCAAAGCAGTGGGTTTCGATATCGATGTCGTCGAGTGGATCGCCAAGAAATACGGCTGGCAAGTTGAGCACAAACCTTGGGAATGGGGGGCAATAATCACCGCAGTGCTAGCTGGCGACCTTGACTTTGTCGCTTCGGGAATGACGCACACCGCCGCGAGAGCAGAAAAAGTGTGGTTCAGTCTTTCATACTACAGTTACATTCACCAACTTCTCGTACCAGCAGCAGAAACTCGAACAAAGGAAGAAGTCCTAAACTCCGGAGGATACATAGCAGTCCAGCTGGGTGCCACATCAGACGAGTGGGCCGGAAAACTCCTCCAGAAAGGATACAACTTCCAGAAACTTGGCCTTGACTCCTACGAACTCGCTTTCAAGGCGGTACTGGACGGCAGAGCGGTCGGTGTCATAAGCGATAGCGCCTTCACCGGGCCCTACTTCAAGAAACAGCCAGATGTAGCAGCGAAGTTCAGGGTCCTATCCACGATCGGTGGAGACGCCACGTACGGATACCCAGCAAGGCCCGGGGACTACGGCCTGAGAAACGCAATCAACCAAGCATTAGAGGAGATAATGGCGTCCACCGATTGGCAGGATCTAAAGGACAAGTGGGGCATCTAGGCCGACAGCGAACCGAGTTTCCTCACTCCCGCCTAAACGGGAGAAATTGACGCGGACAATGTTGCGGGTCGTGACTTAATGGCGGTGCTAGCGGAATTTCTCCCGTACATTCTTTCAGGTGTTGTTTGGACCCTTGGCTTGGTCGGCGGAGGCCTAGCAATAGGATTCGTCATAGGCCTGCTTATGGCGATAGGACAAATCTACGGCACCGACGAAATCAAAGGATTCGTCCATGCATACGTGTGGTTCTTCAGAAGTCTGCCACTGCTAGTGCTTCTCTTTCTCTTTTACTGGGGGGTTTTTCCAGCTACCGGCTACAAAATCGACCCCTTGGCCTGCAGCATTGTGGTTCTAGGCCTCCGGAGCGGCGCCTACCAGTCGCAAATCTTTCGTGGCGCCATCATGTCTCTTGGAAATGCTCAACTACTGGCAGCCCGTGCCCTGGGCATGAGCGAACCAAGAGCTATCCGTCACATAGTCTTACCCCAGGCTCTGAGAATCTCAATGCCGGGCTGGTCGAACGAGTACGCGATCATGATCAAAGATTCGGCGATTACTTTCGCCTTGGGCGTTTTGGAAATATTGACTAGAACGAGGTACGTCGTCATGGCTACCCACGAACCCCTGATCCCCTACTTTTTCGCCGGCGGGCTCTTCATAGTCCTAACTTACGCCGGGACAAAAATCGTCAACGTGGTCTACGAAAGGACAAAGATACCTGGGCTAGTTGGGAGGCTGTGAAATGGCCGACGGAGAGGTGGTGCTGAAAGTTGAGGACCTGCACAAGAGCTACGCAGACATTAAAGTATTGAATGGGGTTTCATTCGAAATAGACAGAGGGCAAATCAAAGTCATATGTGGGCCGAGCGGGTCAGGAAAGAGCACTCTTCTCAGATGTTTGAATCTCCTAACCAATCCAGATAGGGGGCGCGTGTGGCTCGAGGGACAAGAAATAACCGATCAGATAAGTGACGTAAACAAAGTGAGACAGAAGATCGGTTTCGTCTTTCAGGAATTCAACCTCTTCAACCATCTGACTGCCTTGAGGAATGTCAGCATAGCTTTGGAGATCGTCAAGAAGATGAAAAAGGAAGAGGCTAGAGACCTTGCCCAGAAAGAGTTGAGAAGAGTCAACCTAGGGGAAGACGCCCACAAATATCCAGCCGAACTCTCGGGAGGACAAAAGCAGAGGGTTGCAATAGCTAGAGCCCTAGCCATGAATCCTGTAATCATGTTCTATGATGAACCGACCTCGGCTCTAGACCCTCATCTAATCGGGGAAGTCCTAGATGTCATGAAAAAGCTGGCGCAGGAGAAACTAACCAGCCTCGTGGTCACTCATGAGATAGGCTTCGCCCGGTCAGTGGCTGACGAGATGATGTTCATGGGAGATGGAACAATCCTGGAACGAGGCCCCCCAGATGAACTCATTTCGAACGCGAAGCATGAAATGGTAAAACAATTCTTCAAACGCATGAACGAACTTTACAGGAGGGAGGCGCAATAGCCTTCTGGGATGAATTTCTATCCAAGATACTCGCTGGATCTGTTGTAACAGTTGAACTAATCCTGGTATCAGTGCCCATCGGCGTTGCTTTGGCGGTCACTTTCGCGGTAGCTCGAGTCTACGGAAATAGGCCTATCTCTCTTCTTGCGACCACCATCGTAGGGATTTTTCGAGGTTTCCCTGCGATAGTCACGCTCTTGATCATTTTCTTTGCCCTTCCTGATCTAGGAATTTTCTTCTCTCCGTATTGGTCAGCGGTTTTGGGATTTGTACTTGTTACCGGTGCATACCAGTCGGAATACGTCAGGGGAGCCATACAGTCAATACATCTAGGGCAATCGCTGGCGGCCCAAGCGCTGGGAATGAGCAAGCTACAGGAAATTGTCCACATTATCCTTCCCCAGGCCATAAGGGCGGCTCTCCCGGGCATCTCAAACGAAATCATATACCTAGTGTTGTACTCCTCACTGGCTTCGTACATCGGCGTCGAAGAGATATTCGCCGTGGCAAGAAGTTTCAATTCCCTTGAATTCAGACCCATCGAAATCTTCTTGACTGCTGGATTGATCTACGCTGCCATGGCCACTGTTTGTTTCGTAGGTTTCAAAATGGTTGAAAACAAATATAGAATTCCTGGCTTGGAGGTAGCGCGTTGAGGAGAGGAATTTACTGAACCTAACTCGCGAAGAAGAACTGATGCTGAAAGGTGAGTATGGGGAAGGAACACAGAACGCGATGGAATTGCTTGTTGCGATGGGGGAGGCATTTGACGCTGAAAGAATGATACCTGTAGCCCGCGCGCATGCAGCGTCGAGCGGACAAGAGGGCGATCTTTACTTTGTTGAAATGCTCGCCAGAGGAGGCGCCTTCTGCAAAATACCCACTACAACGAATCCAATCGCAGACTTCGAGTATTTTCAGAAGGTCATCAACCTCGCCGATGAGCATGGGGAAGCATCGGTAGCTTGGAAGACGAAAAACTACTACAGGCAAATTGGCGCGATAATGAGCCAGTCCTGCATACCCTATCTTGCAGAAAACATCCCACAATATGGGGAACACGTCGCCTTCTCTGAATCTAGTGCCACACCCTACGTGAACTCAGTCATAGGAGCGCTAACGAATCGCGAGTCGATACAGACGGCTTTGGCAGCGGGCGTTATCGGCGAGACCCCTGAATACGGATTACACCTGAAAGAAAACCGCAAAGGTACTGTCTTGGTCAAAGTTGAAGCCAACCTAAAAGACGGCTATAGTTACTCTCTCTTGGGGCAATATATCGGAAAGAAAGTGGTCTACGCGATTCCTGTCCTCGTCGGCATTCCGAAGCGTCCCACAATTGATCAATACATCAACTTGTGCGCAATGATGAACGTGACAGGCGCAATACCAATGTTCCACATCCCGGGCATCACTGTCGAAGCTAAGACCGAGGAGGAAGCCTTTGCAGGAAACACCCCAAAAGACAAAATCACCGTGACAGATCACGAACTTCGACAAACCCACGAGGAACTCCAGACGACGACCGGCGCCATAGACGCAGTCATACTTGGCTGCCCTCATTACAACTTAGATCAAATGGCCGAACTAGCAAAGCTCTTGAAAGGAAAGAAGCTCCGCGACAGTGTCTCTTTCTGTGTTAACACATCCGCCACGACCAAGCTTCTTGCCGAGAGAGTCGAGTATGTTAGCATGATAGAAGAATCAGGAGCCCACGTCATAGTGGACACGTGTGTAGACATGTTCTGCTGGAATAACTTGAGAGGAAAGACAGGGATGACCGATTCCCCCAAATGCGCATACTACCGAAGATTCGGTCCGGTAAGGGTGGGGACAGTGGAAGAGTGTGTTGCTGCCAGCGTCGAGAAAGGAGAGTGACTCAATTCTTGGAAATGACTGTAAAATGTCACAAGCTGGCAAAGGGCTATGGGGAAGGGGAAGCTTTGGTTTCCAAGGATCCGATTTGCTTCTACCTAGTAGAACCGAAAACCGGTACCGTGAGGGAGAAGGGGCATCACCTAGAAGGTATGTCGGTTGCAGGGAAGGTGCTTGTCTTTCCGTCAGGAAAGGCGAGTTCCGCCGTTCAAATGGACGGCCTTGTCAAGTTGCTGCTGAATAAGAACGCACCCAGCGCCTTGATAGTAACCGATGTGGAACCCGTGCTCGTGGGTAGCGCGGTGCTGACAAAGATACCTCTTGTCGATAGATTAGAAAGGGACCCATTTGAAACTATTAGCACTGGAGATTTCGTGAAGGTGGACGCAGACAAAGGAATAGTCACCGTGGCGAAAACCTAGCAGAGAATTGCCCACGTGCGCCAGTTAATGAACCAACGAAGGCCTGGGCATCTTGCAAGCTGAACTCCAAGAATTGGGAGCAACTGCGGGCTCGGAGTACAAATAAGCACACCGTCAACGTTAGAGGGAACACTGATACGAATCCCTACGGCCTTTTCATTTTGAGTCCATTGCCTTCTTGTACACTTCGTAATCGGCTTGTGAAAAGCAGACAAAGATGACTTTCTCGAAGGCGTTCATTTTCTCAAGACTTTCCCGCACGGTATTGACGGCTATCCGTGCAGAGCGCTCGATTGGAAAGCGGTAGGCGCCAGTGCTTGTTGACGGGAAAGCGATTGTCTTCACGCCATTTTGTTCGGCCAGTTTCAGAGGTTTCTCGTAGCAGTTATGTAGGAGTTCATCTTCCCCGCTTCTACCTCCACGCCAGACTGGGCCGACGGTATGGACCACGTATTTGGCAGGTAACCTGTACTCCCTTTGTAATTCTCGCTTCCCCCGTCGGGCAGCCTCCGAGTTTGCGGCATTCTTCGAGGAGCTCTGGGCCAGCGGCTCGGTGAATCGCTCCATCCACGCCTCCACCGCCGAGCAGGGTAGTGTTTGCGGCGTTTACGATCACGTCAACCTTCTGTTCTGTAATATCGCCAAGCACAAGCTCGATCTTTCCCATTCAAGCGCACCGATGCTCATTTCTTGACTTGAAGAATTATGGCCCCTAGTATGATTAACCCTGTTCCCAAGAGCTGTATGGGAGTTATAATTTCCCCAAGGAACAGGTATGCGAGGAATATTGCTGCCGCCGGTTCGATGCTTGATGTCATGCTAGATCTCCCCGCCTCTGTGAAACGAAGCGAGAGCGTGTACAAACCGTAGCCCATCAAAGTCGGAACAAACGCGATCGCCACAATTAGAACCATGATTTGCGTGCTGATGTTCAACGTCGGGCCAAGTTCGACGAGGTAAAAGCCACATAGCGTTAATGCACCGAAAAGGAAGCTATAGAACAACACAGTCAGCGCACTGTAGGTGACTTGGCTTCTCTTCCCTGCGAGCGTGTAGGCCGCATTCGCCGCCCCCGCCAGTAATCCAAACATCAGGCCGCGAATGTCCCATGATAGGTTAGACGAGGATAGGCCGAAGGTGGTTACCAAGATGCCGAGGAAACTTAAGGCTAAGGCAGCTACCTTCCGCCCTGTAATAGGTTCATGAAACATGAAGAACGCGGTGACTACGACGAGGGCGGGGTAGGTGTAAAGGAGCGTTATGGCCGTTGCTACTGTTGTGAATTGTAGCGCATAGAAATATCCGATATAGTTCAGCCCGACTCCGAAGAAGCCGTAAGCAACGAAGAATGGTATATCACGGCCCTTGATTTTGAACTGTTTGGTGTTGGTCAGAACCATTGCTATCCCGACGATCAGAGTCGCGAGAGTGGCTCTCAAAGTGATGAGAGTAATCGGATCCGCTCCAAGAGCGTATGCAATTTTGCCGAGAATTCCAAGCGTTGACCAAAAGAGGGCAGCAGACGCTGCCAACACATATCCAAGCGTGTGTTTTTCGATGCCGAACTTCAAGGCTCATTTTCCGGGTTCCGATAATCTCGGGAAGGGCATCATGGTGATGGAATAGTTAAGAGCTATTGGTAAGTTGAGGGTTGAAGCCTGTAACGGGACGGCTGTCCTCCGAGGACTCTAAGGAATTCCTCAACGACTTTTCTTTGTTTGTCCTTGATGGACCGTTCTGAGTAGAAGGCACTGTGCGGGGGTGATGATGACGTTCGGCAAAGCGAGCAACGGGTCTAAAGGCTTCGGTGGCTCTTCTTTAAGGACATCCAAGGCGGACGAAGGAGACGATCTGGACCGGAGACAGCCTCCCAGCAACTTCATCTAGCACACCTCAAACGGCGGACGGGGAGGAACACTGAACCACTCGTAATGATGGACCCACCAATCTTCCCCTCCCCATCTACGCCTACCAATGCGAAAACTGCCGCTACCTCTAACTTTACGACTCCGTGAAGCCCGACTAGAGAAAAAAAAAGTCCAAAATGAGCCGTTTGAGAAAACGGACCCACCATCATTTGACGGTGAGTCCCTTCGATCCCACCAATGAATCTAACATGATCTGGGTTTGTATCCCACCGGCGCCACGCGGCTTTTGATCAACCTCGGACCTAGAGTACGTCCACTGTTTCGACAGGTGTGAGGACTCGTACCTCGTGGCGCGAGAGGCGCCTTGAGTTGAAATGCCGTTTGTTGTAGGTGACAATTGTCGATGGCGATCTTGCAAGTGCCACCCCCGCAAACGGGACATCGCTTTCATCTCGCACGCATTGCAGCGCCTCGCGAAGCTTGCTGCCGTAAACTGAGAACGGTACGAGCTCAATGTTCTCCAACAGCTGGTCGAGGACCCCTTCAAGATGTTGCTTCATAATGCCTGCCTTGCTGCAAATATCCTGAACATGGTCTTTCAGTTCTTGAACTATCTCAGCCGGGGCCACGACCTTATAGTTCTCATCATGGAGTAAGATCGTAACGCTGACCCTCGTGATCCCTTCCGACCTGACCAAAGAAGAGATCAAGACGTTTGTGTCGAGAACTAGTGTTTGGATGGGCTAAGCCTCTTCCAAGCAGAGATCTTGATCTCACGGGAAAGCTTCTCTGCGTCTTTCTTGCTTAGCTTGGAGGACGAGGCCAAAACCTCCAGCACGGCGAAACTTCTCAGCAGCGCGCTCATCTTCTCCCGAGAAAGGCCGTTGCGCTCCGCAAGCTCAAGGATCTCGATTGGAATCTCTACGGGTACTGTTTCCGTGACCATGCTCCCACAGGACGTGGGATGTCTTGACTCTTTGAAAAAGATTCTCCGTACACTTCCTGCCGTAACAGGGAAAAACTTCGACGATACACCATAAGAACCAATGAAACCTCTTAGATTGTTCCTCGCGGAATCCACTTAGCGGTTTCTGTGTTGGACTGCACGGATCTCATATGGCTTCATGGACCGATCCAGTCTCAGTGAACCTTTTCGTGCAAGTGATTCAACTGCCCTACGAATGATTCGCTCAGGCTCTTGACCTTTGCTTGCTAGCGCCTTAACCGTCGTACGACCGTCAGCAACCTTTTCAATAATCCACCGTTCCAGGATCTTCTGGTCAGCGATACGACAAATTTCCTTCTCGATTGGCGATGTGATGTTTCGGGTTTTCCTTAACTCAACGAGTTTTTCGCAGAGTGCGTTCTCCCATATCTGGCCTGAGTTCCGAGCCTGCAATTGGCATTCTTGTCTTATCGTTTCCCAGCCGACACTGCTCTCAGCTATCACTCTCATATCTTCGAGGTCCAGGTCCCTGTCAGTGACGCTCTTAAGAAGAAAGATGTCGTTCTTGGATAGGATTCTGACCTCTAGTTTGCCTATAATGCCGAATAGCTGGCTTCTGGAAATCATGCCGTTCGACAATGAAAGTTTGCCTGCCAATGTTTGTTGGAATATGTCCCATCTGAAGCCTTGGGAATTCTCAAGAATCGCGCTCGTCTTCATTTGCAGGTACTTGAGTGTCGTCTTGGGGGGCGCGTATCCTATGCGACGCAGGCATGAATCCAACCGACTGACTTCGGCGTGGGTTCTAACAATAACATCGATGTCTTTTGTAGCTATCTTTAGTCCCAAGAATGCCATAGCTGCACCGCCCGCTACGAAAATTGTAACTTTCTGCTTGACCGCTTTTCCTAGATTTTGCAGTTCGGTAAGTATGTACGGCCAGTCGAAATTGGGACGTTTACTCATACCTTAACCCCATAATCCTCAGCTTTGTGAGCAAATTCGTCCCAGTTGGGGAGTATCACTCCTGGTTGCGAGCTGCGAGTAGCCAGAAAGCGGAGCATTCCGTATACTTGACTCCGAAGCCCGAATCGCTCCGCCGTCTTCAGAAGATAGTCTTGATCAATCTTAACCTTGGCCATCAATATCAGGCCATACGTCACATTAGTGACCCCGTTAGTGAGGACGACATGAAGCAGGACATCTTCTACCCTCAAGTGCTTTGCAAAAGGAGAAAAGTAGTAGTAATCCACTTCAGAAATCAGTGGAATTCCGTATCTCGGCAACGCACTTGTACCGGTCAGTTTGAATCGCTTGTCGTGAATCCTAGTTCTCGCTGGAATTCGAATTATGAATTGCGCGTCTGAACTCCAAACAATAACTGCGGCATCAGAGAACGATTCTGCTAACTTTGAATTGATGAACCTTGAGAACTCACGGTAGAAGTCAGCCAGTCTCTCGAACCTCTCAGAAATGGCCAACACCCCTTTCTCGTTCCTGCTCACGAGGCCGTGTGCCATGAGGTTCCTCAAAGCTCTCCACTGCGTGGTCTTAGAAACAGTGGCGGGTTTTTCAAGTTGAGACTCCAAGAAAGGAAAGACTTGACTATACTTCAGAAGCAACTCCCAGGGAATGTGGGGATGAGTGAGCATGATATCCTTCAGAAGATATGCATGTTTCGTATCGCTGATACTTGCGATCTTCCTCATGCCGGTCCTTTCTGATTTCGCTAGACCTATCGCCTGAAGTCGTTGAATAGCCTTCGTGACTCTCGGTTGAGATTTTCGTGTACGGTTGGCTAGGTCTGATATAGATGCGGGCGATTTGGTGAGTTCTCTGAATATCTCCAACTCAGTTTGAGAAAGTTCATATGTTCCTAGGGGTTTCTTCACGATGATTGCAATAGATTAATGAGCTTATATACTTTATTCTCCTATTGAAATCATTGGCAAAAGCCACTAGGCCAAGCGGTCGAGCAAGAGCAGCTTCCAGAGTGGAAGTCGCCAAGTACGCGTGCAGTACCCAAGACAATAACCACGCCGACACCTGAACCAATGCCTACAACTACACCGACACCCACAGCTATTCCCGCACCCACTCCCAATGGTACTGCTATTGCTACCATTGCCGCTACTCCGACTACTGCCATGACTACAACTGTGGCGATAACTAGAATGATCACGACGATGACGAAGACAAGGAGACCGACAATGATGAGGAGTCTGATTCCTTCCTTGCGCGCAGCTTCGAGGACGACCCGTTGAAAAAGATTCTCCGTATACTTCCTGCCGTAACACCGTCAGTTGGCAGTGAGTCCCTTCGGCCCCACCACATCCTTGCTGAAAGTTCGTTGGCCCATCAAATATCGTCACGCAAACCCCTGAATCTGCCAAGATTGTTGCGTTCCGTATCTCTCAAGATTAGGCAAATGGTACATCGCCAAAATTCATTCCATCAGAGTCTATTCGATGGTGGCTATAGCAATCTTCAGATTTCGTATACAGCTCTTCGGTGTCCTACGGTATGCAGGATAATTCTTTGCTCATGAATTTCGTAGATGACTCTATACTCTCCGACTCTAAGTGAAAACAGACCCTTCAAGTGTCCGTGCAGAGGTTTTCCCCTACGTGGTTGAACTTCAAGGATAAGAATCTGCTCGCTTATTCTTCTCTGAAACTCGGGCCTAAGCTTTCGAAAGCTTCTTTCGAACCTTGGGGTGTGAACGACTATGTACCTGCGGTTCAAGTTCTAATTCCGCCATTAGCCTGCGAAAACTTCGCGTCTTCCCTCGTGTTGCTTGAGACCGAGAGATCTCAATATCCCGAAGCAATCCATTGTCCGCCATCACATCCAGCGTCTCCAGGAGTTGCTCCAGAAGCTCCTTGGTCTCTTTCACTAGCGTGAGCTGGGATCTATCAATAGTAAGGGTCGCCAAACCTAACGCTCCCATGCCTAGAAAGGTGCAGAAGTGAATTAAGCTTTCAGCACGGTGGCAAAACC
>Ga0315282_10016035_pt1 | contig 10986 bp, 10 predicted proteins | sample YL17G07_20_MG_FD_203693 | JGI IMG/M metagenome (GOLD analysis project Ga0315282, IMG submission 203693) | Sediment microbial communities from Yellowstone Lake, YNP, Wyoming, USA - YL17G07_20 | ecosystem: Environmental > Aquatic > Freshwater > Lake > Sediment | place: USA: Wyoming | collected...
AAGTCAAGGAAGCTTTTCACCCCACACCAGTCCGCAAGCGGATCATGGATGCGCTGCTGAGCCTCAAGATGCAGCTTTCACGCTTGGACAGGACAGCTCAGAAGATGCAGCAACGTGACGCTACACTCTACAGCAAGTGCGTAACGGCGGTGCAGCAGAAGAACACAGAACTCGCATCCATATACGCCAGCGAATGCGCCGAGATACGTAAAGTCGCGAAGGTCATCCTGCACAGCCAACTCGCGTTGGAGCAAGTCGCTCTGAGACTAGACCTAGTCCGCGAATTCGGCGATGTCGCGCAGACCATGAGACCTGTCGCATCCGTTGTCAAAACGATCAAGACGCAGCTCCAAGGCATACTTCCCGAAGTGTCGCTTGAACTTGCATCAGTGAACGAGTCACTCGAAGACCTCGCATCACAAGTCGGCGACGCCGCGGAGGAATCCTTTGCGGTACCCGTTTCAGGTGATGACGCACAGAAAATCCTCAGCGAAGCAAATATCGTCGCAGAACAAAAGATGCGTGAACGTTTCCCAGACCTGCCCCCTGTTCCTGTGCAAGAAGCCAGAATCCAGTGAGATCCGAAAGCTCCTGGATTCGTCTCCTTTTTTCGACCCTTTTTTCGAAAGGCATATAGCCTGTCCGTTCACGCTCGCCCACATTGTGGGAATGAATGAAGAACTTCGCCAAAGCCATCACTCTGTCAACAAGGGAGAAGTATCAACTTGTCGATCTCACGGAGACGGTTGAGGAGATCGTATCCGAGTCTCAAGTTGCGAATGGCCTATGTTTGGTGCATGCATCACATGCAACCGCCGCCATAATCTGCAATGAACATGAGAGCGGATTGATTCACGACCTTCTCAGGAAGGTAAAGGAGATCTTCCCTCCCAGTGCCGGATACCTCCACGATAGAATTGACGACAATGCATCCGCTCACATTGCTTCAGCGCTGATCGGTGCATCACGTACATTCCCAATCGAGGATGGGCGACTCGTCCGTGGCACGTGGCAGAATATCTTTCTCTTGGAACTTGATGGTCCAAGATCGCGACGCACGGTGAATGTGCATATCATTGGCGAATGAGAAGGCGTTTCGTTGAACGATTGCTTTGGCATTGATGGGCCATGACACCGATTGAGCAGCTACTGATTGTTGGCATATCCGCTGCTCCGGGTGCAGAAGTCCAGCGAGTTACTGTTGGTTCCCGCATATCCCTTAAAGGGCGCTATGGGGTCAGGAGTCGTCGTACCAGATAGCTTGAGAAGCCAAAGGGCTCCTGCACATGAAGCGTGACAGAGTTGTCCAATGAAGGTGAAGGGCATGCGCTCAAACGTGAGGTTGGCTGGTACGGTTCTTTTGCAATGGGGTATGCCGATGTTGGAGCGGACCTCTATGTTGCGATTGGCCTTGTGGCGTTCTATGCCGCAGGCGCCTCACCGATCGCATTTGCGATCGCATCGATAACCTATGTCTGCACAGGGCTTGCCTACGCGGAACTGGCAACGGCTTATCCGTACGCCGGCGGGGCCCACGTCTATTCAATGAAAGCCTTCAACGACATCACCGGGTTTGTGGCGGGCTGGGCGGTGATGCTTGACTACACGGTGGACATCGCACTGTTTTCACTTGCGAGCGCAGGCTATCTCAGCTTCTATCTGCCTTGGCTGAAGAGTTCGCACTTTCTGTTTTCCATTCTTGGTTTTCAACTCAAGATATCGTACATTGGATTCACCGCCTTCTTGCTGGTCATTGCTTTGTTGCTTCTCAACTCAGTCGGAATAAGGGAATCCTCGAAATTCAATGAAGTCCTTGTGTCGCTCGACCTTGTTGTTGAGTCATCGATTCTGATAACAGGTATCTTGTTGGCCTTTGGTCTGGCGCTCTTCCTGAGTCAGGTCACGGATTTTGGTGCCACTTCGATATTCTCGAACATTGTCTACATTATGCCACAGTATGGGACTCAGACACAGAATTTCATCTACGGCGTCACTCTCGCCATGACCTCGTTCATAGGCATCGAATCCATTGCGCAGGCTGCGGAAGAGACAAAGAGGCCTCAGCGGTGGATTCCACGGGCAAACAAGCTCTCGATAATCGCGGTTGTTATTTTCGCGGTTGGGCTCTCAACTTTGAGCATGGGGTTGATGCCGTGGCAAGATCTTGCCGCCGCCCAAACAGACCCAATGGCTGCCATCGCATCAAGAGTCCCGTATATCGGACACCTACTCGCACCAATCGTCGCATTGACAGGCTTCACTATCTGTTATGTGTCCACCAACACGGGAGTGATCGGTGCATCTCGTGTCGTCTTCTCGATGGGCCGCTTCTCGCTGATGCCGGCTTGGTTCTACAAGGTTCACAAGAGGTTCCGCACACCGATTCGCACGATAGTCGTTTTCGGACTCATTGGTGCAGGGATGGCGCTTCTCGGCGAGCTTCATTTCGTTGCGGACTTGTACAACTTCGGGGCTCTTCTCTCGTACGTGATCGTGAATGTTTCGTTGATTGTTCTGAGAAACAAGGAACCGGACGCATATAGAGCTTGGAAGCTGCCGGGCACATTGAAGATTCACGTGGGAGCAAAAACAATCTTCATCCCTGTTGTGAGCGTGATCGGTGCGATCGCAACAGGAACAATGTGGACACTGGTCATCGGATTCCATGCTGAGGGACGAATAGTGGGGATGATCTGGCTCATTGTCGGGGTCATAGGTTTTGTCGCATTCAGAAGATCCCGTAAGATGAGCCTCCTCGGAAACGAGGTTGGGAAGACCATTGTCCCCGGCGCATATATGATGAATGCCACAGTTCTTATCAGAACCCCTGAAGACGAGGATGCGGTTGTGAAAGCTCTCAAGTATGAACTTGACAACCGCTTCAGGGTCAGGCTCTTGAGTATCGTCGATCCACGAGACTTCGGCCTAAGCACTGAGAATGTTCATGACTACTCCCAGCTGAAGCAGTGTCAAGCAATATCGTTAGGCGAGTTAAGACGCGTAGTGAAGGCTCTCGCTTCAGAAGGATTCGACGTAGTCTCGCAAGTCGAGATCGGATCGACCACATCCATCGTGGAAAGAGAGATGGAATCACGCGATAACGATCTCATCGTTCTCATCAAGAGAAAGACGTTAAAGGGCCATCTTGAAAAGAGAGAGGACACAGCGTACGCGATAGCGTCAAAGTACCCGGGCAAGCTCATGGTCGTTAGAAGAGGTGATTAGCATGGCACCAGGCGTAGTCGTGATACTCAATATCTTCGTGCAGTCAAAAGAGTTGGATAAAGTGACGAAGAGGCTGCTTGCGCTGCCTGAGGTAAAAGACTTGTACGAAGTCACGGGAGAATATGACATAGTTGCCACGATCGAAACGAAGGACATTGCGGCATTCAGGGTATTTATCAAAGAGAAGATTCTTGCCATCGACGGTATCCGAAGCACGGTGTCGGCAGTCATTCTCTACACACACAAGAAAGAAGGGAAGCCTGTATCCTGATGCGAGGCAAGACTCCCAAGAAGCCTCCAGTCAAGATACTGGTCCCAATTGCCACAAGCGCGGACAGGCAGCTGATGACAAGGGCTCTGTATGCCTTGTCGGCTTTCAAGGATCCCGAGATCGTTCTGTTTCATGTTGTGGAATTGCCAAGTCGCACTGTGCCGATCGAGGTGGTTTCGCATAGGGAGGAGATCACTCTCGCTGACGAGGTCCTGTCCCCGATTGCTGATTGGCTGAAAGAACAACGTTGCATTAGCCGCAAGAAGATCGTGGTAGCTCGCGACATTGCAGAGGCTATCGTCAACGAGGCGAATGCTGAAGACTATGCTTTCGTAATCATGACGAAACGTCACCCGAAGAAAGGGGTTAGAGGGCTTTTTCATCATAGTGTCAGCGAGCGTGTGGTCCGGGAGACTAGGTGCATGGTGCTCACAACACTGACAAGCGGGTCGGACCTCCCGGAGAGTTGAGCAATTTCGGCAAACACTAAATAGATCGGTACGAGGGTAGAGGCCGAAATAGTGCGTTTGAGGGAACAGACGTGAGGGTGTCAGTTATCGCGGGTGGCTCTGTTCCAGAGCCATAGCGTTTGTTGCATGCTACCTCGAACGTTCTGCCGCACGTGGTGTTCTGCAGATGAGCAAAGAGATTGGAATCACTGTCTCTAAGAAAGACGATCTGTCCGAGTGGTACACTCAGGTCGTCACGAAGTCAGGGCTTGCTGATTATGCTAGCGTCAAAGGATTCATGGTCCTGATGCCGTATGGCTACTCGATCTGGGAGAAGATCAAGGAATTCCTTGACAAGCGTCTCAAGGCAACGGGTCATAGTAACGCCTACTTCCCACTGTTGATTCCTGAGAGTTTTCTCAGAAAGGAAGCTGAGCACTTCTCAGGCTTCACACCTGAAGTCTTCTGGGTGACCTCGGCCGGAAATGACAAGCTCGGAGAAAGGCTAGCAGTTAGACCTACCTCTGAGACCGTCATCTACGACTCGTATGCAAAATGGATCAGAAGCTGGAGGGACCTACCGCTCTTGATCAATGTATGGAACTCAGTCCTTCGAGCGGAGATCAAGATGACCAAGCCGTTCATGCGAACTTCGGAATTCCTCTGGCAAGAGGGTCACACTGTCCACGCCGACAAGGAGGATACCGACGCGGAGGTCATGAGAATCCTCGAATTGTACAGACAGCTCATAGAGGAACAACTTGCCATTCCGGCGCTCGTTGGATCCAAGACGGACCGAGAGAAATTCGTTGGGGCGCTGTATACGATGACTCTCGAATCCATGATGCCTGACGGAAAAGCGCTCCAGATGGGCACATCGCACAACTTGGGACAAAACTTCTCAAAAGCTTTCGAGATTAGGTACTTGGGCAATGACGAGGAAACGCACTACGCCTGGAACTCTTCATGGGGCGTCTCTTGGCGACTGATCGGAGCAGTCATCATGCTTCATGGAGATGATCGTGGTTTGGTAATTCCACCGCGCATCGCCCCGGTGCAAGTGGTCATCGTACCGATTCCTTACAAGGCAGAAGGAGTCGATATTTCGGGTCGGGCCAAATCACTAGCGGACAAGCTGCAGGAAGCCGGCATCAGCGTAACTCTCGACGACCGGGCGCAGTACACACCTGGGTGGAAATTCAATGATTGGGAGCTGAAAGGGGTTCCTGTCAGGATCGAGATTGGCCCTCGAGATGTCAGCCGTCAGCAGGTCACGATCGTCCGTAGAGACACGTCAGAACGCTCAGCGGTTCCTGAGGTGGATGTGATCAAGGAGACGAAGAGACTGCTCGACGCTGTTCAGTCATCCTTGTTTGAGAAGGCCAGTCGTGCACTCAAACAGGCTATCCACGACGTTCACACTTACGACGACCTGAAACGGACCATCGAGACTGAAGGCGGGTTTGTAAGGGCCTGCTGGTGCTCGGAGACTGCGTGTGAAGACCGAATTAAGGACGAGACTGGCGCCACCATTCGTCTGGTTCCCATGCAGGATGAACAGGTCTTCTCGGAATGCGTTTGCTGTGGAAAGACCGCAAAGAAGGTCGTCTACTTCGCTAGAGCATACTGACAGCCTATCGCGATGCCTGCTTTGCAGTGGGCACAAGGTTTAAGCGAAGTCTCTCAGAACTAGGCGGTAGTCGTGAATACGAATGGGAAAAAAGAGGAAATCTGGAGGGCGGAGCGGAGGCGGAAGAGGCCGCAGCTCACTAGTGCAATGCACGAACTGTGGGATGCAGGTGCCACGTGACAAAGCGAAACGCGTTACTAGCTTTGTCTCATTAGTAGAACCGACCTTGGCCCGGGAGCTACGTGCCCACGGCGCTTACATCGCTCGACAGAAAGTCTTCAAGTACTACTGCATTTCATGCGCAGTTCACTTCGGGGTATCTAAGGTCCGAGCACGTGACGAGAGACGATTCGCATACTAGACGCTCGCAGCAACTGCCTAGGCTTCTCTGATCTCGCCCATTAGCTTGGTCCTTCTTCTCACCTCTTCATCGGTGAGAGTGAAGTTTGGCCGCCGACTCTCAACCATGATCGACGCTGCGGCGGAAGCATAGAGGCATGAAGAACGAAGGTTTTCTGTCCGACTGAACTCTGCCAAGAAGGCGCCAGCGTAGAATTCCCCTGCTCCGGTTGGATCGACTGCCATGGTCTCGAAGGCGGGCACACGGAAGCACGTTCTTCCGTCGCAGATAAGCGACCCGTTTGCCCCAAGGGTGACGATTGCTGTTTTAGTGCCCCACTCGACAAGCTTCTTCGCTGACTCCATGTGGTTCTGCAGACCGGTAATCACCCGGGCCTCCAGCCCATTCGGTTTGACGAAATCCACCCGCTCTACGAGTTTCTTGAGTGGTCCTCTTTCGCAGAAGTGTTCCACTTCTCCGTCCTTTCCGAGGCGCCGAAGCAGACCCTGTGGGTCTAAGAATACCTGACTATGCGATGATTCCACGAGACTAGTAATCTCAGGCACATCAATCTCAGAGAATACCGGACCAAGCACGAGATAGCGGCTTTGCTGACACTCTGACCAAACACGTCTGAGTGATATCTTGCCCGCGTCGGCGATCAGCCGGAGCGTGCGTTCCCCGCTTTCGTCGTTCCTAATGCTGAAGCCAGTGGTTCGATCTGTCGTTCCCGTGTTGATCACCTTGACTCCGTGCCGTCTCATTTCGGTGTGGAAATCGTGGCTGAAATCTGTTCCAATATTTCCAACAAGTGCTACTTTCCTCATGCCGAGCCTTTTGGCGGAAAGACACACGTTCGTGCTGCATCCAGACAATATCCGCCGGCTGCTCCCCGTTCGTAAGGTGCTTATGAAGTCGTACACAGGGTTCCCTATGGCGACTAGGTCGTATGTCATCTTAGGTAGCTCTCATGTTCCTTCTGTACATGATGAAGTTCCCGAAATCAATCTGGCGATTACTGCTAGATCACACTTCTTATGAGCCTTCAATGCAAGGGGTTTGCTGTGGTCGGACGTGAGGCCGGCGGCTGAAAGAATAGTGTGTTGTCTTGGTGGGTCCTGCGTGGGGTTCGCTTGATCGGTAGACTGTCGCGATTTGTGGAGCCTGGATTAGGTCGGCTTGCGAGAGGCCTTCACGGTCTTGGTCTGAAACCAAACCACATCACGCTAATGTCCTTTTGCTGCAGCGTGGCTGCGGCTGTCGCATTTGTCGTTGTGGCCGAACCTTCGCTCAAGGGGGTCTCCGCAGGTATCCTTCTTCTCTTGTCCGGACTTCTTGATGCGACGGACGGTGCAATGGCTCGACTGTACGGTGAGGTGTCGCATTTTGGTGCATTCCTCGATTCGGTGCTCGACCGAATCTCTGAGATCGTTGTCTACTGGAGTCTTGTCTACTCGAAACTCGTTGACTGGCCGATCGGATTAGCTGCTCTTTCGGGTTCTCTAATGGTCAGCTATGCTCGCGCGCGTGCCGAACAGCTGGGGGCTGAGATGAAAGGAGTCGGTATCGCAGAACGTCCAGAACGTCTCCTCATTCTGGTAGTGGCGGCTTTCGTGGGTCAACTCAACGCAGGTGTTTTCCTGATAGCTTTGCTCTCTGCAATAACGGTGGTCCAGAGAATCGAGCACGCAAGATCTACCATGACCGACGCTCAGCGTCCGGCCAAGTAGCGGGGGACAGAGCACCGATCTACGCCGGTCACCGGACAGCGCACCGATCTACGCCGGTCACCGGACAGCGCACCGATCTACGCCGGTCACCGGACAGCGCACAACTCATGTGCAGACATAGTATCGTCGTATTGACAACTCTTGAATAGGTCCTAAGCACGAAGGTTTGCGGCACAGGAGAGGTCATCTCAGAATTGGGTAGAGTCTCGAAAGGGGTCAAGTGCAATGTCACTGGATGCACACAGACTGCCGTGCGTTCCGTCTCACCAGACGCAGTGGCGCAGGCGAAGATGGACATCGGAGGCGCCAGACGTGCATACCTGTGCCGAACGCACTATAGAGAGATGAAGAAGCGGTCAAAGAAGGACCGACAGATAGAGAGATGGCGCCTGTCAGGATAATGCGGAGTGAGTATCATTGCGAGTTCTATTGATCCACGCCGAGTCCTTCGAGTATCAAGTGCGGGAGAAGGCAGTTGAAGAACCAGAGAAGTTCGAAACTTCTCGTTCTCACGGCCAGATGGAGAATGTCTTGGTCGCCTTTTGCACGATCGAGAAGGACGATGAGAAAGACCCGGTACGGGTCGCGGCAAACGGGTCCGAAGCGGTCAGGGAGGTTGCCGATCAGGTCAGAACCAAGAACATAATGCTCTACCCATACGCGCACCTCTCAAGTAGTCTAGCCTCAAGAGATCCAGCAATCAAAGTAGTCGCGACAATGGAAGATCTTCTCAAGAACATAGGCTTCACAGTTCAAAGAAGCCCGTTCGGCTACTACAAGAGCTTCCGATTACATTGCTTAGGGCATCCTCTGGCGGAACTGTCCCGAACCATAACGGCAGAGAAGAAGCCTGAGGAACGTGCGCCGATTCAGACGGAATACATGATAATGGATCTTGAAGGCAGCTTGCACGCTCCAGGAGAGTATCGCTACTCGAAGGGAGAAGAGGAGTTCAGAACGCTCGTTGAAAAGGAAGCCCTCAAGAAAGGGCTTGCTGGCGGCGGCGAGCCGCGTTTCCTGGACTACTGCAGGAAGTTCGGAATCGAGTGGGAGCCGTATTCGGATGTCGGTCACATGAGATACGGTCCGGAAGCTACGCTCATCTTCGATCTGATTGCCGATTATTCGTGGGCCATTGCAGGCCACGTGGGTATACCAGTTCTTCAGGTTCGCGGGACAAACCTGTTCGATCTCTCTGTGAGACCCGTGAAGGAGCACGCAGACCTATTCGGCGCAAGGTTGTACAAGGTCGACTTGGACGAGAAGAGCTTCGTCATGCGGTATGCCGCGTGTCACCAGCAATTCGCGATGGTGAAGGACTGGACTATCAGCTATCGGAACGTCCCATTCGGCACATTCGAAGTTGCAGATAGCTATCGACTTGAGCAGAGCGGAGAACTGCTGTTATGCTTCAGAGTGAGAAAACTGCACATGCCCGACCTTCACATCTACTGTCGTGATCTAGAGAACTCGAAGGACGTCTCCATCAACACGCACAAAGTCATCTATGAGGAGATAGGGAAACTCGCAAGAGACTACGTCTCAGTATACAACACGACAAGGAGCTTCTTTGAAGGAAACAAGCCATACTTCATTGAACTCGCAAAGCTCGAAAGAAAGCCTATACTCCTCAACTTTGTGCCAGAGGGGATCTACTACTGGGTCCTCAACATCGAGTATCATATCATCGATGAACTAGACCGGCCTAGAGAAATAGCCACGTTCCAAATCGACATGGGCAACGCGAAGAGATTCAACATCTCATACGTCGACCAGAACGGTGCGAAACAGTTCCCACCGATAATTCACACTGCACTCATTGGAACCGTTGAGCGTTACATCTTTACGATCTTGGACAGTTGTGCTAGGATGGAGAGACAGGGCAAGAAACCTCAACTCCCGCTCTGGTTGGCTCCAAGCCAGGTTAGGATCATACCCGTAACAAGAGAATTCTTGCCATATGCTGATGAGCTCGCCAAGAAATTGAACGATGGAAGAGTCAGAACCGATGTCGACGATTCCGACGAGACTGTTGAGAAGAGAGTGCGGGATGCCGAGATGTTGTGGGTTCCGTACATCATAGTCGTCGGAGCCAGAGAGAAGGGAGTGACTGAGTTGCCGGTTCGTGTGAGGGAAACAGGTACGCAACGCAGAATATCGATAGAGAAATTGGCGGCTGAGATCAGGGAGAAAACGGCAGGGTATCCATTCCGGCCCCTCACGCTTCCCCTTCACGTTAGTGCCAGGCCAGGTTATCGATCATATCAGTGACAACATTTTATATGTCATGAACAGGCCAGAAATAGCAGGATAGTGATCTCAAATGAACCGTGACCAGTTGTACGGAGGCGCCATTTTCGCGATCTCACTCATTGTTGCCTTGGGGTACCTTATTGCTTTCTTCCCGCAGGTCCTTTCGCTGTCAGGATGGTTGCACGAGTGGGCCGTGGGGCTACCTGTGCTTCTTTTCGTGCTTGCCGTCCTCGTGATCGCGATGTGGATTGGGTGGACGATGATGACAACTCCTCCTCCAGCACCGTTGGAGTCCGAGACGCCACCGGAGACCAAGACCGAACATAAGAAGTGACGATAAGAGGCAATACCGTCCCACCCCGACTGATTGCGTGTCGCGATAGACCTAACTACCTTGCCCGCGCCACACTGGGATAGGAAGACGGGGAGGATGCACAGGAAGTTGGACCTCACATTCTGGGCTACCGTGATACTGATAACTGTGATAGGAACGGTAGGCGGCGTGCTGTTCAAGTCAGGTACGAACGTCCTGGGAACGATTGACTTCAAGAGACTTCTCGATATCAGAATGTCTACTACCACGCTTGTCTTTGGTGGGCTGGTTGTGTTCAGCGTCTTCCTATTCTTCTATAGTGGCTACAGCCTTCGGGGTCAGGTCTTTGCCGCAGAGTACCTGTTCACTCCGATAATTTTCTTGGCTCTGGTGATGATGGCTCTCTCGCGTTTTCTCATCGGGATCCCCATGTCTGTGACTGGGCTGGGACGACTAACCGGACTGCTCACAGCACTTACAGTGCTAACCACGGCTGTTGCAAGTAACCTCATCTTCAAGGAAACATTCTCCATGCGAGTGCTCGCAGGGATGGCCCTCGCGGCCGTCGCCGTTGTCCTCATAGGAGAGTAGCGACCCGCCACCTATGTGTAATCTCGCATTCAGAATCGTTCGGGAAACATAATATGCCCCGTATGCCTACGAGGGCGCACGGTGTGGAAGTTGATCAAAGGCCTACACCATGTCGGAGTAGCCGTTTCGAATCTTGATGAAGCCTTGAAGACTTTCAAGACGACGCTCGGTCTTGAACCTACTT
>Ga0315282_10016036_pt1 | contig 10986 bp, 10 predicted proteins | sample YL17G07_20_MG_FD_203693 | JGI IMG/M metagenome (GOLD analysis project Ga0315282, IMG submission 203693) | Sediment microbial communities from Yellowstone Lake, YNP, Wyoming, USA - YL17G07_20 | ecosystem: Environmental > Aquatic > Freshwater > Lake > Sediment | place: USA: Wyoming | collected...
AGGCTCTTTTTGCCTCAAGGGAGGTTGATGGATAGATTATTATATCTTTTTCTTTTGACGACATTGATGAAAAATCGGTATCTTTTTAAGTGAGAAAAATGAAAATTAGGCTAATCTGTAAGCCCCATAGGATAAGCTATAAAAAAATAAAAGGATTGAAGTATTATGGTTGGATAATACTCCCCGTGGTGCTTATTTCGTTAGAGATATCTCGATCGATGATACGTTCGATGTTCTGCCTTCTTCGTTAGTGATCGCTTCTGTCCCGATTTTTATCTCTTTGATTTTTGCGTCTGTGACAAACCGGTTCCTGGTTATCTCTGCTGCATCGACCGCTCTGCTAATCGCTCGCCCGCGGGCTTTTATGACTACTACCGATGATCCGCTGTTGAACTGCGTAACGACTGCGAGAACGTAGCTCATTGGTGGTTTGTTTCCTACATAGATCACGTTTTCTTCGCTTTCTTCTTTTGCTGTCATAACTATACCTCTCTGTTACTAACTAGGTTGATATAGGTCTCCTATTATCATTATTGTTTATAAACATTTCGTAATTTCATATCCTATGGTTTTGATGCCGCGACAAGGGTTCGCAGTGTCGCGAGAACATCGGCCGGGTTCTTCCCGAGTATTCGTATCATTGGTTCCTTGCCGACGCCACCGGTGTCGTAAATGATATCCGGGACGCGACCGGGCGTTCCGATCGCGTATTTGGTACCCCATTCCATGGTCGACGGTGCGGTCGCTGGCTCGTCCTTCCTCTCGAAGGTTCCGACGGTGAAACCGATTTTTTTGCACTGCTCAACAGATGTTTTAGAATAGCGGATGTTTAGGGCGGAACGTACGGGCGAATCAACTGATTGCGCGGCAAGGACAATCGCGGCGACGTGCTTCGAGGCACCGAAGGCAAGGGACCCGCACAGGTATGGTCTATCATTGTATTTTACAATGCGGCCGTTGATACCGCATATGTCGTTTCGTGAGGTTGCGTTGGAACATGCGTAGACGAAATTAAGCCCCACCTCCGGGATAAATGACGCAGGGAGTATGTTGATGAGTTGTTCGACTGCGGTTTTTAACTCAAGCCAGACCTGAAAATGCTGTTCATCTCTTAGGAAGGGAGGAACAATAATCTTGGATGAGTGATTGAGAACGTCTGATCCTTTCCCGGGTGAGTATCCCTCCTGGATCATCCCCCAGACGATGTATTTTGCTTTTTGTACAGCATCGACCGGTGTTTCCCCGAGTGCAAGGAGCCCGGTGATCAAGGCAGACAAAGTGCATCCGGAGCCATGAGCTTTTTTGTTTGGGATTCGGGGGAGCGACACGGTGTGGTATCGTCTGCCGTCGTATAGGATGTCGACGACGGTCTCTCCTTTCAGGTGTCCACCCTTCACAAGAACGTACTTCGGGCCCAGGGAAAATAATTTTTTACACGCGTCTTCGGCATCTTGCCGCGTCTTTATTGGTATCCCTGCGATGCTACTTGCCTCTGGGGCGTTTGCGGTGACTATGAGCGCGTTCGGAAGCAGGTGTTTTTTCAATGAGGAGACGAACGACGCGTCAGAGAGTCTATCGCCGCTAGTCGCGACCATCACTGGGTCGACCACTGGTTTCAGATGATAGTTTATGAGCGTTTTTGCGACCTGTTGGATCGTTTCGTCGTCGTAGAGCATCCCTGTTTTTACGGCCGCGATCGGGAAATCCGTTAGCACGCTCTCCAGTTGACTACGCACAACATCCGCGGGGACCTTGAAGATGCCTTCCACCCGGGTTGTATTCTGCGAGGTGACACAGGTGATGACCGTTGTTCCGTGCACGCCAAGATATGAAAACGACTTCAGGTCCGCCTGGATTCCTGCGCCGCCCGATGAATCAGACCCTGCGACGCTTAACGCGACCTTTTTTTCCATGGAAACGTCACATCACGTCTGGATTTATATGGATTCTTCCGTCAGACCTGCCCTCTTTTTATAGTAATGGTAGTACGTTGTTTGCGTTAAAAAAATAAGAGAAAAAAATCGATAACCCCTTGTTAACCGAGGTTCACCAATGATAAATCAGAAAAATAAAGGGGTTTATATTTCCTTCACGTACGGGATGAGATTCCCGTCGTCCTGCTCCTCAAACAACGGTACCTGCTTCGGAACTGATTTGTGTTCGACGGTCACGTAATTTTTCGTGGTCATATCCATGCTCCATCCAGTGTTTTTTCTGGTCAAGAATCGATTAGAATCAGGATGACAAACCAGGGTTGGTAGTCGTGTTCGTGATCCCGATAATTCTTAACTTCTCTCCTATTTTTCTGTAACCAGCGTTGAGTACATATAGTTTCGTATTTATGCAAAAAAACCATGCGTAGTCATGGCACTAAAAAGCCACGGGGAACAAAAAAAGGGAAGGATGCTGGTTTCACTAGGAGGGATGGGATGCACTCTACAACTACCAGCTAAATTCCTTCCAGGCCAAAGAAATAAGCACTGTTTTAAGTAACTTGTTCGTAGACGAATATGCAACTAGGTATGCAGGTGGTGCACCACAGGCATGCTGTCCTCCTGGTTCCTTCGAGCATGGGTAGCTTTATATGCCCTTCTTTTTTTACGATTCCCAAGGGAAAAACCTTGCTTTTACCGTTATGGTGCTCATCATGTCAGAGATAACACAAGACAAACCAGGCAAGAAAATACTGCTGTTGGGAAACGAGGCGATCACTCGAGGCGCGCTGGAGGCAGGGGTTGATGTCGCGACCACCTACCCGGGGACGCCCGCTAGTGAAATCGCGGACAGCTTCTCAGCGATCGCCAGGGATGCAACCAGGCAGAACAAGGACCCGGGTTTTTACTTCGAGTATTCCACGAATGAAAAGGTCGCGCTTGAGGTCGCTGCCGCTGCGTCGTTCTGCGGGCTGCGGTCCATCACCTGCATGAAACACGTCGGCCTGAACGTCGCCAGTGACACCTTCATGACCTACATGTATGTGGGTTGTCGCGGCGGGCATCTCATCGTCTCCGCTGACGACCCGTACTGTCATTCGTCGCAGAACGAGCAGGACAACCGGTACTTCGCGTTGTTCGGCGGCGCGCCGATGCTGGAGCCGACGACGCCGGAGGAGGCAAAGGAGATGACGAGGATTGGTTTCGATATATCCGAGAAACTCCACCTCCCCCTGCTGCTTCGTACGACGACGAGACTGAGCCATGCGCGAGGCGCAGTCACCCTCGGGGCACTCGCAAAACCTCGGAGAAAAGGGTATTTCACGAAAGACCCGATGCTTGTCACGGTTCCTGCTACCGCGCGTGCACAACACCCTGTCCTTTTACACCAGTTAGAGGAAGCGGAAAAAATCTCGGAGAAATCACCATTTAATGAAATCATCACGGTTGGTAGGCCAAAAGATACCGGTATTGTCGCCTCGGGTGTCTCGCTCACCTACGCCAAGGAAATGGCGGAGGAACTCGGCCTGAACGTACGGATCCTGAAACTCGGGATGACGCACCCGATCCCACGGAAGATGTGTGAAAAGTTTGTCACCTCATGCTCATCGCTTGTGATGGTCGAGGAGCTTGAGCCGTTCCTTGAGAATCAATTCAAGCAGCTCGCCTACGACATCGGATCCGATGTGAAGATCTACGGGAAATCAACCGGGCATTTCTCCCGATTGTACGAGTACACCCCGGACATCGTCGCCGAGGCGTTCTCGAAAATCTTCAAGGTGAAAAACCCGTTCCCGAAACCGGTTCGCTCCAGCATCAAGGTACCAAGACGCCCGCCGTCCCTCTGCCCAGGGTGCCCACATCGGGCCACGTACTACGCGGTGAAGAAAGCAGCGCCGAAGGACACCGTGTACCCGACGGACATCGGATGTTACACGCTAGGAAAAGAGCCACCGCTTGAGATAGCGGATGTTCTCCTGTGCATGGGGTCGAACGCGGGCATGGCGTGCGGGTTTGCGATCGCGACCGACCAGAAGATCATTTCCTTCATGGGTGATTCCACGTTTTTCCATGCGGGGATCCCGCCGATCATCGATGCGGTGCATCATAACCACGATGTGGTGATCACAGTCCTTGACAATCGGACGACCGCGATGACCGGGCATCAGCCACACCCGGGCACGCCAGTCGACGGCATGGGCAGGCCAGCGACGCTCATCAAGGTCGAGGATGTCGTGAAAGGATGCGGTGTTAAGCATATCGAAATCGTCGATCCGAACAACATCAAGGACACCACCGCGGCGTTCAAACGAGCCCTCGATTATCAGGGCACCTCGGTGGTCGTGAGCAAATCCCCTTGTATTCTGCTTGAGGTGCAGCGGAAACGCAAGGCAGGGGAGACAATCCTGCTCTATCAGATTAACCAAGAGCTATGCAATCGATGCAAGACCTGTATCGAACGGTTTGGCTGCCCCGCGTTCTATTTCGCGGAAGACGGAAGCATCCTCATCGACGCAACCCAATGCAACGGGTGCGGGAACTGCGTACAGGTCTGTCCGTTCGGCGCGATTTCCCAGGAGGAATGCTGAATGGGTAAAAAAATCAGCATTGTTCTCACCGGGGTCGGCGGGCAGGGCGTGATCACCGCGGCGAACATCCTTGGGAAGGCAGCGGTGAAGGCGAAGGTGCACGTGTTCGTCTCTGAGATTCACGGGATGGCGCAGCGTGGCGGCGCGGTCGTCTGCACCGTACGCATGGGTGACGTCTCGAGCCCACTACTTCCCAGTGGCACCGCGGATGTGCTTATCAGTACCGAGCCGGTCGAGGCGCTCCGGAACATTTGTTACGTCAATAAAAAAACAAAGGTCATCACTGACATTACCCCAATCATCCCGTTCACCGTTGCCGTGAGCGGGGAGCAATACCCAAAACTTGATGATATCTACAAGGAGCTGGCCGCTCATGCGGAGTTGTACAAGGTTGATGCGACCGCGATCGCGAAGAAGGCTGGCGCGGTGATCGCGAAAAATAGCGTGATGCTTGGTGTGCTTGCCGCAAGTACCGTGCTGCCCTTTGCACCTGAGGTGTTACTGGAAGCAATTCTTGAGGATATCCCTGAGAAATACAAGGAGATCAACAAGACGGCGTTCCAAGGTGGTATGGACGCGATAAAAAAAGCATGATCTTGTCATTAAAATTTTATTAGATGGAAATACAACACATGGCGGGATTCGATCCAGTTGCACCCACCTTTGTAATAGACGGCGACTGTTATCGCGTATTTTATCAGCGGATATTTCCAATACGATCTATCGTCTTATTTAAAGAACCGTGATCCGCTGCCCCAGTCGACATTCAATAGAAGAGGGTTGTCTGTCTAAAAAAACTTCGACACAACTATGCTAACTTGTACACTTTTGCCTGAGGTGTCGTAGGCGGCCACAGTAATAGTGTGCTTGAAGAATGCTGGTGAGTTCCATGTCCAGGAGTACGGTGCCTCGGTGTCAGTCGCCTTCAGCTTGCCGTCAATGGAGAACTCGACGCGTGCGATCCCCAGCGGATCCTGGTACGCGTCCGCTTCAATGGTGATCCGTCCGATGATGATGCATTTACGGATGGGGAGGATTCTTGTGTCCATGATGTAGAGGCCGTTCATCGGTTTCGTGATCGTTACCGTCGGAGGCGCATAGCTTATCGTGACGGTCGCGGTGTCGCTGCTGCTGTTGCTCTCATTATCAGTCACCGTGAAGGTGGCCGTAAAATTCCCAACGGCGGAGTAATTTTGTGGGTCGGATTCTGGTCGTTTGATGTTTGACCGTCTCCGAAATCCCAGTGACAAATGTATGGCGGGATACCGCCGAAAATCGTACCAGTGAACTGAAGAGGGATGTGATAGTATCCGGTATACGGACCATTCGCATCGACGAGGAGCGGGCCTCGACCGAAAGCATGAAGATAGCTACATACATCTTGAAGTGATCCGATGTAGATAGTTCCATCATTTGAGATTGCAGGGGAGGAATCAATTTCAAAATTGGCGATGTAATTACGCCAATGCTCTGTTCCATCAGGGTTAACACCGAGAATTTCTCCGCCACGACCATCACCGATATTTACCCCTACATAAATGGTCTCATCAGTTGAGATGGCCGGAGAAGAATGCCCGATCCACCGTTCCGGTCCAAGGTCAAAGACCCACCGCATCGTACCGTTGGGATACACTGCATAGAGCTTGTCTCCTCCGATATAAATCGTGCCGTCAGCCGCTATTGCAGAATTCGACTGGGACCCCCACCCAACACGAATCTTCCATCGCTGGGTTCCATTTTGATAGAGCGCATAAAGGTACCCATCGTAAGAAGTAATATAGATGTTTCCATCAGGAGCAATAGACGGATCGCCATGGATGTCATCCCCTGTCTGAAACCTCCAGCGTAGCGTCCCATTCGGATATATCGCGTATATATAATGGTCACCAGAGCCGATATAGACTGTGCCGCCATCACCAATTGCTGGAGAAGAAACAATCATGTATCCAGTGAAATATTGCCATTTCACGTTACCATTCGGATCCATCGCAATGATCTGCCCATTATCCCTCATCGTTCCAAAATAAACTGTTCCGTCGGAGGCAATTGCCGGGGAGGATGCGATTGAACCGCCCAAACCACCTCTTCGCCATTTCACTGTACCATCAGGATTGATTGCCCACAATGCACAATCCCACGTACCAATATAGATTGTCCCGTTTTCATCAATCGCTGGGGAAGAGCCTATAATTATTTCCTTAATCTGATTCCTCCATTTCAGTGTTCCGTTTGGATATAATGCGTAAAGATCTGATCCTGCACCGAAATAAATCGTCCCATCACGGTTAATGACTGGAGAGGTTTCAATCCAGTCACTATTGAGGATAGTAAATCGCCATTTCTCCACATACGGATTATTTGCTGTACTGTAAGGGCTTCTGCTCGTATGCCTGGCATCGTGACAGTACATCGGCCATGAGGAGTTCATTGGACCACCATTAAACAACGGTGAAACATCGTGATTGGGGTTCCCTTCTAGGATATCATCAACCCCACCGTTTTTTATGACATCTCGATCTTCAGGGAACTGATTTATATAATGACTCGCACTAAAATTTCTCTGGTATTGAAGTAGTTCTAAGCGATTATATATCGTATGATATTCATAGAAGGCACGATCTCCCCCTTGAAAGTAGGTAGGTGATTTTCCTGCCCGCACATTTCCATCATTGATATTCGATAAAGAAGAAGAAACACCTCCGATTAAGATGAGAATGACAAAGACCACGACAGGAAGTTTCACAGAATTCATTTTTTTCCTTTTCCCCGTATATAATATGCCCTCCTCCCTTTAAAAACCTTTTTTCATCATATGAAGGAAGAAGCCGTTAAAGATTCCTATGAATCCACCTAGTAATAAAAAAGGGAATATGCTTACCCCATAAAATTCCATAATGGTTTCGACCAGCACTCCCGAAGGGCGCGTACTGGAAGGTCGACAACGGTTTTCTTCGAGTCCTTGATCACGAGACTTTTCCCTTTGAGTGTTCCCAGGAGGTTGAAACGAACGTTTTCTTTTTTCATGAGCCTCTCAAAGTCATCCTGTTTGTCTTTTTTCACTTCAACAATCCACCGGGTGTTGGACTCAGAAAAAAGCACAAGATCTGTTCGAAGGTCGCTACTCACCTGTGAAACATCAACGGTTGTACCAATGTCTCCGCCGATCGCCATCTCAGAAAGACACACACCAATCCCGCCTTCGCTAACATCATGACAGGCGGCGATATATCCCTTTTTCATGCAGGCTAGCAAACCTTTCATCGATTGTTGAAGCACAACCGGATCCGTCGTCGGGACTGTCCCACCCTCAACCTTCATCAGGTTGTAATACTCGGAGCCGCCGAGTTCCTTTCCAGTTTGCCTGCCGACAAGATACACCAGGTTCCCCTCTGTCTTAAAATCACTGGTGACGCAGGTCCTGATATCATCGACCAGGCCCACGCCGAAGATTTCCGGCGTCGGCGGCACCGCTGTTTTCACTGACTCGTTGTAGAAGCTCACATTGCCTGACACGTACGGCAGACCGAGCGCGCGTCCCATGTCGCCAAGACCACGACAGGACTCGTAAAACTCTCCCATGCGCTCCGGTTTCTCCGGGTTGCCGAAATTCAGACAGTCAAGCAGCGAGTCCGGCGTCGCACCAACAGAAACAAGGTTCCTGCAGGCCTCGTCGACCGCTGACATCGCGCCCCAGTACGGGTCACGTTCCATGAACCGCGGGTTGACGTCCGCGGTGACCGCGATCCCCTTCCAGGAGTCGTCCAACGGCTTGATCACGGTCGCATCACCATGGGTCTGAAGCCCAATTTTTCCTTGTAAGGGTTTGATGACCGTGTTCCCTCGGACCTCATGGTCGTACTGGCGGATCACCCATTCTTTGGAGGCGATGTTTAGTGACGACAGTAACTTCTGCAGCGAATCATTCAGGTCAGGCATCGGAAACTCTTTTTCCGCCTTGGTCCGTTTCGGGATGACAAACGGCCGCGCGCACGCGTCGTATACCGGGCCGCCCGTCATGAACTCCAGGTCCATCTCCAGGATTTTCTGGCCTTTGAAAAACACGCGGATGATCTGATCCTTAATCACTGTTCCAACCACCGCCGCGGTGACATCCCATTGCTTGCAGATGTGAAGAACGGTCTCAACGTTCTCGGGTCTGACAAGCATCATCATACGCTCCTGGCTTTCCGACACCCAGATCTCCCACGGCGAAAGCCCTTCCTCCTTGAGCGGTACGTTGTCCAGATGGATTTCCGCGCCCATGTTCGCGGAGTAAGCAAGCTCCCCGGACACACAGGAGAGCCCCCCGCCGCCGAAATCCTTAAACCCCTCCAGAAGTCCTTTCCGATTGCACTCCAGGCACGCATGGATCACCGGCTCTTTTGTAATCGGGTCACCGACCTGCACCGCGGACCTGCTGCTCTCCTCGCTTTCATCAGTAAGCTCCGCGCTTGCGAAATTCACGCCATGGATCCCGTCCCGCCCGGTCTTCCCACCGACATAGATGTAGACATTCCCTGGCGCCTTCGCCCAGCTGTGCACCAGCTCCTCTTTCTTCATGATGCCGACACAGCCGACGTTCACCAGGCAGTTCCCGGTGTACCCTTCATGAAAATAGACCTGACCCGCAAGCGTGGGGATGCCGATACGGTTGCCGTAGTCACGGATGCCGTCCACCACGCCCTTGAACAGATACACCGGGTGTTTCACCCCTTTCGGGAGTTTTTCAAACGGATAATCTAACGGCCCGAAGAACAACGGGTCTATATACGCAATAGGCTGAGCGCCCATGCATACCACGTCTCGCACGATCCCGCCGACACCGGTCGCAGCACCACCATACGGCTCGATCGCGGACGGATGGTTATGGGACTCCAGCGCAACGCAGTAGTAATGATCCTTGTCGAACTCCATGACACCAGCGTCTTCACGGGCGACAATCCGTTTCTCATCAACATTAAACACGTATTTTTTAAGCGGTACTTTCGAGGATTTATAACAGCAGTGCTCGGACCATGCCTGCCCGAGCGCCTGCATCTCAATGTCGGTCGGGTTCCGCCCCTGTTTCCCAAAATAGTCCTTGATCCGTTTCATTTCAGGAAGCGCTAACGCCAGCCCCATCCTGCTGCTGATCTCAAGTAATTCCTTCTCAGAAGCAGCCTGCAGGTTCACCTCGTAGGTCTCAATATCCGCTCTGAGTTTTTTGAACAAACCTTCTAATTGCACGACAACTCCCCTTACTTGTTTTCTTCAATCGCTATCTCATAAATATGGATGACAGGGTTGGTGAGCAACCGCTGGCAGATCTGCTCCACGTCCTTCCTCACCTGGTTTTTATCCTTCCCGTCGACCAAAAGATCAAAGGTCCTAATGGTTTTTGCATTTTTCACGTTGGTAAAACCCAGGAGATGAATCGCTTTGAGCGTGTTTGCCCCCTCCGGGTCTGAAACCCCTTTTTTCAGCTGGATCGTCACTTTTGCTTCATACATGGGTATCGCTGCGCCTAATCAGAAAATGGCTAGATTAAGGTATCGCTTCCTAGAGCCGTTGCAACACTGTTGCGACCCGCTTCTTGAACTCGTCAAGGCTACCGCTATTCGGGATCACGATGTCCGCATCCGCAATCACCTTTTGAAGGCCCCACCGGATCTCCCGTTTATCCCGTTCCTCTAGGTCCTTGAGGTTCTTGCTGTCATCGGTCCTCCCCCGGGCAACCGCTCGTTTCCGTCGCACGTCGTCAGGGGCATCGATCGCGACAACCAGGAAATCAGGGCCGAGCGTTTGTTTAAAATAATCGATCTCCTCCATGTTCCGCACACCGTCGATCACCACAATTGCTGTTTTTTTCAGCATGTGTATTTTCTCGGCGGTACGCTGCGCCCAGATGTCCATGCCGTATTTTTTTCGCATGGTGTTTGCGACATCACCAACGTTTTTGTCGTCGAGTTTTTTTCCTTGCCGTTTGGTTTCTTCCCAGACCAGATCACCCATCCGCACAACCGGGATTCCTTTGTCTTTTGCGAGTTGCACTGCCTCTGATTTCCCTGAAGCGGGCATACCGGTGAACGCGATGACTTTCATAGTACATATCTCCTCTGGTGATTATGATACGAGTGCAGGGGGAGCGATTTGAACGCTCGAGTGCCTACGCAACAGGGTTTCTTAATGTGAAGACAAGTGGTACATTTCGCCATGTCTTCAAGCACCCCTAAGCCCTGCCCCTTGGACCAAGCTCGGGTACCCCTGCAGACATGCGGACCGCTAATACTATCCATAATGAAAAATGTTTGCGAGGGTTGTTCGGGTTGATTACGCCGTGTTATCTTTGAAGAGAAGTTGCTCCCCGTGTTTCATGTAACATTCGGAGCAATATTTCCGGGCGATGAGGGAATGAATGTGTCTCGTAATCCCCTCTTCGACATAATGAGGCTCGTTTATTTCTATGGACCGATTACATGAGATGC
>Ga0315282_10016037_pt1 | contig 10986 bp, 6 predicted proteins | sample YL17G07_20_MG_FD_203693 | JGI IMG/M metagenome (GOLD analysis project Ga0315282, IMG submission 203693) | Sediment microbial communities from Yellowstone Lake, YNP, Wyoming, USA - YL17G07_20 | ecosystem: Environmental > Aquatic > Freshwater > Lake > Sediment | place: USA: Wyoming | collected...
AACGTAATTTTTTTTTGGGCAGCCAATTTTTTAATATTGGGGGCGATATCTTTGGCCACTACAAAAACTTTTGCACCAGCTGATCGCAGGCTACGGATTTTTCTTTGTGCGACTTCGCCTGCTCCAGCTACTAGACATTTCTTGTTTTCTAAACTAAGATTGATGGGTAAATATAATTTAGTATGCACGTTTTTATTCGCCGTTATTTAATAGACAAAGATTCGGAATCCAACCAGCTGCTTAATCCTAGGGCAGCAAGCGGAATTACTACAGGAAAGATGCTAAACATAGTTCGGTCAAAGTTTCCTTTTAGGATTAATACGCCCAGAAATACAATAGGTATCGCCCAAGACCAATGCCGAAGAAGCAAAGGGACTTTGCATTTAACCAAGGCGTATATGGCTGGTATACAGGCGAGGCTAAAAGAAAAAAATAATTTTATCAAACCCCTAGGCGTGGCAAGAACTGATAATTGTCCACTTACCACCTCCAGTAGAAAAACAAAATCATGCCTTCTGACCGGCAATGCCGGCATGTGAGAGCGTATAATAATATGAATCAGTATTGCTGGCAGGGTTGCCAATAACATCCACCTTTTACGCTGCCAAGTAAGCAACGACAGGAGAATGAGCGGCAAGGAGATAAGCACAACTAATTCTTTAGCCAGAACTCCTACGCTTTGCGCAAAAAATAACAATAATAGATTATCTTGCTGTATGGCAATCGTGTTGAGAGTCAAGAAGAAAAAGAAGGCCGCGTCGGTCAGCGGTAGTCCTGCACTACGCACAACAGTTGAGGAACCTAAAAACAACATTGTGCCGATGAAGGCAGTAAAATAATTCATACCAAAACCGCGGTGCAAGAAATATAAAGCTAAACAGGTAGCCACAAGAAAAAAGAAATTCACCACTGCAAACTTAAATGCGACCATAGCAAGAGGATCGATAGTCCTGCTCAAAGGAAATAATGCGCCTGGAAGATCAGGTACTAATCTAGCCACGAAAGGCACGAGTGGCCGACGGACTCCCAGAACTGGGCTGTATTTGCCGAAATACATATCCAGATAGATGAGTGAATCCTGATAACCGGTAGAGTAAATTTGAGAGGTATCGAATGTCCTTACATTCGTATAGATTATAGAGAGGCTTAAGGTAGTAACAACGATCAAAAAAACAATGATTTGCCTTGTTTCTTTGGTGCTAAACCGCTTAATCACATTTTTAAAATAAATAAAATTTTTTATAAAAGCGTCCCCAACAGGATTTGAACCGGTGTCGAGAGCTTGAAAAGCTCTTGTCCTAGACCGGGCTAGACGATGGGGACGTATTTATTCTTCCTCTTCCGCAATCACGGGAGCAACGCAGGAGACGCGGTCTTTATCCCGAAGCTTAATCAGGTGTACACCCTGGGTAGAGCGACCGGTTGTGCGAATATCTTTTACTGCACAACGCAGAAACATTCCGTTTTGCGTAATGACCATCAATTCGTCTTTGTCGCTAACTGTCTTTAAACTTACTGCTTGGCCATTTTTATTGGTTACCTTTATATTAATTACGCCTTTCCCGCCCCGGCTGGTCAAACGATATTCTTCTACAGATGTCCGCTTGGCAAAACCTAATTCAGTAACTGTTAATATGTTGGTGCCTTTTTGCGCCAAGACCATGTCAATAACCTCTTCTTTCTTGGCTAAGGTAATTGCGCGCACGCCGCTGGCAGCCCTACCCATATCGCGCACCTTGGCCTCAGAAAACCTTACGGCTTTACCGAGGCGCGTTCCGATGAGTAATTCCTGTTTTCCATCAGTTAGCTCAACACCGATTAGTTCATCGCCTTTTTCTAATGTGATTCCGATAATTCCGGCTTTACGTGGATTGCTATAAGCATCGAGTCTTGTCTTTTTAATCTTGCCCTGCTTGGTCACTATCACCAAAAATTTATCCGCAGAAAATTCCTTAACGGGAATTGTCGAGCTGATTTTAGAGCCGGCTTCTATCTGGACAAGGTTAATTATGGCCTTACCTTTAGAGGCACGGCTGCCTTGAGGAATTTCATAAACTTTTAGCCAATGCACCTGGCCTTTATCTGTAAAAATTAATAAATATTCTTTTGTGGAAGCCACAAATAAATGCTCAATAAAATCTTCTTCTTTAACTTCAGCGCCAGTCGCTCCTTTTCCGCCCCGTTTTTGTTTATGGTAAGCGCTTACCGGCAGGCGTTTAATATAGCCCCCATGGCTTATGGTTACGACAACATCTTCTTCGGCAATTAAATCTTCAACCTCAAGCTCTTCCACCTCTCCCACAATCTCAGTTCTGCGCTCATCACCATATTTTTTCTTTAAGTTTTCCAATTCTTCCTTAATAATTGCTTCTACCTTTTTTCCAGAAGCAAGGATTGCCTTGCATATCTCTATCTTTTTTAATAACTCTGCGTATTCTGCATCAATCTTATCCCGCTCAAGGGCAGTTAAGCGTTGTAGTTGCATCTCTAAAATTGCCTGGGATTGTGCCTCAGAAAGCCCAAATTCCTTCATCAAGCGCTCTTTGGCAATTTCTGTATTTTTGGAGGTTTTAATGGCCTTAATAATCCGGTCGATAAACTTCAGCGCAATTTTTAAACCTTCAATGATGTGGGCGCGCTTTAAGGCCTTGTCCAATTCAAACTGGGTCCTGCGCCGGATAATAATTTTTCTATGCTCTATGTAGCATTCGAGCACCTGGCGTAAATGCAAAACCTTGGGCCGGTTATCTACCAAGGCCAGCATGATAATGCCAAAGGTTGTTTCAAGTTGTGTGTGTTTAAAAAGCTGATTTAAAATTATTTGTGCCTCGGCATCGCGCTTCAATTCAAAAACAATGCGCATGCCGTCTTTATCAGACTCATCGCGGATATCAGAGATGCCTTCAATTTTTTTCTCATCTACTAACGCCGCTGCCGCTTCTATCAAAGATGCTTTTTGCACTTGATAGGGGATTTCCGTGACGATAATCATGTCTTTGCCGTTTTTCTGGTGCTCAATGGTAGCCCGGGCGCGGACCAATAATTTTCCTCTGCCGGTAGTGTAGGCATCTTTAATGCCTGCCTTGCCGCAAATTACGCCCCCCGTCGGAAAATCCGGGCCCTTAATATAGCGCATTAAATCTTTTACCTCTGCCTCTGAATTATCCAATAAATAGATTATCGCATCAGCTACTTCGTTTAAGTTGTGCGACGGAATATTGGTAGCCATACCGACTGCAATACCGCTTGAACCATTGACCAAAAGATTAGGCAACGCCGCAGGCAATAAAAGCGGCTCTTTTAAAGAAGCGTCAAAGTTTGGCCCAAAATTTACCGTATCCTTGTCAATATCGTTGAGCAGTTCATCGGCAATGGCGGCAAGCCTACACTCCGTGTAGCGCATGGCAGCCGGTGCATCCCCATCAACTGAATTGTGCACAAAAACTCCACCTGCCAAAGCGAAATTGTGCCACGGCTTGACAGTTAAATCGTATACATCCTCTACCTGATTAAGAAATTCAACTTTCTTAACCTTATGGTTAAATCTCTGTCTGGCTTGTGCAACCATATCTTCAAAATTAGTAAAATATTTTAAAGCTGTCCCTGCCCGAGGTAACCCAGACTGTCTCGTCTGATCATACAACTCAGGCGTAACAGCCTGACCTGTATTAATTAAATCATTAATAAACCTCAAAATCCTGCTTTTGTCCACCCTTTCTTTATATAATGGATCTTGCCAATTTTTTAAATTCCATTCATCTGCCAAGTGGTGAATAAAACTCCATTTATCTTGCAAGGGTTGATAGATTATTTCATATTCCTTTAAATTAAGGTCGGTTGCGCCATCATAAAGTTTAGTGTATAAAGGCATTAAGGAGTCTTGTGACCTTAAGTCTTTGGCTTTCTTGTAAGTTCCGTCTCTCAGCATAAAAAGATGGTCGGGCGTGCACTTGATTTCTTCGCCGCTATCTAAAACAACCTTAATTATTCCTGCATTCTTGCGCGTCTTTCTTGGGTTTTTAATTTCTGCGGTCTCTATCTTTTTTGTTTTTGAATTAAAAACAAAGGTATAATTTTTCTTGCCTTGCCTTGCTTCTTTGATAAGTTCCTCGAAATCAAGGCATCTGCCATCCGTAAGCCTAATTTTTGTATCTTTGGTAAAACAACCAAAATTCCCCTGACCATCAATCAAGGGATAACGCAGAGAAAAATCTTGCGCCATTCTTACCAGCGCATCATATACCGCTATATCCCCATGTGGATGATATTTTCCTAAAGTTTCGCCCGTGATACGTGCGCATTTTTTGTAGGGCTTGCTGTGCTCCAGGCCCAATTCCTGCATAGCAAAAAGGATCCGCCGGTGCACAGGCTTTAGGCCATCGCGCACATCCGGAAGGGCCCTGCCTACAATTACGCTCATGGCATAATTAAGGTAAGAGTCCTTGACCTCTTCTTCAATATATCTAGGAATTATTTTCTCGTTTCGAGTATACATGTCTATATATCCAGGTTCTTAACTTGATGGGCATAGTCTTCAATGAATTTCCGGCGCGGCTCAACCTCATCACCCATCAACATCGTAAACATCCTGTCTGTCTCTACCGCATCTTCCAGGGTTACTTTTAATAGGGTGCGTTTTTCTGGATCCATAGTTGTTTCCCAAAGTTGCTGCGGATTCATCTCTCCTAAACCTTTGTATCTTTGAATATGCATGCCCTTAGTAGCTGCTTCTTTGATATAGCCTAAAACATCCCTTAAAGAAAAAAGGTCTTTCTGCTCTTGTTCATTAGTAATACGATATAAGGGCTTGAACTTTTTCTCTGCTCCTGGCTTTGTAGCCTCTTTTTCAGGAAGCATCTCAGGGCTGTAGGTAGAAATATCCAGTCCTAATTTCTCAATTTTAGCCACAATCTGCTCAACCTCTTGTGCTTCAAAGAGTTCCAATAAACCTAAATCACTTTCCTTGCCTTCTTTTTCTGTAAACCCAGCTAATTCTTTATCAGAATAGAGAAATTGGTCTTTTCCCTCCACTTTTACCCTATAAATAGGCAATTTTTTGGTTTTTGGATGTCTAAAAGAGAGGTATTTTGTAAAGCTTACTCCCTTTTTCTCTAAAACCTTCCCCCGCCTCTCCATCTCTACTAGTAAATAGAGCAGGTCTTTAAACTTGTTATCTGTAAATACCTCTTTGTCTTTTAGGCGCACAAACCTATGCCCCTCTCTACCCAGGTCTAAAACCAGCTCATTCATCTGTTCTTCAGTTTGAATATACTCTTCGCGCTGGCCGCGCTTTATTTTAAAAAGAGGCGGTTGGGCAATATAAACATAACCGTCCTCAATAAGTTTGGGAAATTGGCGATATAACAATGTCAACAAAAGGGTGCGGATGTGGCTACCATCTGAATCTGCATCGGCCATAAGCACAATTTTATGATAACGCAATTTTGTAATATCAAACTCATCGCTTACGCTTGTTCCTAAAGCAGTGATAATCGTGCGGATTTCTTCGTTTGACAAAACTTTGTCAAGTCGTGCCTTTTCCACATTCAAGATTTTTCCTTTGATAGGAAGTATGGCTTGAAACCGACGATCGCGGCCTTGCTTTGCACTGTTATGTACAAAAACTCCACTGGTCAAAGCAAAGTTATGCGTATGCGACACCCCTATATCATAGACATCAATTTTCTCTCTTACCTTCTCTATAGATTTGATTTTATGATTATAATTTTTTACTGCTTCTAATAAAGCACTCCGTTCGGATTTAAAAAATCTATCTGTCAAGGTATCAAGCTTAACTATATTATTATTTCTTTTAGGCAAAGCGGCTCTCCCTTGTTCGTAAGAAAGACGGCATATATTACTTGGATTATTGTTTCGCTTATTAAAATCTATGTGGTGACGGTGCTTTCCTGTAGAGGCAGTGTAAATCTTGTTTCTAAGATTAAACATGTCAGCTAATATATGAGTGTAGATCCATTTCTGAGATTTGGGATCAAAAACCATTTCATATCCTTCAATAGTAATCCGGCCGCCAATTTTAGAATATTGGCGATAAAGCGGCATTAAAGAATCATCTGGGGTTAAATCTTTAGCCATTTTATAACCGCCATCCCTTAACATAAACTTATGATCGGGGGTACAAATAATTTCTTCGTTATTATCCAGCACAACCTTGATAACTTCAGCTGCTTGTTTTGTTATTCTTGGGTTTTTTATTTCCCTAATTTCAATTTTACCGTCGCGGCCAATGGTATAACAATAATTTTTTTTGCCGGCTCTTTCTTCATTTATCAACTCTTTAAAAGTAATATTTCGTCCATCAACTAAAGCCACTTTGGTGTCTCCAAAAAAACATCCTCCGGCACTATCGCCTTCCACAATATACAGCTCGCATAATGCCGGATCCCTTTCTGAACAATCTGCTAATTTACCGGGTAGCCCTGCTCCCTCCAAGGCGCCTTTTCTGCGGGTTAATTCGCGGGCCTTGCGCGCTGCCTCGCGTGCATGCGAGGCAATGATCACTTTTTCGATGATTTTATTAGCTACTGAAGGGTTTTCTTCAAAGTAGGCAGAGAGAGAATCCAGGCTCACCGACGCCACCAAGCCTTCTACCTCAGAATTACCTAATTTAGTTTTGGTTTGTCCTTCAAATTGCGGCTCAGGAACCTTAACGCTTATTACTGCGGTTAGTCCTTCTCGCGCATCATCTCCGCTAATATCAATTCCCTCGGCCTTGATTAAATTCTTGGCTTTGGCATACTGATTTATCGCGCGCGTCAGAGCAGATTTAAAACCTGACAAATGTGTTCCCCCCTCAATAGTATTAATGTTATTAGCAAAAGAAAAGATGGCCTCTGCATAACCATCGTTATATTGAAGGGCTACCTCAGTAATAATGTCATCCTGGGTCTTCTGAAAATAAATCACTTTATGGTGTAAGGGGTTTTTATTTTTGTTAAGGTGCTCTACGAAAGAGACAACCCCGCCGGAAAATTCAAAAATCGCTTCTTTATCAGTGCGTTCATCCTCTAACTTTATCTTAAGGCCCTTATTCAAAAAAGCCAGCTCTCTTAAGCGCTGGGCTAAGATATCATAGGAAAAATCTATTTTGCTAAAAATAGTTTTATCGGGCCTAAAGGTAACTTTTGTGCCAGTGGTTGAGCTTTTACCAATTACAGTCAGCTTGGAAACAGTCTTTCCGCGTTCGTAGCGCTGATGATAAATCTTTTCATCCCTTTTAACTTCGACTTCCAGCCAATCTGAAAGCGCATTAACCACACTTACTCCCACGCCATGTAATCCACCCGCGACTCTATAAACCCGGTGGTCGAATTTGCTTCCCGCATGCAGGGTGGTCAAAGCTACTTCTACTGCCGGCTTCTTTTCAGTTTTGTGCATATCTACAGGGATGCCCCGGCCATCGTCTGTAACGCTTACGCTGTTATCTGGATGCACATTTACTTGTATATTTTTACAGTAACCCGCTAATGCCTCATCAACAGAATTATCTACCGTTTCCTCTACCAGATGGTGTAAGCCGCGCACAGATGTATCACCGATATACATAGCGGGTCTGCGTCTAACTGCTTCTATACCCTCTAAAACCTGAATGGTGGTGGCATCATAAGCCTTACTGCCATGCGGCGTAGTAGTATCCTCTTTAACAGATTTATCAGGCTGCAGGACTTTTTTGCTGCGGGCTTTCTCAGGTTTTGCTTTTTTCTTTTTTCCCGAATCAGCTAATTCTTTTAGTGTCGGTTCGGAATCCCGACGACTCTCTTTTTTATTCTTCATTTTTCGGGTCACTTTATCTCTCCAAGATAAAAGTGGATATCTTTTAAATTATTAGATTCCTTATTTAACACAGCTAAAAAAGTTTCTTTTTTTAAATTCAATTTGTAAAGCCAGGCTGATGAATCCACGTTTAGCGCCAGAATACCACCTCTGGAATAATTAAACTTTATATGCATAAGCTCCTTTTTTGTCAAGGCCTTTTTAAGCAAGCCCCAAGGCTCATCGCTCAAGGCACTTTTTCTCCTCTTGTCCCATCCCTCCATCACGCTTTTCACGGTTTTTTTTATAGCTTCCATGGCTAACCTAAGCGCATAGGTAAAACAATATAAATATACCCATCAATACGTATAACACCCGGCTTCTCGCTGTCAGTTAACTCAAGTTCTATTGCGTCAACTGCAAGGTTCTTCAGAGCGTCTATTAGATAATTGGGGTTAAAACCAATTGCCATTTCTTGCCCTTGATACTCCATATCTAGCTCTTCGCGGGATTCGCCAATATCAGGAGTGGACTTAGAAAGCACTAACTTATTTTTAAAAACCTCCAGTTTTACTGCCTGATAATCTGGGGTAGCAAGCAATGCCGCTCTTCTTAGCGCTAATAAAAACTGCGTGCGGTCAACCCTCATTTTATTCTCAGAAAGCGGGGGAATCACCTGGCGATAATCGGGAAATTCGCCCTCAATAAGACGGGAAATTACCACCACATTACCCAAATCAAACAATACCTGATTATTTCCTAATAACAAACTCAGTTCCCCTTCATCTTTTAAGTTGCGATTCAATTCGTGGATTGTCTTTATGGGTATAATAATATTAATATCACTATCTATACCCTGATTGAGTTTCTTCTCAATAATTGCTAACCTCCTGCCATCCGTGGCTACAAGAGTAAGATTGTTTTTATTAATTTTAAAAAGGATGCCGTTTAAGATGTATCTGGTTTCATCAAAAGATACTGCGAAGGATGTCAAATTTAACACCTGCTTTAGTCCCGCCTGTTCTAACTTAATAACCTCTTTATCTTTAAATTCGGGCAGTTTGGGGAATTCTTCGCGGGCCAAACCCATAATTTTAAACTGACACAACCCTGTTTCAATAACAACCAGGTTGTTTTTTTTGCTAGCTATACTCACATCCCCAGAAGGCAGTTCTTTTATAATATCGCTAAACCTTTTTGCGGGTAGGGTAATTGCGCCCTGTTCTTGAATATCAACAGGAATTACACAGCTAATTCCAATATCCAGGTCTGTTGCGGTTAATTTTGTCCCGTCTTGCTGTGTTTCAATTAGGATATTGGAAAGAATTGGTAGTGTAGATCTAGCGCTAACAACATTCTGTACAACTTGTATTCCGCTAAGTAAAACTTCTTTACTGGTTTTAAATTTCATCTTTTTCTCCTTCTGTTATTAAAGATTATATATCATATTAGTAGTAATAAGGGCTCGCTTTGTTTAAAACTCCTTAATGTTTTATTTTCTATTATGTTATATAAATTATCTTTGTGGATAAGGCATGAACTTACTGTTTAATAATCTGTATAACCCTATTAACCCTTTCTTTTAATTCCTCATTTTTATTTAATTGCTCTTGTATTTTATTATATGAATGTAAAACTGTGGTGTGGTCTTTTCCTCCAAAAACCCCCCCTATTTCTGGCAGAGATAAATCTGTTAGTTCCCTGCTTAAATACATTGCTATTTGTCTGGGTAAAACTATGCTTTTGTTCCGCCTCTTTGTCTTGAGGTCTTGTAGCGATACCCCAAATTCTTCAGCTACGGCCCGTTGTATAAAATCCACTGTAATTAATTTTTTGGGTTCTTTTAAAAGATCTTTTAGGACCCCCCTTACTAATTCCAGGGTTATGGGCTTTTCCTCTAATAAAGAATAGGCAATTGTGCGAATTAAAGCACCCTCTAACTCCCGGATATTGGTTTTAATAAGTTGGGCGATAAAAAACATAACCTCATCTGGCACAGGTACGGGTTCTCTTTCTGTTTTCTTTCTTAGGATAGCTACGCGTGTCTCTAAATCCGGTGGCTGGATATCGGTAGTAAGCCCCCAGCTAAACCTAGAAACCAGACGCTCTTGTAAATTGGCTATTTCTTTGGGCGGTCTATCTGAAGAAAAAACAATCTGTTTGTGGGCATCATATAAAGCATTAAAAGTATGAAAGAACTCCTCCTGCGTAGATTCTTTACCTGCGATAAAATGGATGTCATCAATAACCAATATATCTACGTTTCTATATTTCTGCCTGAAATTGGAGGTGGAACGGTGCTGGATGGCATCAATAAGCTCATTGGTAAACCTTTCCGAAGGAGTATAATACACCTTTAAATTAGCTACTGCCTTACTTTTAATATGATGGCAGATTGCCTGGATGAGGTGCGTTTTACCTAATCCCACCCCACCGTAAATAAACAGAGGATTATAGGCCTTGGCAGGAGATTCTGCTACTGCTAAGGAATAAGCATGCGCATGGCGGTTAGAAGGACCCACTACAAAGTTCTCAAAGGTGTACCGGGAATTTAGTTGCAGGCCGCCATAAAGTCCAGACGGCTTAATATTAGGAGTCAGGGACGATGTTTTGCTGGCTGCAGGCATACCAGCGGTGTCAATTTCAAAATCGACCTCAAAGTTTTGCCGGGCATATTTTTTAATTGCCTCCTGGATCAGCTCTTTATAGTGTTCTTGTACCCATTCCTTAAAGAAAGTATCAGGCGCTTGTAGAATCAAGCTATTTTCATTTTTTAATTTTGGTTTTAAAGGTAAAATCCAAGTTTCAAAAACAGTCTCTCCGAGTTTATTTTTTAAGTAATCCTGGGCCTGTTGCCAAATTTTTATTATCTCAACCATAAGATTCTGCTACAGAATTAACAACTTATTCACAACTTGTATAAGTCTGTGGAAAAGCAAAACGCCGCCGCAACATTATTATATTAGAGACGCGCACTATTATACAACAATTTTTTTAAGCGTCAACCCCGTTAAAAACATCTTTAAGTACACAATAGTATATCATAGTTTCTAACGGGGTCAACAAGAAAAAAACAATTCCATCCATGTAATCGCAATACAATAATGTCCGCTTTTAACAAAGCAAAAATGTCCTGTTTCAAAGCTGCTATAATGGTTCTCCTCAAAGGAGGATCACATGGCAGGAAAGGACATTATAATGGCTACGCAGGAG
>Ga0315282_10016038_pt1 | contig 10986 bp, 9 predicted proteins | sample YL17G07_20_MG_FD_203693 | JGI IMG/M metagenome (GOLD analysis project Ga0315282, IMG submission 203693) | Sediment microbial communities from Yellowstone Lake, YNP, Wyoming, USA - YL17G07_20 | ecosystem: Environmental > Aquatic > Freshwater > Lake > Sediment | place: USA: Wyoming | collected...
TGATCTAGTTTTGATCTGATACGCATGCTATAGCGCATGATCTTTCATGGAGGAAAGATGGTAATATAATCTTCGGAAGACCCGCCCTTCCATAGAAAAGGAGGACTTGCCCATGCCTTGGAATAAAGAAAACCTCCGGGACATCGTTAAGGAGAAGATCGGGTCCCATAAATTCATCGTTGTTTCCAACCGCGAACCTTACATCCATAGTTACTCAGAGAGTGGGATCCAGTGCACCACTCCGGCCAGTGGTATGACCGTGGCCCTGGACCCAGTCATGCGAGCCTGCGGCGGCACGTGGATCGGCCACGGCTCAGGGGATGCCGACAGGGATCTTGTCGATGAGAAGGATCATGTCCAGGTCCCTCCCGAAAATCCCCTCTACACACTGAGGCGCGTATGGCTGACAAAGGAGGAGGAAGACAAGTTCTACTATGGATACTCCAACGAAGGCTTGTGGCCCCTTTGTCATATCGTCCATGTGCGCCCTGCTTTTCGGGAGAACGACTGGGAAGTTTACAAACGGATCAACGAAAAGTTTGCCGCGGCCGTCCTGGAAGAGCTGGGGGACGACCCCGGTTTCGTGTTCATCCAAGATTATCATTTCGCTCTCCTTTCCAAAATGATCAAGGACCGCCGCCTCGATATCATCGTCGTCCAATTCTGGCATATCCCCTGGCCCAATCCTGAGGCGTTCCGGGTCTGTCCCCAAGCGGAGGAGATTTTATGGGGCCTCCTCGGCAACGACATCCTCGGCTTTCATGTTCGTTACCACGCGATGAACTTCCTGGATTCCGTCGATCGCTCCCTGGAGGTGCGCGTCGACCGGGAACGGCTTTCGATCTTCAAGAGCGGTCGCGAAACCCTGGTCCGGCCCTACCCCATCAGCATCGATTTCGACATGATCGAACAGGTCGCGGGAAGTCTGGACGTCGAACGGCGCCGGGCGCTCCTCAAATCGGACCTCCGAATCAAGAACCGGCTGATCGGCGTGGGCATCGACCGGATGGATTACACCAAGGGGATCGTGGAGCGCTTCGAGGCCATTGACCGCTTCCTCGAAAAATACCCCGAGTACGTGGGGAAGTTCGTCTTCTTCCAGCTGGGACCGCTGTCCCGGATCCACATCCCGAAATACCGGCAATACAACGACGAGGTTTACGACCGGATGGTGGATATCAACGACAAATGGCGGCGGAAGGATTGGCAGCCCATCATCCTCCATAAAACCCACTTGGGACTGGAAGACGTCCTGTCGTATTACCGGGCGGCCGACGTCTGCATCGTCAGCTCGATCCACGACGGGATGAACCTCGTGGCCAAGGAATTCGTCGCGTCCCGGACCGACGAGAAGGGCGTGCTCCTGCTCAGCCAGTTCACTGGATCCTCCCGGGAATTGGAGCAGGCCCTCCTGATCAATCCGCTGGCCACCGACCAGTTCGCGGACGCTATCCGCCAGGCGTTGGAGATGCCTCTGGAGCAACAGGCCGAGCGGATGAGGAGGATGAGGGACGTCGTCAGGGAGAACAACGTCTATCGATGGGCGGGCAAGATCGTCAACGAGATGAAAAAGCTGATGTGAAGCCATGGCAGAAACATTCCGCTTTCTGACCCGTCTCTACCTTGTGGAGCTCCTGGGGAGGCAGGCCAGGAACATCGCCGGACTCCTGGAAGGGCTGCGCCTCGTCCCCGAAAGCTCGGTCTTCTATCACACCCACCGGTTTCTCCAGCAGCACCTTCATCTGTCTCCCGAGCCGCCCAATGATTTCGCCTTCTGGGTGGCGAACGCGATGGGACTCGAGCCCCTCGGAGAACGCCTGGCGAGCCTCGACACGGTTTCCTTCCGGACGACCCGCGACTTGAGGGACAGGTGCGTCGAGATTCTGGAGGCCTACGTCCGGGAACGGAACGCCCGGAGCGGAGATTGCCCCGAGGGCCAGGAGTTCCACTTCATGTCGTGCCGGACGTTCATCATCCCGACCTCCCGCGAAGCCCGGAATCTCGCCGAATTCCGGGATGTCCTCGAAACCATCAGCGTCAACTCGCTCTGTTTCCACGCCCTGGACGCCCGGCTGAAGCTCGGCAGCGACGAATACGACTTTTCGAGATGGCTGGACGCTATCGGGGAATCCGAGCTGGCCCGGGAAATCGCCCGCCTCGACCCGTACACGATCACGATCGAGGGACTGAGGAAAGATCTGATCGCCAGGGTGAGCCGCCATGTCGCGCATTCATGATTACGCGCCGATCGTCGGGGAAAACCTGATCAAGGGCCTGTCGTTCCTGGCCGACCGGCTCAAAGGGAAGACGGTCCAGAACATCAATTCCACGGCCGTGGGGGGAGGTGTCGCGGAGATCCTGATCCGGATGATTCCGCTTCTCAGAGACCTGGGCGTCAACGCCCAGTGGAGCGTGATCAAGGGCGACGAGAAATTCTTCAATATCACCAAGAAAATGCACAATGCCCTCCACGGCGTGGACGTGCCCATCGGGCCGGATGAGCTGGATTATTTCGTCGACATGAACCGCCTCAATGAGAGGGAGATCATGAGCGACGCCGACATCCTGTTCGTCCATGATCCTCAGCCCATCGCCCTCGTCGAACGGAAAGCCGCGCGCGGCGGCAAGTGGATCTGGCGTTGCCACATCGATTTCACCAGTCCCAAGCCAGACGTGTGGACGTTCCTGAAGGGGTATATCGAACGCTACGATTGCGCCGTCTTCTCCGCCCCCGCCTTCTCCAGGCCCCTGGCTCTCCGGCAGGTCCTGATCCCGCCGTCCATCGATCCCCTCAGCGACAAGAACAAGGAGCTATCCGGCGACGTGGTCGCCGGCGTTTGCGAGCGCTTCCGCCTGGACCGGAGCAGGCCGATCATCACCCAGATCTCCCGCTTCGATTACCTCAAGGACCCGGTGGGCGTGATCCACGCCTACAAGATGGTCAAGCGGCACGTCGACTGCCAGCTCGTTTTGGCCGGCGGCGGCGCGATCGACGATCCCGAGGGCCTGAAGGTCCTGGAGGAGGTCCGGAACGAGGCCGCCGGCGATCCGGACATCTTCGTCCTGTTCCTTCCTCCGGGGAGCGATATCGAGATCAACGCCCTCCAGAGAGCCTCCGACGTCATTCTCCAGAAGTCGCTGCGGGAGGGCTTCGGCCTGACGGTGGCCGAAGCCCTGTGGAAGGCCAAGCCTGTCATCGCCTCGGCCGTCGGGGGAATCCCTCTTCAAATCGCCCATAAATATTCGGGCATCCTCACCCACTCGATCGAGGGAACGGCGTACTGGATCAAACAGCTCCTGAACGAGCCCGCCTACGCCAAAAGACTCGGCGTGAACGGAAAAGACCATATCCACAACAATTTCCTGATCACCCGGCACATCCGCGATTATCTTCTTCTCCTTCTCTCCCTCTATCATGAAAGCGACATCGTCGTCCTATGAGCGAATTCCTTCCATGCCTGAAGGGCCGCCGACGCGTCCTGCTCTTTTTGGATTATGATGGCACGCTTACGCCCGTCAGAAAGACGCCGGAGCTGGCCGTCCTCAGCTCCTCGAGAAGGCGCTTGCTCGAGCGTTTAAACCTCAATATCCTCGTCTGCATCGTTTCGGGGAGATCGCTCGGCGATGTCCGGAGGCTGGTTTCCATCAGGAACATCGCCTATATCGGCAATCACGGGCTGGAGATGACGTATCGAAACCTCCGGTGGACCCATCCGGAGGCGGTCAGGACCAGACCGGTCTTGAGGGACGCTCTCGCAAGGATCCGCCAGATGACCAAGCCGTGGCCAGGCTTGCTCGTGGAGGACAAGGGTTTGACGGGGAGCGTCCACTACCGGAGCTTAGCCGCGCCGCTGCCCGGAGAACTCCGCGGCCTCGTCGAAGGAGAGGTGCTTTCACGGGGAGGGGCATTGAAACTGACGGAAGGCAAGAAGGTCTTCGAAATCAGGCCGTCCATGGCCTGGGACAAGGGGAAAGGGGTGCGGGAGTTTATCCGGCGGCTGGACATCCGAGGACCGGTCCTTCGTATCTATATCGGGGACGACCAAACGGACGAGGACGCCTTCCGCGCCCTGACCCCGGGAGACATCACCATACGCGTCGGCGGAAGGCACGATTCTCTGGCCCGCCATCGCCTCCCGAATGTCGCGGCCGTCTGGAAATTCCTGGATGACCTGGTTCGGATGACGACCCCTCCCCGGCCCGGAAGTCCTCGGCGCGGACGTTCCGCATGAGGAGCCGCCGTTTCAAGTGTTGACGGAGGCCTGGGCCCGGATGAGATCGTGCAGGGTGACGATGCCCTGGATTGCGCCGTCCTCCCGGCTGACGATGACGACGATATTGATCGGGGAAAGGAAAATGATTATGAAAAGGCGGACAAATTTTCCCCTCGACGGTTATGGCTCCTAAACTGGCTGTTGACTGGCCGGAGGCGATTGCATATCATCGCAGACGGCCACCGACATGAAAGATAAAAGACGCATCTTGCGGATTTCCCTTCGGCTCGCGGGGCTGCTCGCGGTCTCGGCCCTGGCCTGGATCCTGGCCGGCTGCGGCGGCCCGAAAAAACCGGCCGCCGGCACGGAAAACGTGCTGCTCATCACCCTGGACACGACCCGCGCCGACCGTCTCTCCTGCTACGGCTATGCCAAGAACAAAACCCCAGGCCTCGACGCCTTGGCGGAGCGGGGCGCGCTCTTCGAAAACGCCCAGAGCGCGGTGCCGTTGACCCTGCCCTCCCACTGTACGATCATGACCGGGCTCTATCCGCCGGCTCACGGCGTGCGCAACAACGGGTCCTACGCCCTCGCCCCGGGCTTCGTCACCATGGCCGAGATCTTCCGCGAGCGGGGCCTGCGCACGGCCGCCTTCGTCGCCTCGTTCACGGTCGATTCCCGCTTCGGCCTGAACCAGGGCTTCGAAGTTTACGACGACCAGCTGGCCGCGCCCGACCGGATCAAGCTGTACGAATCCGAACGGCCCGCGCCGGCGGTCTATGCCGCGTTCCGCGCCTGGCTCGAGGCCAACGCCGGCGGCCGCTTCTTCGCCTGGGTCCACTTTTACGATCCCCATTTCCCCTATGCGCCGCCGGAGCCCTTCCTCTCCTCGACGCCCGACCCCTACGACGGCGAGATCGCCTGCATGGACCACTACGTGGCGGAGATCTCGCGGCTGCTCGAAACGCTCGGTCTCGCGGAGAAAACGCTTATCGTCCTGGCGGGGGACCACGGCGAGGCTTTCGGCGAGCACAAGGAGCTCGGCCATCAGGTCTTCTGCTACGAAGAGACCCAGCATGTGCCCCTCATCTTCGTCCCCCCGGGCCGGGAATTCCGCGGCCGGCGCCTCAGGGAGCGGGTCAGCCTGGTCGACGTCCTGCCGACCGTGCTCGACCTCTGCGGCCTGCCGCCGCAGAAGCAGGTTCAAGGCCGGTCGCTCGTTCCCGCCATGAGGAATAAGAGCCTGCCGGATCGTGATCTCTACTTCGAAAGCCTCTTCGCCAACGAGACGTTGGGCTGCGCTCCCCTGACCGGCATCTACCGGCGGGATCTCAAATGGATCGACCTGCCCCGGCCGGAGCTGTACGACCTGGCCTCCGACCCGGGCGAACGGAGCAACCTCGTGGACGAGCGCGCCGACCAGGCCCGCCGGCTGATGGAGGCCGAGAAAACCCTGACCGCCGCGATGGGCGGCACGGGCGAAGGCCGGCGTCAGATGAATCTCCGCGAGCGGGAGAGGTTGGCCAGCCTGGGGTATATCTCGTCCGCCTCCCCATCCGCTCCCGGCAACGATCACGCGGATCCCAAAGAGCGCATCGAAGCCTTCATGCAGTACGCGACGGCCTGCGAGCTCGAGAAAAAAGGCTCTTTGGCCGAAGCCGAGCGCCTGTTGCAGCAGTCGCTCCGGGCCTACCCGGGTTTCGCTCCGGCCCACGCGAAACTGGCGGCCATTGCCCAACGAGAGGGAAATCCTGCCCTGGCCATGGAACGGCTGAAGCGCGGTCTCGAACAGGCGCCGGCCGATCCGGCTCTGAAGGTGGAATATGCCACGCGCTTGTACGAGGCCGGCCGGCTTTCCGACGCGTTGACCCTTCTGGACTTGATCGATCTCCCCTCCGCGCCGGCCTTTGGGACGGAGATCCACATGCTGCGCGGCCAGATCCTGGAAAAGCAAAACGACCTGCCCCGGGCCGCCGAAAGCTACCGCGCGGCCCTCGAGCTGGAGCCGGCCAATCCCGCCCTCGGCCGCAGGCTGTTGCGCCTGCTCATGGCCCAGGACAGGATCCAGGAATCCCTGGGACTCGCCCTGCGGCTCGTCCAACAAACGCCCGCCGAGCCCGGACTGGCGCGCGCCGCGGCCATCTTGGCCGGACGGTTGAGCCGTTACGACCAGGCGGAGGAGCTTTTCCGGAAGGCGCTGGCGCTGACATCGGATCCGGTCGTGCTGTTCGACTATGCCGTGGTCCTTGGGCAAAAGGGCGATTATCGTCGGGCCCTGGAGCTGATGGAGAGATTCGCGGCCCTGGCCGGACCGGCCCACGAGCAGGCCGAGATGGCGCAGAAGCTCATTAAGGACTACAAGGCGCTTTTGAAGTAGCCGGAGCCGGCGGGGGGGGGAAAGGAAAATGACCCGTGTAGGACTCGAACCTACAACCCACAGATTAAGAGTCGGGTAGCAAGCCCCCGAGAAACAGGCGGCACCAGGGGAAATGTATTAAGCCCAAGTAAGTCCTTTTAGGCCCCTTTTTGCCTCCAATTCGTCATGGAAATCGACATTCCCCCCCATTTAGCGTAATGGCCGGAATATTGACAATCCAAACCCAGGAAGACTATTCTATGATTAGGCTAAGAGAGAAAGGGGTGTTTTATCTGTAAAAACGAGGCTAGCCTTTATTCGGGTAATTTAGAGAGTCACCTTGGGAAAGGAGGTATGTGATGGCTGACGAAAACCCAATCCGGGTTGTGAACGACGAATCGATTAAAAGAACCTATTCGAACTTCGTGTCTGTTACGACTTCGCCATACGAATGTAACATAACCTTTTGCCTCATTGACCCCCTGGAAATTGAAAAAGGGATTGCCTCAGCTAAGACGGTTGCTAAGATCGCAATTCCTCATTCTCTCGTTGAAGAGACCGTCGGCGCGCTCAAAACCAATTATGAGAACTTCATGAAGAAGCTGAGCGAGAAGCAAAAATAGCCATGATCGGCAAGCCGCAGGTTACTAAGATTGTTTTCGTAAAAAACAATATCTCTAAGCCCAGGCCTTTTCAAGAAGACCTTCTGGATAAGCTCGAGGGGCTCTGCTGCGGCAAGATTTCTCGAATCCAATTTAACCAATGGCTCGATTCATGGGTTGCTACAGCGGAACTCGATATGGACAAGAATGCCGCTGCACGCATCAGGAAATCGGTACTTGAAATTAAGTGTAAAAAAACTCCTTACGCTACGTGGACCGATTTCAAACGTTCGGTAGGGCTTTGACATGCCGGAAGAAAGCAACACCCGAAATCCAAAATGGAATATGGGTGAGCCTGCATCGAACTTTACTAAATTCTTCAATAAGCATGCTCAATATATCCCCCTCATTAAGGAGTTTGAAGAAGACGTTACATCTAATCCCTATGGAAGTCAGGTTCGAGACCGAATCGTTGCGATCCAGAGAGAGGGAAGAAGGTATCCCGAGGGTTCTTGCCGCTGGAGAAAATCAAACGTAAGGATTGTCTATTTGCCCGAAAAGGAAACTCGAACGGTCTATCCCCTTGATGCAGACACTGCGGGGAATATTGGCTATAAAAAGCGATAAAGTCAAAACGGCGCCCCTCCTATCACCCGTCTGAGTCCGTTAATATTCCTGGCCACATCAATATCGCTCCGCTGGCATGATCGACCCCTCGTCCGGGGTTCGTCCCTTGCCCGCGCGCGAGCTGACGGGATTCACGACGAGACAAAAGCCGCTCTTACTGCTTTAAGTATAAATCTAATCCTATCGCGCGTTATATTTGCCGTCCTGGCCGTAACGCGGCTGCTTCTCTTTGCCGGCTGCTTGCCACAATTGGTAGATCGTCGGTCGAAGGACAACTAGGGGGTCGTGCTCCTTTTCAGTAAACTCCTTTGGCACAAAGAGCATTTCGTCTTTATTAAGCGGAGCTCCGAGAATTCCGTACTTGGCTGCCCCTAAAATAGAAAGCAAGAAAATAACCGGATATTCGACGCCAAGAAATCCCAGATGTTCGATATAGTGGCTGGTCTTGAGAAAGAGCTCTTCTTCATAATCATAGATCGGAATATCTCTTCTGTGTTCATGGTTTAGGTAAAAACTCTCTGCTGCTTCAACTGTCATATTTCTGAAGAACTGGACATATGAATAAACTGGATTATCAGATGCCAGCGATTGGCTAAAACGGCCTTCTAGATTGTAGCCTAAAGCACCAGCTCTCATCTTCTCGCCGAAGAGCGGAAACGCCCTTACGTCATTCGCCATTTTAGATAGATCGAACTCAATAAGCCGGTCCCTTAAGGACTGCGCCGGAACGAGATGGATGATAAGCTTCCCATGACCGAGAGGGCACGGCCCTTTGCCTTCGTTGATCTTCTTGAGCCGGTCATCTCGAAACTTTTCAACCAGTTTGAACAGTCCTCGGTCCATCGATACCCCCTTTTTAAAACGTTAGGCAAACCCCCTTGCCTGGAATCAATTATCATGTCAGGAGGGGTGTTTGTCAGTCAGGGGATTCCGACATTGGCGGCCAGCTCTTGCTGAAATAGGCCGGCCACTGGACTGATCATCCGGCACCTGTCCCTGGCCGGCGAGCAAGCTGACGGGATCCGCGACGGGCCGGGACCCGGCAAAAGGTGGGAATTTAAGTAAGCCCGAGCTGCTATCTCATCGAATATGCGGAGGACTGGGCGAGTGAACGCTGTTACATCCGGGAGGACAAAGTCCTTGGATCCTTGGACAGGCTTCATGAGCTGACGGCTCAAGCGGCTAACTGAAGAGGTTTAGATGGCCCCGAAGTTGCGAACATCAGTTGACACGGCCCCCGAGCTTCTTTCAGTCCCTTCGCGGTAGCGATTCACAGGAGCGGTACTGCTATGCCTCGCCCGAATCTCAATGCCTGGCCTTCGAGCACGTGGGTGGGATTTTGGGTTCAACACGACAAAAAGTCGACAGCAGCTCCGGGCAGGATGCGGACGCCGGCGCCCTGGATTCTGCTGTAAGTGCAAGCAAAGGCGGGAAATTAGAAGAAATGACCCGCGTAGGACTCGAACCTACAACCCGCAGATTAAGAGTCTGCTGCTCTACCAATTGAGCTAGCGGGCCACCTATCTGTCAGCCTATCTTACGGATTATCATGGACTTGCGTTTTAGGCCGCCGGAATCTTGGACAATTCTCGCCAGTCGAGCCTCATTCGCTATCCGTAAGTGACGCATTGTAGCGGGTGAGGAGGGACCTGTCAAGAGCTTGAACCAGCCCACGGCTTAGACATACTCAAGGCCGCTAGGCGCTGCAGCATGTCTACAAACTCATGCAGCATAAATTTCTTAACAACAAGAAGGGGAAAACTCTTGTCCCTCCGAATTGGGAAAATTCCGCTTCTCGCTACGCTCATCGGTTAGTATTCATTTCTATTGAAGAACATTCACGTAGCTGAGCCACAGAAGACCTAATAACCTTTCGAACGAGTTCGGCCTCTTCAGATAAACCTAATTTCACTCTAAGCAAAGACGATAATAATTCGTGCCTTTTTACCTCACCAAGATAGCTGATTTTAGTTTCGTTGCAACCGTCATCGTCAAGATCACAAATGAAAGCTGCCGACATCCCGCCCTTACGCTGTCGGGGAGGGCCGCCAAAACCACATACGTACCAGTAACAGAGAACATGCCCATCCGGATCCTTATAAATTGTTAAAGCCTCAACTCGCTCATTTATCAACGCTCGCGAATCGATGGCCTTGCCCACGCTCCTTGGTGGATTCTGGATATAATACTCCGAATCCGGCCCAACATATCGTTCTTCGGTAGTAACCTCTATGGGAATCCCAGGTAACACAATTTTCTCGATTTTACGAAACACCATTTTATTTGGATCAGGCAGATTCCATCCGCTAATATTTATAATTCTTTCCTCGGCAATAGCGATTGTCGTAAGGAGCAAGATAGTTTGGCAACCTAGCAGAATCTTGAATCTAGGATTTCCTATATACATAACACTCCTCTTTTCATATCACTTTTCATAACTAACATTCTCTTCAACTTAATTCTATGCGAGCCTCTTAAGCTAATTTCAATGTTTATCCCATGTTATTATTTCACCTTTATAGTGTCCGGTCCCTGCTCCCACTCTTTTCATTTCATTAGTAGCTGTATCAAGGATATTTACAAGATCCCTTTCTTTGTCCATTTTAGTATTCATTAGACCTTCTATGAGAGATCGGGCGCCGGCTGAATAGACATCTAAATAATTTGTATGTACAAACATTTCGGTATTCTCAATTGCAAATACTGTGGGACCCATAACCATATCAAAAGCATAGTCAGACGAACTACATGCGAATATTCCTACATACTCATTTCTAGAATATTTATTCAATAATCCACCCTTATAATCGAGATCCATTATTTGATGATTATCCGAGTCCCAGATGCCAACCATTAAAAGCGTTCCTTCATTCTGAATACTCTCACCTACATAAAACGTCCACATGTTCTTACACGCCAGAGAATCGAGGAAATTATCCATAGTCCAGTGGCCAGCATGCCAGATGTGCAATTTATAACCTTTTGATTCGGCTTCCTTATTTAAAGCATCCCAATCGACTCCGTATTCTTCATCGCTATAGATCAAGAATACATTAATTATTATGGCTCATCCGACATTCTTGTGGGTAGCAGGCAGGAGGTTTAGGCCCCCGCAATGAAAATAGATGGCGATCTTGAAGTGCTCGCGGTTTCGGAAGCCGCAGGCCCTCTTCTTGATCGTCTGGAT
>Ga0315282_10016039_pt1 | contig 10986 bp, 10 predicted proteins | sample YL17G07_20_MG_FD_203693 | JGI IMG/M metagenome (GOLD analysis project Ga0315282, IMG submission 203693) | Sediment microbial communities from Yellowstone Lake, YNP, Wyoming, USA - YL17G07_20 | ecosystem: Environmental > Aquatic > Freshwater > Lake > Sediment | place: USA: Wyoming | collected...
GCAAGAAGGAGTTGGGGGGCTGAGGGCGAACTGTCGTTTGGAAACGCATAGACGTGTCCCTGGGAGCGCAGGCGTCCCGCCTGCACCCCTACTTCCTACTGCCCGTTCAGGTGAACTGCTAGCCGCGGATGAACGCCGATGAACGCAGACAAGGGGACTCCAACCACAGAGCGCGCCCATTCGACGTTGCTCAGGGCAGGCAGAAGACGCAGAGAAAACAGATGGACTGTTAGGCCGCGGATGAACGCCGATCCTCCTTCGCTGAACCTACTTCGCTAAAGCTACGTAGGTCAGGAGCTTCGAAGGACAAGTGAACGCAGACAAGGGGACTCTAACCACAGAGCACGCCCATTCGACGTTGCTCAGGGCAGGCTGAGACAGTGATCCTCGGGTCTGCGCGGGTCGCGGGAATACACGAATCCCGATAAGAACTATGAAGTGTACGGGCACCTCCGGCAGCACGATTCGTACTGCCGAGCGCGTCGGCGCGAGAACACAGGCATGAGCGTGAAGCTGCAGATACCGCAAGCGGCGGTGGCGGAGTTCTGCCGGCGCAACCATATTCGTCGGCTGGCGCTGTTCGGGTCGGTGCTGCGCGACGATTTTCGCAGCGACAGCGATGTGGACGCGCTGGTCGAGTTCGAGCCCGGGCACACCCCCGGGTTGAGGTTTTTCGCGATGCAGGACGACTTGTCGGAGTTGCTTGGCCGAAAGGTGGATCTGAATACACCGGCGTGTCTCAGCCCGTATTTCCGCCAAGAGGTCCTGGACGAGGCGGAGGTGTTGTATGACGCGGCATGACCCGATGGTGCGGGTGCGCCACATGCTGGACCACGCCCGCGAGGCGGTCGAGATGGTTCGGGGACGGTCGCGCGCCGATCTGGACACCGACCGGCAGTTGAACCTGGCGCTGGTGCGCCTGATGGAGGTGATCGGCGAGGCTGCGGCGCGCGTGCCCGAGGAGTTCCGCGGTCGCTATCGGCAGTTGCCGTGGCGACAGGCCGCCGGCATGCGAAACCGCTTGATCCACGCCTACGACGTCGTGGACTTCGACATTCTCTGGACTATCCTCACCGAGGACCTTCCTCCGTTGATCGCGCAATTGCAGGACATCGTCCACGAGGCGGACTGACCCAGGATTGAAGGGCGCAACGGCAAGGCCGCGTTCACCAAGGTCTTGGAAGTCCGCGTCGGTGATGGGCGGCCGTTGCAGTGGCCTCCCGACCATCCGCTCGGGAGCATAACAACACGCGCACAGCGTAAGGGGACCTCCGGGATGAGAGATGAAGAGAGCCGCGCGAACGCCGGCGCCAGCCAGCCACACGAGGAATGGGTGTTTGTCCCCGGCTATCCCCTTGTTCGAACGGCTCCGCGGGGCGGGAGTCGATGCCGCCGTTATCGTCTGACGCAGAGAGGCGTTGCATTGCGGCTGCGACAGACGGCGTCGGAATGAGTATGTCTTCGGCGGGGCGCTGAGACCTTACGCTTCACGATAGGAGGTGAGAGTGTATAGACGGCAGGGATATGTGGTGATAGAGACCGAGGTCTGCGAGTCCTCTCCAAGAGCCACGGTCTTCGCGGATGAGGCAGGCGCGGAGACGTTCGCGATGCGCATGGTGCGGCGTCACCTAGGGACTGCCGAGGACAACCCCGACACGCTCTGGGAAATGCTGGCCGATGGGCGGTCCGGGTATGACGTGCATGTCGTACCCGCGCCGTTGTATCTCCCCGCCAGCGCGGGCGTGTCCGAGAGCGGTTGAAACGCGCCTTGGGCCTGTTGGCCCACCAAGATATGTTGTCTTGCGCCTCGCGCCCCCAAGACCCTGGCAGACCGGTTCTCAGTCGGAGGCATCCACCGACGGTGAAGGAAGAGACTCGATGTGAGACCGGAGTTCTGACAGCATCGCGCGCCAACCCCACCCCCAAGCCTTCGCGCATGGCCTGCACATCAAACGCTCGTGAGGGCCGACTCCGTGATGATTGTCGGCGGGGCGCTCACCGCAGCACGTGCATAGGTCTTCGTCAGTATTCCTGGTCGGAGAATCGCTCACTCTGATGGCTCCAATGTCCGCCGCATTCTATGCTGATCGCCTGCGTCGGTCAGCCGATATCGACCATATCGTCCAGTCACGCCTCCCATACGCTCGAAGAGATCGTCTCCGCCCTTGCCAACAGTATGCTCATTGAGCCGACCTCGTACGCTGTTCTGTAGTGTCTCCCACTTGAACTGGATGCGCCGTCGGCGCGCCTCCCGGTCCACCCAGACGTATATGTCGCGCAGAGACACGAACGCGTCTGGGGCCTCGCGCAGTCGACGAATGGCTTCGACCACGAGATCCTTTTGGGTGGGCACTGTTCCAGGTAGCGCGGCCTCCCGCCTCCGCAACTCCATGCGAAGGCGGGCGGCCCTTGCCGCGTCTCCGGCACGTCTGCGGACACTGCGATATAGCTCGTATACAACTGAATACCCGTCAAGATAATCGGCATCCGGAACAAAAACCCTCTCCTGATTGCGCACGTACTCATAGAGCCGCTCAGCCTGCACGATGGGGGCGGCTTCGGGCCCGCCCGAGATGAGAGCATTCGCTTCGAGGTTAGTCCGCATTCCGCCACGGGTCAGATTCGATGAACCGACGATGACGTGGACCGCGCCGCTCTCTCGTATGATGTACAACTTCGGGTGATAGCAGCCCTGATCCTCGGCGGCTGAGGTCTCATAGGCGAGGAATCGAAACCCGTCGTAGGACTTCATCCACTCGGCCATCTGACTTAACGCGTCGGGCTCAGTGAACATGTAGTCAAACCCTAGAATGCACTCTACTGTCCCGCCGCGTGCAAGGAGACGAAGAAAGGGCTGCTCTATCGACCTCAGCCCTGACTTCCGAAGGAATGCAACGGCTATGCTAGCGGAGTCGGCCGATGCAAACCGCTCCCTGATTACGCTTGCCAGCGGGCGGCTTGCGTTGTTCAATATCTCAACCGCGATCATGGCGCCATTCCCGCAGTGACACATACGGGCGTGCATCCGCCGCTCCGGCACGGAGGGCTGCCAGCCCGCCTCATCAATCTTGCCACTTAATGGGACCCGCCCCACACGGATTCCTAGGCTCACCTTGCGACGGATGTGACGTTGCGATCTTCTCGCCAACCTCGAATTCACCTTCTCCACCGGACATTCCTGCGTCCGAGGATGTCGGTGTTAGCGCTTGTGGGCAGAACCGCGCACGTTGGCACGGTCACGGTTGAGTTGGACTCCGCCCTCCGCTCGACGCTGGTCCCCACAGAGACGAGACGGCTGGCAGCAGGAGGCCGCCCACTTCAAGGGAAATCGGAATAAAACCAGACGGAAATCAGGGACAGGTTATTCTTTTCGTTCGACCGGCATGCCGACTCCCCCCATCCTCCAACGGCCCCACCTGTCCTTCGACTTGCCCCCCGTAGCCCTGAGGCCGACATAGCTTTAGCAACGGCGGCTTGGCGAAGGGGCAAGCTTTAGCGGAGTAGGACCGCGCTCGCGGCCCGTGCCGTCGACCCGGACCGAGGTAATCGAGCCTTGCCATGTGGAACTGGGAACGCCATACCCGGGAGGCATTGGCGCAGGAAGGCGCGCCGCCACCCGGAAGAGATGATAAGGACGCAGGTGATTGAACGAATTGGAGGCTGACCTCGCACATGGCGTTCGCCCCGCTCTTCACGATCACCAATAAGATCACGGCTGCGCTGACGCGCATCGAGCGCGCGCGCGGCTTCCTGGATGCGGCGAAGCTCTCGGCGGACTGGATCGCCGAGATGCAGGCCCGCGCCCTCGTGCGGGAGGCGCACTTCACCACCCACATAGAAGGCACGCATCTGACGCTCGAGCAGTCCGAGCGCATCTTCGCCGGGCACGCAGTACCTGAGGCCAGTACTGACGAGAAGCTCGAGTTGCTGAACTACCGCAATGCCTTCGATCTGGTGGCGGACTACCTCGGCAGTGGCGCACCGATCACAGAGGAGCTGATTAGGGACATTCACCGGCGGCTGGTGCTGGGGGTTCGCGGCAACCAAGCCCGCCCGGGCGAGTACCGCACGATCCAATGCTACGTGGTGAACCACGCCACTGGTCGGATCACCTACACCCCGCCCCCGCCTGACGAGGTACCGGGACTGATGGCGGAGCTCGTCGCCCGGCTCAACGCCGAGGCCGAGGTCAACCCGGTCCTGGTCGCGGGCGTCTCCCAGTTCCAGCTCGTTGACATTCATCCGTTCTGCGACGGCAACGGGCGCACGGCCCGCCTGCTCTCGACGCTCTGCCTCTACCGGAAGGGGTACGACCTCAAGAAGCTTTTCACACTGAGCGAGTTATATGACCGAGACCGGCCGGCCTACTACGACGCCATAAAGACCGTCCGCCAGACCGACATGGACATGACCGGATGGCTGGAGTACTTCGTCGAGGGCCTGGAGACACAGTTGCGGGAGGTGCAGGCGCGAGGGGAACGCGTAATCAAGAGAGATGTGCTGACGCAGAAGCACGGGCTGTCGGAGCGGCAGCGCGCGGCGCTGGAGCGGGCATTGGTGAGCGGCGGCTTGACGATTCACGAATTCGAGTCTCTGTGGCCGGGTGTCAGCCGACGAAGCCTTCAGCGGGACCTGCGGGAGATGGTCGACAAGAAGCTGCTCGTTCCAGAAGGGGCCACGAATCGGCTCTACTACCGCTTGGGCAAGGCGGTCTCGTGAACTTGCGACAATCTTGCGACATGACTTGCGACAGACTCACGACGTGACTAGCGACAGCCCAGCGTGAGGCATGAGGCGCTCACGAGGTTTGCGGTTGTCCGGAGGCGGTATCGGATAGGCCATAATCACAGCCGAGCCTCCACGCCTGAGGCGCGCACGCGTCGCGGTGCGCGCTATGGAGCCCACGGACACAGATCAGGGACAGGTTATTCTTTTCCCTTGACCGGCATGCCCACTCCCCCTATTCTCCACCCGCCCCCGCGCTCGCCGCCCCTCGCCGCTATCCGCGACGCGCTGCTGCCGAAGCTTGTCGGGGAAGATACGAGTCAAAGGCGCGGAGGGTCTGGCTCAAAGGATGAAATCTTCACCCAATGGGTGAAAAAATTTCTTGACAAGATGAGGGGATCGGGTGTACATTGAGTTCAAGACGCGCAGGCTGGAGAAGTGTTACCGGGAGCGGCGAAAGCGGGAGGCAGCCTGGGGCGAGACGGTCGCCCGAAAGTACGTGCAAGCCGTTAACCTGCTCAAGGCCGTTACCCACCCGTCTCATCTCGGGGCATTCCCCCAGTTCGACTACGAGCCGTTGACCGGAGGCCGCAAGGGACAGCACTCCGTCAAGCTCGGTCACCGCGAGCGCCTGATCTTCACCGTGCGCAAGAGCAAAGACGCACTGATTGCCCGAATGGAGGAGGTGAGCACAACCCACTATGACCACTAAGCAACTCATCGGCCCGTGGCCCGACGAGGCGAGCCCGCCCGGCGTAATGCTCGCCGACACCCTCGGGGCAAAGGGAATCAGCCAGACCGAGTTGGCGAAGCGCACGGGCCGTCCCATCCAGGCTCTGAACGAGATCATCAAGGGCAAGAAAGCAATCACCCCTGAGACCGCCCTAGAGCTGGAGCGCGTCCTGGGCACTCCCGCGTACATCTGGCTGAACCTGGAACGCGACTACCGGTACAACAAGGCGAGGCTGGAGGATCTGAGGCGCCTCGACGCGCAGGTCGCGGAGGGGCGCGCCTATCCCTACGCCGAGATGGCGAAGCTCGGCTGGGTTGCGGCTACGCGCGACCCTATCGAGCGTGTTCGAGAGCTGCTGAAGTACTTCGGCGTTGCGCGGCTCGACGCGGTGACTCAGGTGCAGCCTGTTGCCTACCGGAAGAGCCGCACTAAGAATGCCTCACCGCAGGCCCTAGCCGCCTGGCTGCGCAAGGGTGAGATCGAGGCCGCGGAAGTCAAGACGAAACCGTTCGATGTGCGAAAGTTGAAAGATTCGCTTCCGCGCATACGACAGATGACGCAATCGCCGCCACAGAAGTTCCAGCAGCCACTGTGCGATCTATGCGCTGAGTGCGGCGTTGCCCTTGTGTTCGTGCCCCACCTGCCGAAGACCTACGCCAATGGCGCGGTCCGCTGGCTGGACAAGGACACGGCGCTGGCTCAGTTGAGTGTGCTGCACCGGTATGATGACATCTTCTGGTTCAGCCTGTTCCATGAGCTTGGTCACCTTCTTCTTCACGGCAAGCGCGATGTGTTCGTGGAGAGCCCGGACATGGAGAAGACCGAGAAGGAGCGCGCCGCGGACAAGTTTGCGGCAGATATGCTGATCCCGCCTGACGAGTTCAGAAGGCTTTCACTATCGACTTTCTTCTCGCGCGAAGCCGTCATACGCTTTGCCCAGGAGATCGGGATCGCACCCAGCATCGTAGTGGGCCGGCTTCAGCATGAAGTGCTGCTGCCACCCACACACCTGAATGCCCTGCGTTCCAAGTTCAAGATCGTGACCTGTTAGGGGTCACATGGCGCAGTCTACGGTCTTCACCGAATCCGAAGTCGAGCAAGCAGGCCTGTCCTGGTTCGAGGCGCTCGGCCATCCCGAGACAAATCCAAATCGCAGATCGGGGACAGGTTATTCTTTTCGTTCGACCGGCATGGCCTTTCCCCCTATCCTCCACCCGCCCCCGCACCACGTTCGCTGTCCAAGCAGGCCAACACATCTGCGTTGATCTGTGTTCATCTGCGGCTAACCAAGATTCGTCTTTCTCGGAGTTTACCCCGAGCAAAGTCGAGGGGTTCTCGGCGTCCTCGGCCTTCGTAGCCTTGAGCGAAGGAGGCTCTGCGGTGAATGATCCCCGCTTACCCCCCGCCCAAAAATGTTTCACGTGAAACATTTGTTCTCCAGCGAGATTGGGCGGCCACAAGGGTTGCCCCTACAATGGCGTTGCATGCGGCCCGCGGGGCGGAGGAGGGTTGAGACCTGGGCGGCCACAAGGGCCGCCCCTACATTTGCAGGCGGGACGCCTGCGCTCCCAGGGTTGCATGCGGCCTGCGGGATGAGGATTGAAACATTCGCAGATTGAAAATCCGCGCCACCAGAAGCATGTTGCATGCGGCCCGCGGGGCGGGATGGGGTGCCACCGGGCTCCGCCAGCAAATCCGGAGCGAGATCCCTCTCTCGGCCGGCAGGAGCCGCCCTCGATCGGGATGACAGAAAGGCGGGACGCCTGCGCTCCCAGGGTGGCGCTCCCAGGGGAGGCCGGAGGGCGGCCACAAGGGCCGCCCCTACGTCTTGCAGGCGCGGACGCCTGCGCTCTCAGGGGTGGAAAAGGGTTGAAAGATTCGCAGATTGAAAACCCTTCGGCATGCTCCCCTCGACCACGCTCGGGACAGGCAGGGCAGGTTCTGCGCCACCGGGAAGATGGCGGGGATAGGGCCTGCCCTGAGCGCAGCGAAGGGAATCCACGCCCCTTCGCCTGCGCTCAGGGCAGGCCCTACAGATTCGCGGCCTCTGGCCCTTCGACGCTGCTCAGGGTGGAAGAGACCGCGCCCAAGGGAGAGCGGCCACCCGTTCGGCGGATGGCGGGGCCAGCCCCTCGACTTGGCTCGGGATAAACGGCCCCGCCCTACAATCTGATGCATGCAGGCGAGACGCCCGCGCTCCCACACGCAGGGGTTGCGCTGATGAGCGCCGAAGAGGTCACTATCGGAGGTTCACATGGCCAAACATCTGACGGTGGTGCCGGAGCGGTGCTCCGGGTGCCGGCTCTGCGAGCTGGCATGCGCGATCCACCATTACGGCGTCAATAACCCGAAGAAGAGCGCGATTCGCGTCATGGTGGCGTTCCCGCATCCGGTGATCCGCATGCCCATCGTGTGCAAGCAGTGCGGGCGGCCGAAGTGCCGCGAGAACTGCCCCGAGAATGCGATCACGCGCAATGACGGCGTGGTCGCGATCGATGCCGAGAAGTGCATCGCCTGCGGCCAGTGCGTCATCACCTGCCCGTTCGGCGCGATCTTCGTGCACGACGACCTGCCGCTGCCGTTCAAGTGCGACCTGTGCGGCGGCGATCCGCAGTGCGTCAAGGTGTGCCCGAAGCAGGCGATCCTCTACCAGCCGGAGCACATCTCCGGCCAGCCCCATCGCACGTCGAGCGCGCTGCGCTATGCCCATATGAAAGAGGTTACCTATGTCGAAGAAGGCGAGCAAAAGAAGCTCCGCTACGCGGAAATCGGCAAGCCGGAAGCTTAAGGGCGGCTATCATTTCAAGCTGCTGCACGTTGACCTGACGAGCGGCGAGGCGCGGGGGCTGCCGATCGGCGAGAGCTTCGCGCTCAAGTACATCGGCGGGCGCGGATTCGGCGCGAAGATCCTCTATGACAGCCTGCGGAAGATCAAGGGGCCGCTCGACCCGTCGAATGTCATCATCATCGCGCCCGGGCCGCTGACGGGGACCTTCCTGCCCGCCTCGACGAAGACGTCGTTCGTGAGCCTGTCGCCGCAGACGGGGATTTACGGGGATTCGAGCATGGGCGGCAACTGGGGGGTCGAGCTGCGCCAGGCCGGATACGACGGGCTGGTGATGACCGGGCGCGCGAAGGAGCTGTCGTACCTGTGGATCGACGACGATGACGTGCGCGTGGTGCCGGCGCCGCGGCTGGCGGGGCGGGGCAGCCTGGAGGCGGCGGGCATGATCAAGGGCGAGGTCGGTGACGACGATGTCAAGATCGCCGTGATCGGGCCCGCGGGCGAGAACCTGGTGCGGTTCGCATGCGTCAACTGCGACTGGAGCCGCAACGCCGGGCGCGCGGGCATGGGCGCGGTGATGGGGTCGAAGAACCTCAAGGCGGTCGTCGTGCGCGGTTCGCAGGATCTTCCCGTCGCCGACATCGAGCGCCTGCGCCGCGCGACGGAGGCGAGCCTTGCCGAACTGCAGAGCCACCACCTGTTCAAGTTCTGGCAGGAGCAGGGGTTGATGTCGGTGGTGGATTACGTGAACAGCGCGGGCGTGCTGCCGACGCGCAACTTCAGCGACGGCGTTTTCGCGGGGGCCGAGCGCATCAACGGCTTTGTGATGGAGCAGCTCTACAAGATCGGCGACGCGGCGTGCTTCGCCTGCCCGATGTCGTGCAGCAATATCTGCCTGGTCAAGGACGGGCGTTACCGCGGCACCGTGACCGAGGGGCCGGAGTACGAGACCGCGTGCATGTTCGGGAGCAACCTCGGGGTGGACGACTTCGCGGCGGTGCTGCGCGCCAACCAGATGTGCGATGAGCTGGGCGTGGATACCATCTCGAGTGGAAGCCTGATCGCGGCGATGACCGAGGCGGTCGAGACGGGGCTGCTGACGCCGCAGGAGGTGGACGGGCTGCCGCTGGCGTGGGGCAACCACGAAGCGATACTGGCGCTGGTGAGCAAGATCGCGCATCGCGAGGGCGTCGGCGACACCCTTGCGAACGGCGCGCGGGCGGTGATCGAGCGCTGGCCGCAGATGGAGCCGCTGATTCTCCAGGTCAAGGGCATGGAGCAGTCGGCGTATGACGGGCGGGCGACGCTGTCCATGGCGCTTGCTTACGGCACCTGCGACATCGGCGCCAGCCACAACCGCGCGTGGACGGTGGCAAAGGAGCTGGAGCTCGGCTCGACCTGGGGGCTGGAGGAGAAGGCGGACATCGTCATCTACCACCAAACGGTGCGGCCGCTATTCGATATGCTGGGCGTGTGCCGGCTGCCGTGGATCGAGCTGGGGTTCGACGAGAACCACTATACCGAGTTCTACTCGGCGATAACAGGCGTGGAGGCGACCCTCGACGATCTGCTCGCCAAGTCGCGCGCGATCTACGACCTGACGCGGCTCATCAACTGCGGCAAAGGCATCTCGCGCAAGGACGACTACGCGCCGCGGCGGCTGTTCGAGCTGCCGATCCAGAGCGGGCCGTGGGCGGGGCGCAAGATAGACCGCGAGGAATACGACGCGCTGCTCGACCTGTACTATGACAAGCGCGGGTGGGACCGCAACGGGTGCCCGCCGCCGGAGGTCGAGGCGCAGTTCAAGGATGCCGTAGGGTAGGCGCAGATTGACGGGGATTGGGAATCCTCAACCACGAAGGCACCCGTTCGGCAGGCTCAGGGTAAACAAAGACACGAAGACAACTGGAACCGCAGAGGCGCTGAGCCTACTTCGCTACGCGCGGCTGCGCCGCGCAGCTACGAAGGCCAAGGGACGCGGAGAGAGGGTGAGTGAATTGTTAGCCGCCGATGCACGCCGATGGACGCCGACAAGCTGTCCGAACCACGAAGGCACCCGTTCGGCAGGCTCAGGGTAAACAAAGACACGAAGACAACGGAACCGCACCAGGCGTGGGTGGCCACGGATAAACACGGATAAACACGGAGTCGGGTGTTGAACCGCAGAGGACACCCATTCGAGTTCCTTAGGGCAGGCGTGACAGGCAGGACAGGCCGAGAGCACAGAGGGAATCATCCGCAGATTAACGCCGAGACGGCTCCGCCGTCTTCCGGAGCCCCCCGTGCATCAGGGACCAGAGATGGACGCAGATAGGGGCGGGTGCATTGCATTGGGTAGGGGCGGTTCGCGAACCGCCCCTACAATTGTGCCTCTCCCTCTCAGGGCGTGATGATCTCGGAATAGACCTGCTGCTCAGCGCCCGCGGCGAGGCCGTCAATCAGCAGGGCGTCCGCGCCGCCGTGGGTGTCTCCGCCGACGATGCTGCCCTGGCCGCTCCAGCCCGTCATGCCCTGCTCGAAGACGGGATCGCTGAGCGCGGCCGCGGCGGCTCAGGTATCGCTCTGGGCGAACCGCGCGCCCTCGATCACCAGGCGAATCTCCTCCCTCCGCGCCGGGTGCTTGATGATGAGATAGCTGTGTACCGTGTCCGCCCACCATCCCGCCTCCACCTGCTCCAGATCGGCAGTCGCAGGGATCTCCGCACCATCCACCAGCACGCGCGTCGGCTCGGCGATGCACGTC
>Ga0315282_10016040_pt1 | contig 10985 bp, 16 predicted proteins | sample YL17G07_20_MG_FD_203693 | JGI IMG/M metagenome (GOLD analysis project Ga0315282, IMG submission 203693) | Sediment microbial communities from Yellowstone Lake, YNP, Wyoming, USA - YL17G07_20 | ecosystem: Environmental > Aquatic > Freshwater > Lake > Sediment | place: USA: Wyoming | collected...
GATTAGGACTACAATAGGACAAGAGAAGATAGTAGCCGAAACTCTGAACAACAAGATGAAGAAGGCGAAAGAGGCGGTTACAGCCATAGCGGTTATCGACGGTCTCAAGGGCTATCTGATACTAGAGGCGGAGAGCGAGGCGGACGTTAGAAAGTTAGTCTATAAGGCGCCGCACGTCAGGGGGATAGTCTCTGGTGTGATTAGGCCGGAGGAGATAGAGCACTTCTTCGAGACCAAATCTCTAACCCAGGGAATAGAGAGAGGAGACATCGTTGAGCTGACCTCGGGCGCGTTCAAAGGAGAGAAGGCGAGAGTAATCAGGGTGGACGAGAGCAAGGAGAAAATCACAGTGGAGATAATCGAGGCAGCCGTACCTATCCCTGTCACTGTCGATGCTTCTTCTGTCAGGATAATTCAGAAGGCTGGTTGAGATGGAAAAGACGATTTCAGCACTGGTCGAGGGTGGAAAAGCGACAGCAGGCCCGCCGATAGGTCCTGCTCTTGGGCCCATGGGGATAAACACAGGAAAGGTAGTGGCGGAGATAAACGAGAAGACGAAAGAGTTCGCTGGCACCACCGTCCCTGTGAAGATAATAGTCAACCCAGCGACTAGAGAGTATCGCATAGAGATAGGCACGCCCTCTGTTTCAGCTCTGATCAAGAAAGAGACGCTGCTCGAGAAAGGGTCTGGAAAAGCGAAAGAGGAGAAGGTTGGGGACATTGCTATTGACCAGCTGATTAAGATATCGCGCGCTAAGAAAGACGCGCTGTTGTCCAGAACTCCCAAGGCTGCTTTGAAAGAGGTGGTGGGCACTTGCGTTACTATCGGAATAACCATAGATGGGAAAGAGCCGAAAGAGGTCATAAAAGAGATAGACAATGGGCTATATGATGCAAAGATAGAGGGGAGAGAGGCTCTGCGCGAGGTCACCAAAGAGGAGATTGAGAGGAAGAAGGCGGAGGCTTCGGCCAAGATAGAGGCGAAGAAGAAGGCTGAGGAGGCCGCAAAGGCTGTTGAAGAGGCTGCGAAAGCCGCTGCTGCAGGCGAAGAGAAGGCTGAGGAGAAAGCGGAGGGGGCCGAAAAGAAGCCTAAGGAGGAGAAGAAATGAGAAAGCCAGCTAAGAAAGCTAAGAGGCCCACATTCAATATGCATGTGAACAAAGCGGTAATGATATTGAAGAAAGAAGTTCCTGCTGTACAAATCAGAGCGATGGAGTTTTTGGAGAGGGGTGAGGAGAAGACATTATCAAGCGCAATCAAAAGGGCGAGAAAAGACTTCGGCTGGGACTAAGGTTTATAAATAATCATGATCAAATTATTACACTCCCTTGTCACTACCCGGTTCGCCGGCTAGAAGGGGTTTTCTTATGAATCTGTTAAAGGCGATAGAAGAGGCCAGAACTAAGTCTAAGAAGAGGAGTTTCGTCCAGTCCATAGACATGATACTAAATTTTACTGGCGTGGACTTCAACAAACAGGAGAATAGGATAGACTTAGAGGTGGCGCTGCCTGCCGGAAGGGGGAAGAAAATACAGGTTGCAGCTATCGTAGGCAATGAGCTCATAGTTGAGGCGAAGAAAGTTGCTGATAAGGTCATAATAAAAGATGAGATAGACAAGATAGCTGCAGACAAGAAGGGCCTGAAAAAGATGGTTACTGATTATGATTTCTTCTTGTGCCAGACAGACCTGATGGCGCTTGTCGGAAGGACATTCGGTCAGGTCATGGGTCCGAGGGGGAAACTGCCAAAGCCGGTCCCTCCGACAGCGAAGCTAGAGCCGCTTGTCGAGAGGCTCAGGAAGAGCATCCGCGTCAAGACCAAGGGCAAGTTCCTGCCGACAGTGCATGCGGTAATAGGCACAGAGGAGATGTCCAATGAAGATATAGTGAAGAACGCTGAGGCAGTGATAAACGCAATGAAGGACAAGCTACCGAACAAGGAGAAGAGCATACGTTCTATTTACATAAAGACTACGATGGGAGAACCAGTCAAGGTTGATATGAATGCAAAATAACTCTGAAGTCGCTGAGTGGAAGATAACCGAAGTGAAAGAACTAGAGCGCTTCATAGACGAGAGGAATGTTATTGGGGTCGTGGATATCGAGAGCCTACCGAGCAAGCAGTTCCAGGAGATTAGGAAGAAACTAAGAGGGAAGGCGGACATCAAGATATCCAAGTCAATACTGATAAAGAAGGCAATCGAGAGCCTGAAGCGCGAGGACCTGAAGAAATTAGAGGGCTATATTGACGGGCCGTGCGGAATAATAGTGTCAGATGAGGACCCGTTCCTGCTTTACAAGTTCCTGAAGAAGAACAGGAGCAAGGCGCTGGCTAAGGCGGGGATGATAGCGCCCTCAGACATAATAGTGCCGGCAGGAGACACGGACATGCCAGTTGGCCCTGTCCTCTCCGAGCTAAAGATTGCCAAGATCGATGTCAAGATAGAAAAAGGGAAGATAGTTATTGCAAGCGACTCTCAGGTTGCAAAGAAGGGCGATGTCATATCACAGCAGCTGGCGAATGCTTTGGCTAAATTAGGGATAACGCCGATGGAGATAGGGCTGAAGATAGCTGCCGTTCTGGAGAAGGGAGTAATCTATACTGCAGATGTCCTTGATGTTGATGAAGAGAAGTTCATGCAGGACCTGGTAGGAGCTTACAGGAGCGCGCTGAACCTCGCGGTGAACGCGGGCTATCCGAACAAAGAGTCGATAAAGATAATGATACAGAAGGCTTACCAAAATGCGAAGAATTTAGCCGTTAATGCTGACATATTGACCAAAGACACGATAGGCGGCACGCTGGCAAAGGCGTCCGGCCAGGCGAGTGCTTTGGCTAATGTTCTTAAGACAAAAGGCTTTTCGGAGGTTTGAATATGGAGTACGTGTATGCGGCTTTGATGCTGCATTCTGCAAAGAAGGACATAAACGAAGCCAATGTAAAGAAGATAGTGGAGGCTGTAGGGGTAAAGACAGAAGAGGCAAAGGTAAAGGCCCTGATAGCATCGCTCGAGGGAGTGAACATAGACGAGGCCATAAAGCAGAGCGTTGTTGCAGCAGCTCCTGTGGCAGCGGCACCAGCAGCCCAGCCAGCAAAGAAAGAAGAGAAAAAGGAAGAAGGCAAGACAGAAGAGGAAGCTGCAGGCGGACTAGCGGCTCTGTTCGGCTGAAACCACCACCTTTTTATATTGGTTTTGTCTAGTGAAATACATGGCAAAGAAGCATGATGTGGAGAAGGAGATTGAAGAGGTTGAGAAGTACGAGTATCTCTTGGTGGAGTACATAAAAGAGATCTCGAACGAAATTACCTACCTGCTTCTCATAATAGCGACTCTCTTCCTCTTCGTGCTGTTGGGGGTCTCTCCCGAGTTCTCTTCTGCCGACTATGGCATGATAAGGGTAATCTTCGCCATACTCATATTAGGCGGGTTCGCTCTTTTCGGCATCTCAAGCATGGTCAAGAGAAAAATCGAGAAGAGGTTCGAGAAGATTTTTTCTAAATAGACAGGGCGCTCGGGTCCTTAAGTCCGTGCCCCGTTATAACTAAAACTACTTTTTCGTCGCGAGAAATCAGCTCCTGGTCCAGCGCTTTCACTAAACCAGATAATGGCAGGGCAGCAGCTGGCTCGGCAAACACCCCATCTCGCCCTAACATTTTTATCGCGTCCAGAATCTCAAAGTCGTTAACTTTCAGGCCGAACCCTTTAGACTCTCTCATGGCCCTAATCGCGGTGTGCCCGTTGAACGGCGTTTTTACAAGTATAGCGCTCGCGATTGTGTTAGCAGTCTCAATGTGCTCCGGCCTGTCATGCCCCTGCTCGAACGCGTCTATGATAGGCGAGCAACCGACCGCCTGGACTCCGACCATCCTAGTCCTCTTCTTCTGCTCCTTGAATGCCTTCCAGACTCCGGTGAACAGGCCGCCCGTACCTAGCGGCAGGAAAACATAATCCGGTTTTGTGCCAGAAATCTCATAGCCAAGCGTTTTCTCGCCCTCAAGATAGTATGGATTAAGGCCGGTCATGGCGAGATAACTGCCAGCATGAGCATGTAGCTTAGCTTTTGTGACGCAGTCCTTGAAGGTCCCTCTGACTTTTATCAGGTTCCCGTTATAGGCAATGACCTGAGCTAGTTTTCCCTGCGGCGTGTCTTCTGGGACAAAGACATCGCATTTGAGGCCGGCTTTCGCGGAATAGGCGGAGACACTCGCTGCCATGTTCCCGGTAGAGGCAACAGTCGTTCTGTCGAATCCGAACTCGAGCGCCTTGGTCATCACGACGCAAGAGCCCCTGTCCTTGAAAGAGCCCGTCGGATTAACTCCTTCGAACTTCAGATAGACCCCATCCATGCCAAGCACTTTGCTGAGGTTATCCGCTTTGTACAACGGCGTGTTCCCCTCTTGTAGCGTGACCAGCTCTCTTTTTACCGGCAGTACCTCTTTGTATCTCTGCAGCCCGAGTCCTTTCAGCTTCGGCTTGCTGACCTTGTGCTGGACCTCAAGAACATCGCCACAGTCACAAAGATACCTGACCTTCTCTTCCGGATATTTCTTATTGCAGCGAGTACAGACTAGCATTCTCTTGCCCTCTCAACACTCTCTTTAACCATCTTCCTAATATTAACTTTCTTCTCCTCACGCTTTATCCTCTTCAAATCAGCTCTGGTCGACGGCTTTTTTGGCACTATTCCGCAGCACATGACCGGCCTAATCGATATGTCATAGAGCCCTGCCTCTTTTGAAATCTTTATGGTCTCGTTCTTGTCAAACCCTATGAGCGGCCTTACAACAGGAATACTAACTGCTTCATTCAAGACAAATAGGTTCCATGATGTCTGCGACGCCACCTGAGCCAAACTCTCCCCAGTGACAAGCGCAACAGCCTTATGCTTCTTGGCGATCCTCTCAGCTATCCTGTACATCATCCTCTTGCACAGAACACAGGTATACTTCCTCTCGCACTTTTCGGCAAACTCGGATAGGTTCTTTCCGTGCGGCACAATGACTATCTTCTTGAGTCCTAACTTTCTCGCCGAGTCCCTCGCTCTTTCCTTGGTCGTTTGGTCAGCATAAGGAGAGTTATCAAAATAGACTGGGATTAGTTCTAGTTTTCTCTTCATCATATAGCCGGCGACAGGCGAGTCTATTCCGCCAGACAGCAACAGAACGGCTTTCATATTTATATTACTCCCTCTTTACTATCGTCATGTACCAGCGGCAAGAGTTATACTTGGGCAAGGGAAAACAGGACAGACTATTTAATACCAAGGTTGTTCTTATCGGTTGCGGAGCACTCGGTTCTAACATCGGAATAGGTCTAGCTCGGGCAGGGATTGGCCATATAGTCCTGGTCGACCGAGACATCGTAGAGGAAGAGAACCTTGGCACGCACCAGTATTCGAGGAGGGATATAGGGCTGCCCAAGTCTGTCGCGCTGAAAGATAAGATAGCTGATATAAACCACCAAATAGAGGTTGAGGCTATCGTGGCAGACGTGAACAGGACCAATGTCGAAGGTATAGTAAAGAAGGGGCAGCTGGTGCTTGACGGGACAGACAACATGGGGGCGAGGTTCTTGGTTAATGACGCTTGTGTTAAACATGAGACGCCCTGGATCTATGGTTCTTGCGTTAGGTCTTCCGGCTCTGTATGTGTCTTCCACCCCCATGGCCCTTGTCTGAGATGCGTCTTTCCCAAGCCACCGACCAAGAAGGAGACCGCGGACACTGTTGGGATACTCTCGACCCTGCCCCCGATGATAGCCGGCATGGAGCTTAGCGAGGCGGTTAAAATCCTGACCGGAGATAAGCCGAGCCAAGATATGGTTTTCTACGACGCCGATAAGCAGAGTTTTGACAAGATAGAACTAAAGAAAAATAAAAGCTGCAAGGCCTGCTCCAAGCGCCATTACGAGTTCCTGAAATCAAAAGCGAAAAAGACTACCGTGCTCCTTGGTAAAAACACCGTGCAGGTGGTCCCTTCCCGCAGTCTGAACATGGAAGAGCTGATGAAAAGGCTGCAGAAGAGCGAGGTCGAGATACTTGGAGGCAACCTTTATCTAATGAATTTCAGGGTCAAGGATTACACTATAACTGTTTTTGAGGACGGGAGAGCGCTGATAAAGGGGACGTCGGATGAGAAGGCGGCCAAGGAACTGTATTTAAAGTACGTCGGCGCATAATTTAGTGGGAGAGATGATGAAGTACAGGGTCAAGGTACATGACAAGAACCTCGGGAAAGACAGAGAAATTATTGTCAAGGTAGACCCACTTAAGGGGGAGACTCTGGAGAGCAAGCTTCCTGAGAGTTTTTCCATGAGGTATGCTGAAAGGATTGAGAAAAAGCCAGGTCTGCTGTCAAAATTGAGACGCAAAAGATAAGTCACTTTCTTCTTGGACGGCGCAGAACGGCCTTACTTTCCTTTTCCATTTCTTCTGTCCTTTTTCGCACTTCTCCCGCGCCTTCTTTAAGAATTTCAGAGAGCATTCTTTTTGATAGACCAAGGTGCTCAAGACCAGTGACAGTCGCTTTTGACATGCCTCGCGCTCTTTTCAGGTCGCTTCTTAGAATTCTCCCCCTCATGGTCAGATATCTATCCCGCTCGCCAAAGTCTTTTATCGCAAGCCCCTGCCTCTTTACGAAATCTCTCAGTACATTAGTTAACTGGTGGATAGGCATTCCGTGTTCTTCAAGCTCTCTTTTTACTTCTGCTTTGGTGAGTACAGGCCTTAATTGTACTTCTTTTTTCGGTTTGTGGGCACGCTCTCCAACCAGAGACACAGGCAGGCCCCTTTTTCTAAGTCTGAATAAATATACGCCTATGCTCTTTTCAGCTATACCTGTAACTCTCGCCAGCTCGGCTTTCGTTAAAGTTCCTTTACTTTCTAACTGGAGAAACTGATTGAAAAATTTGGATTCTTTTGGTGTTAGCACTATAACCTGCTCTTTGTCAGAAAGTAACTGCAGCGGACGCTCTTTTTTGGGTGGTCCTCTTTTTTTAAGCACTTTCTCCGGCTGCTCGGCTTTAACGGCTATTCTTGGCGCAGGATAGAGAGGTACTTCTTTCTTTCGGGCTATGTAATGCTCATTGTAATAGTCCTCTTGGCGGAACTGGCTTAGTCTACCATCAATCAGGTAAATCTGATGTCGAATCTCATACTTTCTAGGGTCGCCTTCACGCAGTTTCTCCATCTCCCTTCTCAGGTCTTGTTTCTTATAGACTAAGTAATTGGGATCTGTAGAACTCAAATCTACCTTGGGCGCCTCTTCCTTTCTGATTTCGGTTTCTGGTGGGGCTTTCACTGTTTCTCTTATCGGAATTCCTACGCCGAGGCCGGTCATGGTTAGGTTGACTTTGTCGATGAGTGTTCTTGCTTCTGCTTGGAACTGCTCGGCAGGATGGCACTGGATGGCACGAATGAGCTGTCCTCTTGCACGATAGAGCCCGAGGATGTTCTTTTTGCGGCTGGCTTCTTCTATGTTTTTACCTGTTCTGGCCAAAATCTCGAGTTCTTTTGGTGTCGCCTCTGCTGTAACTTTAACCTCTTCAGCGACCTGGGGAGCTGGCGCTGGTCGCGGGAGTTCTTTGAAGATTGCCGGCCTCCTCGCTTTCTCCTTATCAATTCGTTTTAGACCTCCCCTGCTCACGACTTCATATTTGGAACCAGCCAGGTTTACTATTTGTATATTCCCTTTAACTCCGAACTCTTCGCGCAGGACTGTGTTAAGCTTTCGGTTAAAATCATGAATAAAAGAAGTGAGTGTGATTTTTTTCTTTCCCTTGACTATCTCTTGCGCGACAACCCTCAGCTCCTTTCTCTCCTCTTCAGGGAATTTCGTCTTGTCTAGGGAAACAACTGCCATGCTCTCAGATTAGTTAGAGGTTTATGATTTATAATTATTTATTCATCGGTTCTTTTTTTGAAATTTCTCGCTTTAATATCTCGATTTCTTCCTCCAAGAAACCAAGGTCCCTCAGTTTATGAAGCGCTTTTTCGTTCACGCCCTGTCTAATCAGTAGGTCTTCTCCAATAGTCAGCCTCTGTGTTTTGTCAATGGGGATTGTATTAAGGTTTACCCTTTCTCCTGCATAGATTCTCCTGAGTATGCCTTGCACTGCCCTCGTCTTTCCTATGAGTCTGACCTCCTTTCTTAAAATGGTTCTAGCCCCTTTTATTCCGAGCATGCCTGCCACTCTTAGTATGGTACTCTGCGCATAGCGGTCTCCCAAAACCTTTCTTACGTCCCTTGTGCTACTCCTCGGCCCTAGTCCTTTTTCCAGGCACCTCTGAACATGCCTCATTAGATACTCATTATCTCGCGCGTAAATTTCTTTCATCTTAGCAATCCTTTTACCTCGCAGGAAAAGTTCAGCCATCTCGCCTTTGACCATCCCCTCAGAAGTAGCGCGTCCAAGAGCTCTCTTGAATTCTAGAAACTTTAACTTTTTCTCCTCAAACTCCTTAATTTTGGCAGCAGCAGAATGCATATTTTGATTTAGGTTTTCTTGATTTAAAAGAATGGGCACAATCTTTAAATATAACAGTGTTATAAAAAATAAGCATGAAGCCGTTTTGCGAAGTCGTTGTGAAAGAGGTCCTGCCTGCAGTCAGGAGCATATTGGCTAAGGAACTGAAAGGAAGCGGGATGAAGCAGGAGGAGATAGCTGAGGCTCTGGGTCTGACCCAGGCTTCTGTCTCCCACTATCTTAAGCAGGCGAGAGGCAAGAATGTCAAGATGCTCGAGTCCAACAAGCGCTTGGCCAAATACCTGAAAGAGACAGCGCAGAGGATTAAGGACAAGAAGGCGAATCCGGCTCTCGAATTTTGCTGCGTCTGCAAGGAGATAAGGAGAGAGGTTGTGTGCAAGTTCCACAAGGAGAGCACGCCCAGCCTAAGGTCCTGCGATATCTGTTTTACAATGGAAGTGTGCAAATGATATATCTGGATCATGCGGCGACAAGCCCAGTTAGGAAGGAAGTAATAGAAGAAATGCTGCCTTATTTCTCTCGCAAATACGGGAACGCCTCGAGCCTGTATGCCATGGGAAGGGAAGCGAGAGAGGCGATGGAGAAAGCAAGAGAACAAGTGGCTGCTGTAATCGGCTCTAATCCAAATGATGTTTACTTTACGAGCGGCGGAAGCGAGTCGGACAACACTGCTTTGAAGGGAATAGCTCTCGCAAACAAAGACAAGGGGGACCATATCATAACCAGTTCTATCGAGCATGATGCTGTGCTAAACACTTGCAAGTTTCTGGAGGAGAATGGGTTTAGAGTCACATATCTCCCTGTTGATAGGTATGGCTTTGTAGACTGCGCTGATGTTGAGAAAGCCATAACTAAAAAAACTATTCTTATTTCTGTCATGCACGCAAACAACGAGATAGGCACAATAGAGCCGATGGCCAACATAGGGGAGATAGCGCAGGAGCATGGCGTCTATTTCCATACGGACGCGGTACAAACTTTTGGAAAAATACCGATAGACGTGGAGAAGATGGGGATAGACCTGCTTTCGATATCCTCGCACAAAGTCTACGGCCCGAAGGGGGTCGGTGCGCTCTATGTCAGGAAAGGGGTGAACATCCGGCCTTTAATCCATGGAGGAGGTCACGAGAGAGGGCTTAGGTCAGGGACAGAGAACGTGGCTGGTATAGTCGGTTTCGGGAAGGCTGCCGAGCTTGCTGAGAAAGATAGGGCTGTCGAAGCTGGAAGAGAGATAAAGCTGAGGGACAGGCTGATTAGAGGAGTGCTAAAGATTAGGAATAGCTATCTGAACGGCCATCCAACTATCCGGCTACCGAACAACGCTAATTTCTATTTCAAGTTCATAGAAGGCGAAGGGCTGGTGCTGGATCTGGATGGTTATGGGATAGCTGCTTCGACCGGCTCTGCTTGCTCTTCTAAGACCTTGGAGCCGAGTCATGTCCTGTTGGCGATAGGACTAAGGCCAGAGGAAGCGCACGGTTCTCTCAGGCTGACGTTAGGGAGGGAAACGAAGGACAAAGACATCGATTATGTTCTGAAAGTCCTGCCCAAGGCTGTCGAGAGGCTCAGGAAGATATCCCCATACAAAAACAAGTTCGATTTCAAAGGACTAAAAGGTGAGAAGAATGTATAGCGAGAAAGTGATGAATCTTTTCAGGAAACCGCACAACTACGGCAGAATGAAGAATCCGGATGGGGTCGGGAAAGCGGGAAATCCTATCTGCGGCGATGTCATGTTTCTCTACATCAGGGTAAAGAACAATCTGATAAAGGATATAAAATTCGAGACCTTCGGGTGCGCTGCCGCAATAGCCACAAGCTCTATGATTACTGATTTGGCGAAGGGGAAAACATTGGAAGAAGCCATGAAGATAACAAAAGAAGATGTAGCGAAAGAGGTGGGCGGGCTTCCTCCCATCAAGCAGCACTGTTCTAACCTTGCTGCTGACGCGCTGCACGAAGCGATAAAAGACTACAAGAAGAAGATTAGTAAAAAAACTTAGGATTTCTCTTTCTCTATTTTTTCAACAAGACGAATTATTTCTTTACCATCAACATTATAGTCAAGAAACCCTTCTTCAATGAGCACCGTAAGCTTTCCTGATTTAATGCCTTGTTTTCTAATTTCTTTTACAATTTCTGAAATTGGCACTTCCCTATCTTTTTTGGAGAATCTCAGACCTGAAAGCTCAAAAAGTTTCTCAATCTTCTTATCACTTAGTCTGAGAATCCTTTTGCGAATCTCCTTAGACTCTTCTTTATCCCAAATAATCTGGATTGGTATCAAGTGGCCTTCTGGTTTAAAGAGCGTAGGCATTATATCACAGTTTCAGCGCTTTTCTTATCTCCGGCTCGTTGAAGCCCACAATTATCCTTCCATCTATATCTATGACTGGAACACCCATCTGGCCTGACTTCTCGACCATCTCTTGGGCTGCCTTTGGGTCGCTCTCTATATCAATCTCCTTGAAGTCAATCTTGTTCTCTTTAAGGAACTGT
>Ga0315282_10016041_pt1 | contig 10985 bp, 6 predicted proteins | sample YL17G07_20_MG_FD_203693 | JGI IMG/M metagenome (GOLD analysis project Ga0315282, IMG submission 203693) | Sediment microbial communities from Yellowstone Lake, YNP, Wyoming, USA - YL17G07_20 | ecosystem: Environmental > Aquatic > Freshwater > Lake > Sediment | place: USA: Wyoming | collected...
CAATGTATTGGGCACCTTGCCCAGGAAAGATAAAAGCAATTTGCTTCATCGTGATTTACCTATTACTTCTGGTCGTATAGTCAGATAGTCTCATAGTCGGGTAGTCGGAAAGACCACGCGACGATAAGACTAATAGACTGCACGACTATTTCTTACCAGCATATTCTTTAATTAATTCTTGCCCGATGACATTCCGTTGAATCTGATTCGTTCCCTCATAAATCTGGAGAATCTTGGCATCCCGCATCATCTTTTCAACAGGATACTCTCTCATGTACCCATAGCCTCCGAAAATTTGAACCGCATCTGTCGTGACCCTCATCGCCACATCGCTGGGGAATAACTTTGCCATTCCAGAGACTTTTGATATCTCCTTGGGATTCTCTGTCCGATCAATATAACGGGCGACGGAATAGACCAATGCCCTGGCTGCCTCCACCTGCGTGGCCATATCGGCCAATAGGTGTTGAATTGCTTGGAAAGAGATGATCTTCTTTCCGAACTGTTCCCGCTCCCGAGCATAACGAACTGCCTCGTCAAGAGCGCCCTGCGCCAATCCCACCCCTTGAGCACCTACTCCGGGTCGGGTCCGATCGAAGGTTCTCATGGTGATGATGAAGCCCATCCCCTCTCTTCCAAGAACATTCTCTTTTGGAACAAAACAATCTTGGAAAACCAGCTCTCGGGTCGCAGAAGCCCGGATCCCCATCTTCTTCTCCTTCTTCCCAAAATTGAAGCCTGGAGTTCCTTTCTCAACGATCAAGGCACTTGCTCCCCTGGGACCTTTTGATCGATCCGTCATCGCAATAATTGTGTAGATCTCTGCCTCCCCTCCGTTGGTGATCCACTGTTTGGTTCCATTCAGGTGATAGCCATCTCCGGTGCGGGTAGCCGTGGTTCGTATGGCACTCGCATCACTTCCAGCATCGGCCTCAGTCAGGCCGAAAGCGGCCAATCTCTTCCCTTTAGCGATATCGGGGAGGTATTTCTTCTTCTGTTCAGGACTCCCATAAAGCATAATCGGATAGGCACCCAAACCACTCCCTGCAAAGCTTACAGAGACTCCCATACAGACCCGGCTCAATTCTTCAACGGCCAAGCAGTTCTCTAAGACCGCTCCTCCAAAACCCCCGTACTCCTCGGGGATGGAGACGCCAAAGAGGCCTGCCTCTGCACAGATCCCCATGATTTCCCAGGGAAATTCTTCCTTCTCATCCAATTCCGCTCGGACCGGAGCGACTTTCTCCACTGCAATTTTCCGTGCTAAACCTTGAATGCTCTTTTGTTCGGGCGTCAGAAAATAATCCAACGGGAATCTCTCCTAATTATTCTCCATAACATTAATGGATCGCTTTGATCGGTCCGTTCGTTTTCTCCGGTCGCTTCTGCCCAAGCCGCAGGAGGTGCTGTTTCTCCTCAAGCTCTTGGATCAGATGTTCATTGAGTCTATTCTTTGCCAGGTTTGAGGCCAAGAGGATGGCATTCATGATGGCTTTGGCATTCGATGCACCATGGCAGATCACACAGTTCCCGTTAATTCCCAAAAGGGGGGCTCCTCCATATTCAGAGTAGTCCAATCTTTTCTCCAAGCGGCGGATCGCTCGCCTCATGAGGAAATAAGCCACTCGAGCCCTGATATTATCTTTCGCCTCTCCTTTGAGGATGGCATGGATGGTCTCCCAAAGGCCTTCGCTAATCTTCAGAGCAACATTTCCTACGAAGCCATCGCATACGATGACATCCACCTCACCGCTATTGAGATCTCGACCTTCCACATAACCGATGTAGTTCATCTCGGTTTTTGATAGAATATCGTGAGCTTCTCGGGTTAACTCATTACCTTTTCCCTCCTCCTCTCCGTTGCTTAAAGCACCAATTCTCGGTTCCTCTTTCCCCAGGATATATTTTGCATAGGCATCTCCCATAATAGCGAACTGGGCGAGATGAAAGGGCTTGCAATCCACGTTGCCACCGGAATCGATGAGGACGGTAGAGCCCTTGGTGGTGGGGTGGATCGTCGCAATGGCAGGCCGATCTACTCCTTCTAATTTTTTGAAAATGTACATGGCCAGAGCCATTGCAGCCCCTGAATTCCCTGCGGAGACCACGCCGCGCACCTCACCTTCCTTTGCCAAATCGAGGGACACCTTGATAGAGGTATCCTTCATCCTCCGAAGGACGACGGAGGGGGAGTCATGCATGGCCACCACATAAGGAGCGTGATGAATGTAGATTGGAAGCTTTGAGGTAGGATATTTGGATAGCTCCTTACTCACCTGATCTTCATCTCCTACCAAGACTACCTTTATCCCATATTGCTTAGAAGCCAAAAAGGCTCCTTCCACAATAGACTGAGGGGCAAAATCCCCTCCCATGGCATCGACTGCAATTCTCATATCGTACCTTCCGTTTTCGTCCCCTTAACTATTGGCCCCGCACTTTCTATCCCGAACCAAGAGGACCACGGGTTCTACCCGTGGGTGAATGGTCCTCTGGTACGGGATGTTCGCCCCTTGTGGGGGTCTCTTGGGAACCACGGGCTTTGCCCACGGGGCTCCATTAGTGCGGGGTTTATTTCTCTTCTTCCGCTGGGATGATCTCCTTCCCCTTGTAGTAACCACAATGTCCACAAATATTGTGAGGTAATAGAGGTTCGTGACATTGGGGACAAAGAGAGAAGTTGGGAGGACTCAATTGATCATGAGCCCGACGCTTATCCCTTCTTGACGGTGAATGCCTGCGTTTTGGGAGCCCCATTCTAATGCTTCCTTTCTTATTTTTAAATTAACCCCGTTAGAGGGCCGAAAGTCTTCTAACAGGGTTTACATTCGGACTTAAAAATAATGACTTATCTATGAATAGAGAATTATGAATTATAAAATCGCAATTTTAAATCATTATTTTCTAAATTTCCAACTCTAAATTCTTAACTCCAAACTCGTTTCTCTCTCATGATTCAAGCTTCAATTTCTTAAGGACAGAAAAACCCGATACGAATTCTTCCTTCACACATTCGCAGGAGGAAAGATTTAGATCCTTTCCACATACGGGACAAAGCCCTTTACATTCCTCATGGCAGAGGGGTTGATAAGGAACCTCTAAAAAAATCTGCTCGCATGCGATTTCAGAGAGATGGATTTCTCCTCCTTCGAAGAAACTCAATTCCATCTCGCCCGCCTCTAATTCCGTCTCTTCCTCAAAGGAGGCTCCCTTTAAAGGGTGAAGGGTAAGTTCAAAAGTTGAAGAAAGAGGATAGGGAAATTCTTTTAAACACCTCACACACTGCACTCGGAGATTGGTTTCCACCGATCCCTTTATTAGGATAGATCGGCCGGCCTTCCAAATTCTTGCCTCTGATACAAGCGGGGCTTCGAAGTCGAAGTCGATCTGTGAGAAATTTTTCAAATAGGCCAACAGAGAATCCCTTTCCTCTGTCCACTTCAGGTTCAAGCCCTCGTCAGGAATTTCATCCAATTTCAAAGTGAGCATTTTGTCACCATTACAATCAATCAACCCCGTTAGAAAAGGTGGGGCTTTGAGTTCCATCCTTTGCAGAGGAGCTCATATCTTCTTCTGTATCATCCTCACCATAGATGGTGGGGCTTTCTAACGGGGTAAGCCGTCTTAGAAAAGGCGGGACTTAGAGCTCATCCTTTGGAGAGAAGCTCATATCTTCTTTTATATCATCCCCACCTTATTCAGAGCATCCCTGCCATAAACCCCGTAGGATGCTTACCATCCAACGGGGTAAATGGTGCCAGCTCTCTACCAGCGTAAATTTTAAGAGATAAATATATAAAAACAATTTGTTTTGTCAAGAAAAATTGAAGAGATTTCTGAAAAAGTCCAGAAATCTCTGATTACACCGATTATGAAATGATTACACCGATTCAGAATGCATCGAGAAATAAAGAAAAATCAGTGAAATCATTTTTTGAAATCTGCGTAATCAGAGAGCGAAAAGTAGTTTTTCAGAGCTCTCTTGAAGTGAGACAAAATGTGAAAGTTTTCATTTGAAAAAATTTCCTCAGTATGTTAACAGATTTATGAGCGCCATCGCAAGGGGATGTCAAAACTTTTTTACAATCCCATTTGCGAAATTTTTTAATACGGGGGGAGAAAATGGACGACATGGAAAAGATACCGAAGAAACCAATTAAGATTACAGATACAACCTTTCGGGATGGGCATCAGTCCAGCCTGGCCACCCGAATGAGGACAGAGGATATGGTTCCAATAGCGGCGGAGTTAGACCAGGTCGGATTTTATTCGGTTGAGGTGTGGGGAGGGGCGACCTTTGATGTAGCCCATCGGTTCTTAGGGGAAGACCCCTGGGAGAGGGTGAAGGTCCTGAAGAAATTGATGCCCAAGACTCCATTCCAGATGCTTCTTCGGGGTCAAAATCTAGTAGCTTATCGCAACCATCCGGATGATCTGGTCGAGGCCTTCGTGGAGAAATCGGCGCAGGTGGGGATTGATATCTTTCGTTGTTTCGATGCGGTCAACGACGAGCGGAATTTCGAAACGGCGTTTAAGATAATTAAGAAAATGGGAAAGCATATTCAGGGGACGATCTGTTATTCTCTGACCGAAAGAAGAATGGGTGGCCCGGTTTACAATCTCCAATACTATCTTGAGAAGGCAAAAATTCTGGAGGACATGGGATCGGATTCTCTCTGTATCAAGGACATGGCAGGGCTTTTGGCTCCTTATGATGCCTATGAATTGATCAAAGCGCTCAAGAAGACGGTGAAGATCCCGATTCAGCTTCACACCCATTATACGAGTGGGATGGCTTCGATGACCTACCTCAAGGCGATTGAGGCAGGGGTAGATATTATTGATACTGCTTTAGCTCCTTTTGCCTTGCGGTCCTCGCAGCCTGCGGCGGAGCCGATAATTGTAGCCCTGGAAGGGACGCCTTGGGATTCGGGGTTGGATCTTGCCAAGTTATTGAAACTGGGGGAATATTTAGAAACGATAGCGCCCAAGTATCGAGACTTTTTGGATACGACGAGGATGGCGGTCATTGACACAAACGTCCTGATGCATCAGATTCCAGGTGGGATGATATCGAACATGGTGAGTCAACTGAAACAGCAAAAGGCCCTCAATCGGCTGAATGAGGTCTATTCCGAGCTTCCTAAGACCCGCAAAGATCTGGGATATCCCCCTTTAGTAACTCCGACTTCTCAGATTGTAGGGGTTCAGGCGGTGCTCAATGTTCTTTTCGGCCGTTATAAAATGGTTTCCATGGAGACGCAGGATTATGTTTATGGTCTTTATGGAAAGCCGCCGGTGCCGATTTTGGATGCGATCAAGAAGCTGGTGTTGAAGGGATATAAGAGAGGGAAGGAGCCGATTACCTGTCGACCTGCGGATCTGATTGAGCCGGAGTTGGAGAAGGCCAAGGAGGAGACGAAGGGATTAGCGAGGGATTTATGTGATACTCTCACCTATGCCCTTTATCCAAAGACCGGGGTTGAATTTCTGAAGTGGAAGTATGGTCTGGAGCCCATGCCAGAGAAGTTGAAGCCCAAAACCTTAGAAGATATAAAAAGAGAGGACGAAGCCTTGGCCAAGACCAAAGCAGAAACCCAGAAGAGATCAGCCTGATGCCAATCCCGTCATTTCACCAGAAAATCTAAGGGAGATGGAATCCATCTCCCTTTTTTCTACCTTATGACAAGTGATTTCCAATCTGCCTTGATGTAACAAAAACTCAAACAATCCTGCTTGTCCAATAAAGGATAACATGTTATTTTTGGACTGATGCAGCCCAAAATAGGATTATTGGTTTTAAAAGCAATCTTCGGCTCCATGAAACAAGGGGTCCTCTTCATCGACGACCAAAACCGGATCGCTTACTGTAATCCGGCTGCAGGAGAAATTCGAAATACTCAACGAGAAAAGATATTGGGCCAATCCGTCTTTGAATGCCATCCTGCTTCATCCCATCCGAAAGTTCTAAAGATAATCGAAGATCTGAGATTCGGTAAAGTGACAGGACATCATCTGATGAATATCCAGATGATGAACCGGAAATTTTATGACAATACCTATTCTGCTGTCTGGGATTCGCGGAATAAATATTTAGGAGTGATCGTTGTCAGTCAGGAGGTAACGGAACGGAAGCGGGCAGAAGACGAACTCAAAGAGGCCCTCGAAAAATTGCAATTGGCCAATGAAGAGTTAAGGCATTTGGACCAGATGAAAAATGATTTTCTATCCAATGTCAGCCATGAATTAAAGACGCCCATGATCTCGGTGATGGGATATATCGGAATGATGCTCAAAAAGAAGGCAGGCTCACTCACTGAGCAGCAGAGCAGGTTCTTAGAAATATGCTATAAGAATCTTATGAAATTGGGAAAAAATATCGACGATCTCTTAGACTTGGCTGAATTTGGAATACATAAAGAGGCCTGGACCTTTGAACCGATCGATCTCACCAGGGTGATCGAATTTTCCTGCTCTACGGTCGACCCTTTAGCGAAAGACCATCAGATCCAGATGGAAGTTCAACTCCCTCCGGGTCCGGTCTGGATCTCCGGTGTGGAAGAAAAGATTAACCAGCTCTTCGATAATCTTCTTACCAATGCCATTAAATATAACCGTCAAGGGGGGAAGATCGGTGTGAGCTTAAATCAGGACGATGAATATGTATATACTCGGATCACAGACACAGGAGCTGGAATCTCGCACCAATCCCTGAAAGAGGTCTTCACGCGCCATTTCCAAGAGAAGACAAAACCCCTGGGAAATACCAAAGGGTTAGGGATCGGTCTCTCCCTGGTACAGGAAATTGTTAACCTTCATCAGGGAAAGATTCATCTCGAGAGCGAATTAGACAAGGGAACGATCTTCACTGTCATACTTCCCAAAAAGTAAAAAGATAGTCTCGTAGTTTCATAGTCGCATAGTCGATTAGTCTTTTAGTCGGATAGTCCCTGCTGTGGGAGGTAGGAAAGACTATGAGACTATAGGACTATGGGCAGTTTGATGTTAAACCCCTCACCCATAATCCTCTGTTCAACACTCCCCCACCAGAGCACAACCCCCCGGTGGCCAGCCGGTACGATCACAAAGGTTCCCCATAGAATGATAAAAAGAATAAGAAAGATGAGGATGATTCCAATGGTCCTGGGCTTTGGTCCTTTTAATTCAAAAGCTTCCAATGATCTCTCTGGCATCGTCTCCCTCCTTGAATTACCTAGAAAATAATCCCCGTTATTACCCTCTCCCCAGGCGGGAGAGGGGGAGGGTGAGGGGGAAAACTGCCATTTCCACCCCCACCATCATCCCCCCCTCAAGGGGGAGGATGATGGTTAGTAATCTTCATTGTTCGAGGGTGACGAACCCGTCATGAAAAATTTAATAGAAAATATAAACGAACAGAACAAATGACAGCAAACGAATCGAATTTTTTGATGGTAATCTATATCATTATCATGCGTCTGATTCGGTTTCGCTCGAATCGCTTGTTCAAATTTACCTAACCACGATGAGTTTCTCAAACATGTCAAGAGAGAGCTCTGAAAAACTCCTAAACGCTCTCTTGATAGAGATTTCTGGACTTTTTCAGAAATCTCCAAGAAATTTCTTGACATTTATCTCCGATTGGATATTAAATACACCTATGCCATAGGTGCAGTTGAGTTTTCAGGTTTGGCCTAAAAGGACCTTGGACTTAGAAGGGCGATAGCACCTTCGGGGGTAAAGAGGTGGAAGATTTCTAAAAAGCCTGGCAATCGAACTGGTGATGCCAGGCTTTTATTTTTTCGAAACCTCTAAAAGGAGAAACGGATGAATAGAAACAAATCTCTTTTTATTCCTTCGGCCTTTGCACTCATTACGATAATCCTTTGGAGTGTTAACCTATTCTCGTCTGCCACGGCCATTTATGGTCCCAGGAAGTTTATTCGCGCCACAGGGAAACCTGTCGTAGTAATAGAGACCTTCTCTGCTCCAAGCGCCACAACTTACAATTTAGTAGTACTCAATGGAGAAAATGGGAAAAATCGGGTCTCCAGCGCAACGGTTAAGATCAACGGAATAGAGGCCTTAAGAGAGAGCGATTTCAATCAGCAGGTCGACAGAATCGAACGCAGCGTCAGTCTCCTACTTTCCAACGCCATCTCGGTTGAGTTAAAGAGCGCTCCAGGTAGTTTTATAAAGGTTTCTATATTAAGCATCAATCATCTTCCTGTGGCCAATGCAGGCCCTGATCAGGCCGTGTACGTAAGAGATACGGTACAGGTTGACGGGAGCAAGTCAAGCGATGTCGATGGAGACCCCTTAACCTTCCATTGGTCGTTCATCTCTACCCCTTCCGGAAGTTTAGCAACTCTTTCCGATCCCAGCGCTGTTAACCCAAGCTTTGTGGTTGATAAGCCTGGCACCTATGTCGTTCAGCTCATTGTCAATGATGGCACGGTGGACAGTCTTCTGGATACTGTGACCATCACGACGGCGAATAGGAAGCCGGTGGCCAATGCTGGCCAAGACCAACAAGTCAAAGTTGGAGATCTTGTCACCCTCGATGGCCGAAACAGTTACGACCCGGATGGAGACCCGATCACTTACAAATGGACGATGACTGAAACTCCATCGGGAAGTAATGCAACATTAGATAATCCTGCCTCTGTCATCCCCACCTTTGTCCCGGACAAACCAGGAGACTACATCATTCTTCTCACCGTAAATGATGGAGAAGTCGATAGCAGCCCTGATGATGTGGTAGTCATCGCAGCACGACCCAATGTGGCTCCAACAGCCAATGCCGGGCCCGACCAGAGTGTGGTGACAGGAAGTCAGGTCTTTCTCGATGGTCGGGGGAGCTTTGATCCAGATGGCGATCCTCTTACTTATCGATGGCAAATGATTTCTTTACCTTCGGAGAGCACAGCTTTCTTGGATAATCCCGCATCCCCTACCCCAACCTTTATTGCTGATAAGAGCGGGCAATATACTATTGTATTAACAGTAAATGATGGGGAATTAGACAGTCTTCCTGATGATGTGGTCGTCATCGCAGCACGTCCCAATGCTCAGCCTGTTGCCTATGCGGGCGATGACCATACCGTTTCCAGAAACGCAATGATCAGTTTGGATGGCACAGGAAGCCGTGATCCTAATAACGATCCGCTTACCTATAACTGGAGCATCGTTTCCAGACCCAAAGGAAGTACCAGCGAATTGGACGACCCCACTTCGCCTACACCCAAGATTCTTGCTGATCAGGAGGGAGAATATGTCTTTACTCTTGTGGTATACGATGGGAGACTCTACAGTAATCCGGATACAGTGGTGGTCAGAGCAGTCAATAATCCACCTACTGCCAATCCAGGAGGGCCTTATGCAGCCTTTGTAGGAATTCCAGTTCAATTCGATGGCTCAGGTTCAAGTGATCCAGATGGCGATCCCATCACCTGTAGCTGGGACTTTGGAGATGGAACAACAGGTTCCGGAGTCAGTCCTACACATACCTATGCCAGCACAGGAACATACACAGTCACCCTGAGGGTGGAAGACAACCGGGGAGGAAGCAATACTGCCCAAACCACAGCACAGATCAATAACCCCGTTCCTTCCCTATCATCTATCAACCCTTCATCGATCAATGCAGGAAGTCCAGAATTTATTTTAACCCTTAATGGAAATAATTTTGTAAGTGCTTCCATTGTGAGTTTTAACAACCAACAATTTGCGTCGAGATACCTAAGTAAAACCCAGATCGAGGCCACGATCCCAGCGAGTGCCATACTAACTCCGGGTACGTATCCAGTTAAAGTGATCAATCCTGCACCAGGGGGTGGAGAAACCAATTCCTTATACTTCACTGTCAGGCCTTCGGTCCAGATAACAGGATTTACACCCACTGAAGGATCGATTGGAACTACTGTTACCATTGGTGGAACCAATTTTGATGCTGGTGGAACGAGGTTAAACTTTAATGGTGTTTCTGCTATTGTTTCAAAATTAACGTCCTCGTCAATTATTACCATCGTGCCTTTAGGGGCAACGACTGGGCCCATCACAGTGACCAACGCACTTGGCACTGCCCAATCCCCAAGCGCTTTTACTGTGACCTCCCTGTACGAATTTGATCTCTCCGTTACTCCCCAAAATGGAAGGGCTGCTGCCGGAGGCCAGATAACCTACACCGTATCTGTTTCTGGTAACGAGGGCTTTAGTAGCCTGGTTGCTCTGAGCCTTCAGGGGCTTCCGGAAGGGTTTAGCAGTTTATTTAGCCCCAAGACCATTACAAAAGGCCAATCATCTACTCTCACCATCTCTGCCTGCAACTGTTCTCTTGGCAGCCCGGCGACCCTTACCATTACAGGCTTAGCAACATTGGAAGGAAAAACTGTTACACGCTCAGCCAGTGTTACTCTCGACCTCCTGACTCCGGGAGTTACAACCTTAGTCGGTCGAGTTCTCGACACGGAGAAGGAACCAATCAAGAACGTAACTATAAAGGTAGAAAATTCAACTACGACTACCGACGAAAGTGGAAATTTCCTTCTTGAGAATCCCCCCACAGGCGAGAAGGTGATTTTAATCGATGGATTTACAGCCTCAACAGAGATGGCAAAATATCCCACCATACCGATTACAATGAGTGTCATTGCGGGTCAGACAAATAGCCTTCCCTATACCCCTCATCTTCACGCCCAGAAAAACTACAACTTCACTCCGATCGACCCAGCGGCTGAAACCAGAGCAGAAGACCCCGATATTCCTGGGTTTCAGATGCGAATACCGCCAGGTGTAAATATTGTTGGTTGGGATGGAAACGCCAACACCAAGGTCTCTGTTCGAAGAGTTCCTATTGATGCTTTACCTGTACCTCCACCACCACCCGAGGTGCAAGGAAAGACCGTCTACATGTTCTACTTCGACAAGCAAGGCGGTGGTGTCCCTACCACCCCAATACCAGTTACTCTTCCCAATGACCTGGGACTGAGTCCCGGAGGAAAGGC
>Ga0315282_10016042_pt1 | contig 10983 bp, 16 predicted proteins | sample YL17G07_20_MG_FD_203693 | JGI IMG/M metagenome (GOLD analysis project Ga0315282, IMG submission 203693) | Sediment microbial communities from Yellowstone Lake, YNP, Wyoming, USA - YL17G07_20 | ecosystem: Environmental > Aquatic > Freshwater > Lake > Sediment | place: USA: Wyoming | collected...
GTAGCGGTTGTCTTCGCCGCAGAACCGACTGCGGTGTTTGTTATGACCGATTTCTGCAAGCCACCTGCCCTTGTTGCATGGGAGGTTGTGCCTGCGGTCTTGGCCACCGTGTTCAAAAAAATCGACTCGTAGTCGGTTGTGAGGGCTTTTAGGGCCTTCATAACTTCCCGAGCGACTTGGTCTTTAACACCTGCGACCGTTACGGCCATCTGAGTGAAGGTAACATCCCAGTTGCGAAGCCTGATGTGCGTGTAGTTACCAACCCTCGTTCTTGTTGCAGGTTGCGAATAAGAAATATCCGCACCTTGGACGACACCTGTCTTAACCGCAGATGCCAGAGCGTCTGTCTGCCACTCGTGGTAGACGTTCGTGGCCTGAATCTTCTCGGCCATAGCCATTAACGGACAGTCGTCAGCGAATAAATCCGCTACGGTGTTCGTCAGGCCTTCTCTGATACCCTTGGCAAAATAGGTGTTTACTTGCGTTGATGCCATTGGTTATACCTATTCTCCCTCTTTGTACTCTTCAGGAATCAAAGAGTCTAAACCGAAAGCAGGGTCATTCTTGATGAGATTCAGCTTATCGTTCGTAGTGCCACGAGAAGCGTTCGCCCGAAGTTTGCCAACCTCAACCGCTTTGTTAGTGGTTTTCTTGAGGCCGCCGCCTTCGAGTCCAGTCTTCTTCTTCAGGGTATTAACCTGTCGTTTCAGACCGTCAGTCTTTCCCTTCTCTGCCGTCTTGGAGAGAGTCGTCTTATATAGAGCGTAGGCGTGTTTAAGAGCCAAAGCCTGACCACCGACTAAATTATGTAGTTCAGGATTCGACTGATAAACTTCTCTGGCTATCGCCTTCAGCTCGCCTGCGGTGTCCTTGTTCATGGGTATCTCGGCCATGGCAAAGATGTCATCCGCAACTTTGTTGTAAGCATCGACCTGCTTACCGACAAAGCGTTGAGGAGCGGACTGTATCGCCGTCTCAACCTTTTCCTGAAGGTCAACCAGTTTTGATACCTTCTCGTCATCGCCGTCTCTGGTCGCTTTCGCAATTTCGACGATAATGGCTTTCTTCGTGGCTTTGAGGCCGTCCTGTGTCATGCCATTCAGCTTTCTGACATCAGGGTCGGTCTCTTCGGCTTCGGTGGCCTTCTTATTCTCGAGTTCAGCGACTCTTGCGGCAAGAGCCTTGTTCTGGCTATTGAGTGAGGATATTCTCTTGGCGACCTTCTTCTTGGAAACTACCTCATCGCCTTCGCCTTCAGGAGATAGGTCTTCATCACCCTCACCCTCGGCTTCTCCTTCACCTACGGCCTCCTGCCCTTCCGATTCGCCTTCACCCTCTTGGTCCTCGGCTTCCTGACCTTCAGTGCCTTCGCCTTCCGCACCTGCGGCCTCTCCTTCGCCTTGGCCTTCACCTTCAGCCTCGCCTTCTTCTTTCGCAGGCTTCTGCTCTTCACCATCGCCTGCACGCCCGAACTTCTCCACTTCGGCAGAGAGGTCAACACTGTCAAGAATACTTGCCTTGGCCTTACCCTCTGCTACCTTCCGAGCACCTTCGTCTGAGCGTTTTTGCTCAGCCGTTAATTCTCTTTCTTCTACTGCCATGTTACCCTTCCTTTTCTCACGCATTTATAGCCATGGGAGGCTTTGCGTCAGTTGTCAGAGGTTTAGAGACACTCAGGGTCTATCAGAGTTTTATAGTGACTCAGGCACTCGACGCTATTACACACGCTGACTCTCTTTGATGTCAGCTTTTAACTGCCTCATGTTCGTGACTGCCGCTACGAGATAAGTGGTCAGTTTATCTATCCCTTCAAGACGACCGAGGTATCTGTCAGCAGGCAACTTTGACCGCTCGTCCTGCGACAACTCTGTCGTCTTCTCTTTGATGTCCGTACATAATGCTTTGAACAAAACACCCTTCTCACCTCGAAACATTTCCTCCACGAGTTCGCCGATATAAATCTTATCCTCATTGCTATCACGACTCATTCTCTCTTGTATCGTCATATCTCTCACCTCTCAATCTTCTTGACGATGTTACAGTTATGACATAGCACCTGAAATCCCTTCGGATAGTTATTCCTTACGAGCCATATATACAGATTGCTCTCTCCGATTTTCTTTCTGTGCTGAACTCCACCGCCGTTGATATGGTCTATACAAAGAGCACGAGTATCTGAGTATCCGCACTTACATTTCATAGTGCCGTGTGAATAATGTCTCAGCACTTTAATCTTCATGTTATCTCGATATCGCTTCTTTGAAGCCTTCACCACTTCTCGATTCTTGACATAATACTCACGAGATGCTCTATTCAGCGTTTCTCGTCGTTCTTGGATATTCACTATGCTATCCCTCCCCTTAAATGATTAAGAGTTTGGGCGAGCCTCGCACGCTTACCGAGCTTGCCGCCCTTCTTCGCCGCCGCCGCTATCTTGGAGGCAGGTATCTTCTGGCCCTGTGGCACGCCAAGTTGTTTATGGAGAGCACCTTTCTTCATGTGCATCTTGCCTATCCACTGTTTATTTGCCATCTATGTATCTCCTCGCTTTGTCCAGAATCTCCGTGCTATCTTTCAACAGACCGAGTGCGGTGTTACACTTTGTGCATAGTAATCCACGCACTTTATTCGAGCGATGACAATGGTCTACACAAAGTATAGGAGCATAGTCTACGCATATTGCACAAAGTCCATTTTGGTGTTGATACATCTCATGGTATTGTTCTTCACTGATGCCGTAATTTTTCTTGAGATGGTAGTCTCTAATATTCTTCGCATTGAATACCGTATACTTATTACGGCACTTCTTACAATGAGACAGATAGCCTTTCTTGCGGTGTTTCCGACGGCTGAAAGAAGACATAGGCAATACTTCTTTGCATTTTGTGCACACCTGCGTCTTTGCCATGCTATCCTCCGTATACGACTTTTGTGGAGTGAGTCCTTGACCGTGACAAACCGCCGCCTACACTACTGCCCTTTTCACGCAACGGATTCTCGTCATGCGAATCGTTATAATCGACGATTATCTCTCGGCGTGGTATCTTCGATAGCATCTGCTCCTTGTTTACGTCCAACAGGTTCGAGATGTGCTTCATCGATACTGCATCGCCCTGCATACCCTTCTTGACCTGCTCCTGTATCTGTTGCTTCATTGAATCCCTCTGTTGCATCTCTTCGGATGTGAGCATTATCTTCTTGGCGATTCGAGGGTCATAGTCCATGAGATAGAGTTTCTTCAGCTCGGTCTGCTTGATATCCTCATCGCCTATGAATATCCTCATCAAGTTGAGCGTGCGTTGTGCCCTCATCATCGGGTCAGTGTTCTCGAGTCTGCCGTTCGGTATGATGTGGAATCGGCCCTGTATTTCCCTACGGTTTACCTTGACAGGCTTCTCCCCTGTTATCTGTATCTCTTCAGCGTCATCGCCGAACTGGTCATATAGAGCGTCTATCTGAAAGTAGACATCGGCCATCTGCATCTGCCAGACCAGTAAATCAAGGGCCTGTACGCTGCCTGCCATACTCGAAATGAGTTGTGCCTCGTACTTGGTCTTCTTGCCACCTTGACCGCTCCCTGCGAGGTTTGTAGGGTCACTGAACGATGCCTGCACGTTCCCGACTCTGTTGTCAGCCAACGCCTTCAGGAATTGCATCGACTGGAACTGCACGCCCTGATTCATGTTCGTGGGATACTCGAACCGAACGTCATCGACACTGCCCTGTTGAACCTCAATATTTTCCATGGGCGAGTATCTGATGTTCTTTACGTTTGAGAGAGCACCCTTCTTATGTACGAGTCTCGGGAGCGATACGTCAGCGTTATCCATGGCCTGATTCAGAGCCTTGGACATAGCTACCTGATAGTCCTCGTCAAGATACGGATAGCCTCGAGACGAATACGCACATCGGTCGTTCATTTCACGCTTGGTCATAGCGTATGGGAACATGCCATGGTCGTAAGGCACTTCAATAAATCGTAGGATACAATCGGGGTCACTATCGGGATACGTGACTATGCAACGCTCTTCGATGCCGTCGCCGTTCACGTCATACCAACAACAGGTCTCGTGTATCAAGACCATCTTATCGGCTACGACTGAGAGTCTTTTATTCTTTCTCTTTGTTACGCCGCCGCCCCATCCGTTGACAATGTCATTGGCGAAGGTCTCGTACTTCTCGGTCTTCATGTCTATCTTGACATCGTTAATCGTTCGCCATGACTGATGGTCGATGAATAGGGCGGTCTGTATGTCCGTGGTCTCGATAGGTATAACAACGTCCTCACGAAGCGAGAGCGGTATGACCTCGGGCTGATTATCCTTAGTCTCTACGAGTTTCATTGAGAACTGCGTCGCACCTTCCCTGAACTTCGCTACGGCCTTCAATACTGCGTCGTAGTTCTCCTGATACGTCATGTCAATGCCGTACTCTTCCTCGAGTATCTTCATCAACATCTGGTCGGTCACACGAGAATCGAACAGAGCACCCATGACCTCCTCGCCGAAATCCTCGAGGTCCACATATTCGGTATAGGTATTGGTAGTGAACTTCCAAATGATTTTCCAAATAACTACGCCCTGCTCGAGAGCCATATCCACGCCGTAGTTGTAAGGCTCGAAGAACCTGACCTTGGTCTTCATTCTCCAGTCGAAGAGAAGTTCTCTCTTTCTTGCAGGTTCGACATCTTCTGGGCCGTAAGGCTCGAAGGTACAGATGGGATTCGTGTTAAGCAGGTTGACGTAAGCGGTCTTGTTCGTATTGATATGCGTATCGGCGAGCGGCACGGAGAAATTCGCACAACCCTTCCATGGGCTTGTCTTAGGGTTGCGGATGCCATAACGCAGATTGATGGCCTTATCTATATTCGTTTCCCATGCCGAACGATTCGTGCGTTCGGTCTCGACATCACTGGCCAGTTCATTCACGAAGGTCTTAAGCTTTGGCGTAACCTTCAGTGCGTTGACTTCCTTGAGACTCTCTGGATGTTTCTTCGATAACATCGGTTACAGGCCTCTCTCGTTTGGATTCATCTTCTATCTCCTTTTTCTTGCGTCTGCACTGAATACACTGGCAGTCGTCGAAACAAATACCTACTGTAAAAAACGGTCTACTCTTAGCCCCCATGTGCTACCTGATATTTATATACGGCGATTCCATCTCGTCATTGACCTTCTCGCCTTGGCCTTGACGGTCTCCGTGGTACATCTCGCCCTGCACGTTATCGGGTATCTGGCTAAGACCCCAGATGCCATATACAAAGCAGTCTGCATGGTCAGGAGAGCGGCCAATACGCTTCTTGGTCTCTTTCTTCTCCTCCATCTGCATACGACCAGTGACGATTTTGTACTTCTCGGCTATGAGTTGCCTCGTAGTCTCGTAGTCATCGATGGCCTCGATATTCTTATTGAGTATCTCTTGTGATACGTAGGCCCACATTTCGCTCTTTCTATTCGTGAAGTGGTCAGGGTCATCCGCAGGCTCGGCAGACTGTATGTCAAGGACTGTATTCCCCATGGATACAAGACCCACGATAACGCCCTGCCCTGAACCTATACCATCAACGGCGAAATGCTTAGTGCCGTGCCTCTGGCCCATGATATGAAGTTCTCCTGCGACCTTTAACTGGTCACGCTCGTGCATGATGCGTTGCTCTACGCATCTCGTGTTGTAGAAGACCTTGATGACACAGTCATCTCCACCGAAGGATGGGTCGCAAGCGATGAGTTTCTTCCTGATTGGCTCGTGATGTATGATGCCCTTGAGTTGCTCGAGCATGACCGTGGTAATGAGCAGATTTGATGGCAAGAGCACATCCCAGTCGCCGTCACGATAGGCCCTCAATATCTTGTCATCGTAGGAGTATGCACTCTCGAGCGTGTCTTTATAGTTCGATGGAAGATGAGGATTATCAGTGTATAGTGCAGGTACGAAGTATTCGCCTGCTCTGATACGGTCAGGCTTAACAAAACGATACTTGATGTGGCCGTCCGCAGGGTTGGCTGAATAGAACTTGCGATACGGCGGCTCTATGCCGTTATACTTTAATCGAAGCGATGCTTCGAGTGTTCCAAGTTCGGTCTCGTCCGTCTCTTCGGATTGGTCTACGGCTATGAAGGCAAGCTCTGCGGAATTGAACTTGTTGATGTTATCAGTATCATCAAGGCCTCCGTACCAGACGCATACCTTCTCGTCGATGATAATCTCCTTCTGTTGTTCTCGAATGCGGTAGCACTGCGGAGGTATGATTCGCTTCCATGTCTCGAGAGTGGTCTTATTGAAGTCCACGGCCCTCTTACGGCCCATGAAGCCTACTACAAGCGGATACTGGAGCGGCTCGGTGATACCAAATAGCTTGATGAGTATCCTGCACCAGTAGAATACCCAGAGACACAACAAGAACGACTTGCCGCCGCCCTTAGCTCCACCATACAGAAGAGCGACCATGCCATTATTAACGTGGTCGAGGATGTTCCAAGCCACTCTCTGCTTAGGCGTGAGGTAATAGTCTCTGTCTATTTTCTTCTGGTCAGTCATCCCCTTAACCCTTCAGATGATTCTTTATCTCAATAATAACGCCCGATAAGTTATCGAATACCTGTTCATTTGTGAATCGCAAAACCGTATCCACGCCATCCTGCTTTAAGTGTTTATCTCGCTTGGCATCCTTTATCGGGTCATGCACCTTACCATCTATCTCAATGGCCAGTCTCAAGGCAGGACACCAAAAGTCCACGATGTAACCGAAGACTACATGTTGCCGCCTAAACTTATAACCTAATGCCTTGCGGCGTATACACTCCCATAGGACACGCTCCGCAGGAGTAGCGTTCTTTCTTAGCTTCCTTGCGAAGTCAAACTTCTTTTTTGAGCATCGGTCGTGTATTATTAACAACGTCTTTATCCTTATCCTTATCCTTGTCTTTAACCCTATCGATAGGGTATCGATACCCTTTAAATCGTGATGACCTTGATTTCAGAAACTTCAGCAACAGAAGGACTTACTGACTTATCCACAACCTCAGCAGATGCCACTGGATTTTTCTCGATTTTATCGTGCATGTGGATGTTGATAGCGAATACAGTGCCGCCGTTACCGTTCTTCTGGCCCTTATTGAGCGAGCCTTCGAGTTCATAGAAGGTACGAATCGCAGGCACTTCGCCGACCTCGACCATTCGCATGAGAGCACTTTCAACAACTACGCTCTGGGCCTTGCGGTACTTGACTCGTTGCTTATCGAACCAGTCTACGAATTGAGAGTCTTCGAGAGCACGATAGAACTTCGAGCGATTGACCCCACATATTTTCTGTGCACGATAAGGCCGACCTGCGACTTCATCCATGTAGAGCGTCTTTACGAAGCGTCTAAGTTCTTCATTAGGGAGATAATCGATAGATTGTTCGGTTTTGTTCGGTCTTTCCATGGTCATCAGGCTCATAGACTTGACTCTGGCTCGGCCACCGCTATCGGAGCGGCAGTATTGCTACATGGAGCAGGCTCGACTTTCAATATCAGCTCCTTCTGAATGTACTGGAGGAGCATGACCGCATCTGCAAGCTCGCTACTCGGGATATCGAATATGATGCGGCTTGAGCCTTCGTTGTCTGTCGTGATTTTGTAGAGCGACGCACGCATTAATCCTCCGAAAATAAAAAAAGGCGAAACTCTGTACAGGTACATACAGAATCTCGCCTCCTGACTTACAGGTCGAACGAAATTAAGTGTTCCGAACTGTCTGCCTCCAGACTGACTGGTCGGCAGTATTGCTACTTGGTTAAAGTATACACGGCGAAAGTCAGATTGTCAAGTTACGTAAACGGAAGGAGCAGGCTCTCTGTAAGAAAACCTGCTCCCTTTGACCGCATGGTCACCTATTTATTTTTTGCAACCGCCTTTTTTCTTAGCAATAACACCACCCCCTTACTTCTCGTGTGTACCTTCAACCGCTCGGGCTTCTCTGTCTCGTGTTCTCTTGCCAAGCCAGAGCAGAGCCTCTTCGAGTTTTGTAATAGCGATGGCGTTCTCCCTGCACTTAAATGGGCCATCCTGATAATACTGAATCCTCTGACGAGCGATATCGATAACGGTCTCAACAAAAGCACCGTTCGGCTCTTTACGTTCTGCACCACGACCGAGCGGCCCATTCTGCCATTCGATTTTGATGCCTACGCCTTCAGCCATGCCGCCCGACGGATTACCGTTTGCGTCATTAAGATTCACTGCCTCGTATTTTGCCAACATCTGAATCACCTCCTCACCTTTAGAATTCTCTTCCTGTTGTGCCGCATCCTGCGATGGGCCTTAGAGCAATACTTCACGATTTGACCTGCGTTGTTAAATCGCAGGGGCCGTCCGCATACCAGACACTTCGTAGGTGAATCTCCTACGATGAAGGCCTTGCCTGCCCCGAGTAGCCGCATGACCTTGCGAACGAACTTGTCTTGTAGCTTAGTAATCTCCTCTGCCTTCGTTCCGAACATCTTCTGCTTCTCGGCGATTCGCTCTTTACCTACGGCAATCATTCTCTCCTTAGACGTATTCATACTGTGCACTCCTTCTTGACTCGCTCCTTAACTCTCTCCACCATGCGAGCGTGTTCTTCTTGATAGATGATAACGACTCGGCCATCAAATATCTTTCGGCAAGACCGACTGCAAAAGTTTAGGCCTTTGATTGTCCTGCCGCCGAGTTCATAGTCTCGACCGCAGATATTGCACTTATTGCTCATCTCTTACCTCCGTTTGAACCTTCCGTGTTTATCACGCCTTCTTATCCTGCCGTCTGTTTCCATGTGGCACTTACGGCAAAGCCATTCCCAGTCGCTTAACTTACGAAGATACTTCCCTGACTTATTAGCTAAATCGTATGCCTTATTAACGTAGCATTTCTCGCAGAGTTTAGGTTTAGGAAGATGCCTTTTCACCCATGCGTGCAAGGGGTTGATGCCCACGTTTTCGCCCTTCCATACGCCGTTATGTTCGCCTTCGTTCTTGCGTCCATAAGAGTTACCCAGAAATATCTTATTTTGTCTCGCTCGTGTCCTGTCTTGAAATGCTTTGAAGCGTGGTATATCATGCCATCGTCTATGATTGCTCAGAGACTTTTTATTACCGAAAATCTTAAAACATATATCGCACTTATTCATAACTCACTTTTTTTAACCTATCATTCAGTAGAGAGAATCCAAACAACAACTCTTTTTCTCCGTCGGGTTTTATACCTTCATTGAAGATATGAAGCCCGAGGGGGGGTATACACAGTTCCTCAAAAGCAATCTCTTGTTCTTGCATTTATCGGGCAGGTGTATATCGTGAAAATTTTCCAAACTTTGCAGATAGTCCTTACTTGTCTGTCGGGTAGATGCTCGGGCGTTGTTAATGTTGAAGTTCCGCTCTACCTTGACAGGCGTGATATAAAAGTTCGACCAAAAATAATGCCTATCCAGTTCTTGCGGTCTGACCAACGGTTCATAATAACTGATAACATTCTCAACCACATATTTACCCTTGAACCATTTACGCAGGAAGATTATCTCCTCATATAGTTTCATGTCGGGATACCTGATTATTCCTTGTGCGTTCAGGTAGTTGTTGTTGACGCTATGGCTTGGACAAGGTGGCGATGACCACACGAAATCAAACTCCTTGTAATGCTCCAATAGATATTGGTGAGCGTCTGCGACTACCACCTTATCATTCGGGAATAGACTCTGGTATATCTTGGCTATATCGGGATTGAGTTCGATTGCCGTTACCTCAACGTCTTTCCATAGTTTGCGATTTCCTCCTATACCAGAATATAGATTCAATACTTTCATGTCTCTCCTTAACTTTAAAAACGAAAGGTCAAACGGTCAAATCACTGGCCGCTACGCACAGGCCTCACGTAGTATACGTTCGTCTTATCGCCGTAGAACACGTAACCGTCGTAGAAGGTGACAATCCACGCATAGTAGCCGTTGCCGGCATACGTCTCTGATGTCCAGTAATATGACGACTGCGTATCAGGGAACATATCCTTGTCGATAGCAGGGCTATACTTCGAGCGGTCTACGAGCGAGAATAACTCATTGACTGTCGGTAATCTCCAACCCTTGCCTAACTTCTCGCAGGCCTCTTTCGCCTTCTCCCATGTCATCCTCTCGGGTAGTGTCTTACCCCATACGACCTTAAGCAGTTTATCCTTTACCGTGCCGTCCTCGTTCTTCACAAACCTTACCTTCTTCACTGCGACTTTTTCTGCCATAACATCCTCCTTGTTAACCAAGTTTAATTTTCTGCTCACTAATTTCCCCTGCGATAATCTCCTCTTCGTGAACAGTGAATTTAACGAGTATCGTGCCATATCTCAATTCTTTAGCCCGACGCTTGAGTTCCTGTAAAACCTTCTCCTGCTTTTCATTGTAATGAAGACTGGGTCATTGTCATTCTGCGAATTTACCCACTTCATCGCTTCTATCAAAGCCATCCATTCGGCATCGTTATTCGTGGCATTACCTATATCTTTTGAGATGGTCTTCGTGGGAGCGACTCGACGAGCCGACGACGTACCAGTGAACCGCTCTCATATCACAACACCTATCTTTGAAGCACCGCCATTACCTTTACTTGAGCCGTCGCATATTATTACTTTCATGTCTCTCCTTAACTTTAAAAACGAAAGGTCAAACGGTCAAATCACTGGCCGCTACGCACAGGCCTCACGTAGTCATTGCCGACCTTGTAGCCGTTGCCCACGTTACCGACGCCGAAGTAGACACGCCACGCATAGCCGTCGTAGCCGGCATACGTCTCTGATGTCCAGTAATAAAATGACTGCGTATCAGGGAACATGTCCTTATCGATAGCAGGATTGTACTTCGAGCGGTCTACGAGCGAGAATAACTCATTGACTGTCGGTAATCTCCAACCCTTGCCTAACTTCTCGCAGGCCTCTTTCGCCTTCTCCCATGTCATCCTCTCGGGTAGTGTCTTACCCCATA
>Ga0315282_10016043_pt1 | contig 10983 bp, 19 predicted proteins | sample YL17G07_20_MG_FD_203693 | JGI IMG/M metagenome (GOLD analysis project Ga0315282, IMG submission 203693) | Sediment microbial communities from Yellowstone Lake, YNP, Wyoming, USA - YL17G07_20 | ecosystem: Environmental > Aquatic > Freshwater > Lake > Sediment | place: USA: Wyoming | collected...
TCTCGCCGGCCGACCTGAGGACCGCGGTCCCCATGAACCTCCTGCAGACCGAGGTGGGTCCACGGACACAAAGAGTCGTACACTAAATGCCCACGGTCAGTGTCTCAAAGTTGTTGACAGGCTCCGATAGCCGGGAGGTCCGGTGGGTTCTGGCAGAGACTGATCCTGGAAGACTAGAGGCAAAGTACAGAGAATGGACCGAAACGAAAAAACTCGCGGTCGTCCATCGGTTGATCCAACTCCCTCCTTTGATTGAGTCGCAGATAGGAGTCACCAGCGCATATCTGGTCGCCCAGATGCAGAACTTTCTCGCGGAAGTATCCGCGCCTTTGCTTGTTCCCGATCAGCCCTCGGAGGGTCCTCCCGAGTAGCAACTCCGTACCCTATATGCGCAGGTCTGGCGGTTGCGCTTTGTCGCCCCAGCAAGGGATGCACAGCAGCGAATTATAGCGACTGACGAGAAAATCCGAAGCCTGCTCGCGGCGATGGCATTGGACCGCGAGGTTGAATCGATCAAGACAAGCCTGAAGCTGAGTATTGCTACCGGCACGGCGGACGACGCTCTAGAACAGCGGATCGCTGCGCTTCCATCCAATCGGAGGAGTGAAGTCGAAGCAGTTAGAAAGGCGCTTCAGCGCCAACGGGTGATTGACGAGGCCGTTCGTCTCCGGAGAGAGGAAATAGAGGCAGGGAAGGCAAATCCCCAAGCGGAAGAGCAACGACAATCGGATCCGGAATTGAAACAAGCTGTGGACCAATGGGAAACAGCCTACAGGCAAGAGCAGGCCCGGAAGAAGGTAGAGGAAGCCCAGCGAAAGATTGCCGAGATTGAACGGGCCAAGGCCGAAGAAGAACGGCGACGACGTGCGGAGGAATTGGCAAGACAGCAGAAGGAGGAAACCGCGAGGCGTGAAGCTACCCTGCGACGTTTTAATGTGAGGGCGTCAGTCTTTGGCGACGAGTTGCACAGCAATCCATTTCGATTTGAGGGGCACGCAGTGATCCTGACTGGCGTGATGTTCAAGAGAATGATCGAGCGAGGGGTAGGTATTTTCAGTACAATTCAGGGCAATGAAGTCCTTGTGTCTAGGCTGCCAGCGGACCTCTTCTCGTACCCGGGGCAAATGCGAAATATGATTGTCAGAATTAGGGGTACTACATCCGGGACGAATTTGCTGGGAGCAATTATTCAGATTCCACACGCAGAGTACCTTGCGTTGTCGCCATGAGAGGTGCAAGGTCTCGAATTGGGTGTGGACATACTAATTGCGGGAGGTCTGATCAACACAGCGGGTTGATCGCGTCGTGGCTCCGCTGCCCATGAGGTAATCATGGATGCAGACGCCCAAAGCGCATCCGCAACTCGCGGCGCCCGATGCCACCTAAGCGACCTAGAGGGTGATACGGGCCTGTTCGGGCACGCATTGACAGTCTGGAAGGTCTGATTACACCTTCGGCTTGTCCGCGAACCATTGTTTCCTGGCGAGGGTCTTCTCCAGAAGCGCCTTGATTGTCCACCAATTGCTATTCACCGAGGTTTGCGATGCGAACCTCCACACGTCCTCACCTGGGCGGCGGCGATAATACGCGAGGCGGATCGTATGGTCTCCCCAGTCCCACCTGATGAGTTGAGCGCAGAAGGAATAATCTCCCCAGTCATCTTTGCCTTTACGGGGGCGAGCGGGCATCTTATTGATCTCCTCATTGGCCCATACTTCGTCTACGACGGTTCCGTAACCGGAATCACCCCCGCCTGATTGTACGTCTTTCGGTGCCCCGAACCGCACGCGCCTTCCAATCCGCGACGTAAGGACACCCATCACCTGGTCCCTCCATTCAGTAGGCAATGGTTCAAGCAGGAGACCGCTGTAGACGTGCTCAGCGACAAGCCCTTGTCGTGAAGTTCACTCCATCAACCAAAGTCCGAAGGTGTCGGTAGAAGGTGTCCATGGCGCCTTGAAGCTCGTTTCGGGCCGTCTCGGTATCCCATCGGTAGGAGCTGCAACCGTCTCGGAACAAGTCATAAATATCTGGGAAAAGCAGGCATGAGCGAAGATCCTCTCGCTTCTGCTCGTACTCCTCATAGGCATCTGCAACCTCCTGCTGCGCCCGCAGAGCATCTCCGATAGTACTTTCCAGATCACTGATCTGGGATCGACAGCTAGAATCCCAAGGCTCCGCTGTGACCATCTCTGACCACAGCAGGAAAGTCGTGCCCCCAACGAGAACGGCCATCTGATACAATTTCATCTCGTTTCCCGTGGGAAAACGATCGCCTCGGATGACGACACAGATCTTGCCGTGACGTCACAATCTGAGGTGTTACCGAACTCGCTTGACTGACGAGGCTTCGATCTCATCGTAGAACGTGTACCGCCCAACCCGCTTGACCCGCTGGAACACCCCGGTGACTTCCACCGGGGCCCCCTCCGTGATTGCAGGATGGCCCCAGCTGAACACTCTCATGGCGGCCCCACGCGCGCCCTTCACCTGAAACGTCGTGTAGTCGTTTCCCTTCGGGGAGGTGGTGGCCTTCACTGCGGCCGCGGTCCCCCGGAGGGTCACCGTCTGGCCATCGAATTGGGCCGGGTTGGCGACCAGTGCCTCAATGGACACCTCAGCGGCGGAGGCCAAGATGCTCACAAGGAGAAGGGAGAATCCAACTGATACCAACCAGCAGTTCCGCGGAACCCGTCTCATGGCTGTTCCCTCCACGGGGCCAGGCATGCTAGGGGCATTCGGGGAGACTCAGGAGATTGTTCGGCTGCTCACCATCGTTTTCGGTCTTCAGGTACTTATGGCCCTGAGCGCTCCTAGCCACAATTACCCAAACTGACTTGCCATCGACACTTACGTAAAACTGCCACTCTCCGTTCTCGATTCCCTCGATCGCTTTTTGCTGTGAGACCTTCCATGACGTCCCATCGGGATTCTTGCCCCCGACTGACAAGATTCGTTCGTGCGGATTGTAGCGGTCGCTCTTGTTTATGCACGTCACGCGATGTTGGGAAGCCATCTTCTCCCTCCTTCGTAATACCGTCCACTCTTCGCCCTAGACCAGGCCTGTGGGGGTATCGCCGCGTGTGAGGTCAGCACCGACACGTCGGGCTGTATGTCCCATCGCAGCACACCACATAGGGAGAGGCACATCCACACACCCCCTGGTGCCAGGAGCAACATCCGCGCTGAGCAATTTGGAGGTAGCAGGCGGCTTGGTGGATCGGTTCATTTACCTGCGAAGGGAAGAATTCCGCCCACGCATAGGCTGATCCCAAGAGGACGAGCACGATCAGCGCACTCCCCAGCATCTTTCTCATAACAATCCTCCTCTCCGCTGGGAACCGAAGAGACCTTTACTGGGCAGGCGGGCGAGTGGGTACCCTGGGCGTCGGTCGTTGTGGAATCGGAGAGGTGAGTGGTGCACCCCCCTGCTGCCCGAGAGCCTGGAGCATCTCATCCTTCGAGGTAAACGCTCGGCCTGCGAACGGTCCCCGGTGGCAATGGTAGCCCCCGCGCTTTCGGTCGTGATGGCAGCCGTAAGCATCCAACCCACCCCCATGCGCTAGAGCTTCAATCACAGGCCCTACCATAAGCAAAGAAACGACGGCCACGCATAGAGCTAGCCGAGCCATTGGTGCTACCTCTGCCGTCGGCTGCGATTCATCTTCAGGAGTGGATACTTGGGAGCGTTCCCTATTGACCCCACAGCCCTCCGCGACTGCGGGGCCGTGTCCCATAGGGCGTCGGGTCAATCGCGTCAGGAATGCCGTCCTGATCGCGGTCCCGCCGGTATGGGTCCCCCGGCGTGATTCGGCCTGTATTCGGGTTGAAATTGCCCGGGTAACTGTAGTTGTCCCGAATTGTGTCGTTGGGCAGGGTGCGTTGGTGGGGCTGGACATAGGTCCCATCCCTGCGCTGGTAGCCTGGGACCCACACTTGGGCTTCTGCGACCGTGGTGAGGAACGCGAGAGCGGCCAGGAGGGAGAGGACGGTCTTCACGGGTTCTCCTTTCTTTGGGTCTGCCGGTGGCGGGTATGAGAACCCAGGGCTGGTGGCTGCCCCTTGGACCTGCTGTCGGACCGGAAAGAGACCCGAAAGCCAATGCGGCCTATCGGGCGTGCTAGGGTGTGGGTGCCCCGCTTCTCAGGAACACACGATGGGTGATAAGCTAGCCAAGAAAGTTATCCGAAACCTCTCCCGCCTGTCAAGCGACATAATTGGGGGAAGTGCTCCCCAGGCCAGTCAACACAGGGCCCGCTACTAGCGGTACTTCTCCCGCTGGGCCTGCTCGGCAGCAACTTCTCGGGCTCGACGGCCTGGGCCACACGGCGCAGGAGCCAGGACTCGAAGGCGTCCAGTGGGTCAGGCGTGTCAGCGCCCACGGCGCCCTCCCTTCTTCTGCCGGGCGATCTCGTCCAAGACTTCCGCGTGCGTCAGGATGCCCTTCCGCTCCAGAATCGCGATGAGGGCGGCGATTTCGAAGGCGTTGGAAACCGCCAGCTCCTCGATGCTGACCACTTGGTTTAGAGGAATTTGTTCGGCCATGGGATCCTCCAAGAGAAGGCCAATCGTCGGCCGGTGCTCCTCTCAGTGCGGTCGGGCAAACCGCAGCGGCATGATCTCGGCCTGGAACCATTCCTCCACCGCGTCGCAGAGAACGTCGTAGGCCTCCCGATCCTCCCCCGTCCGGATGAACAAGGGCCGGGCGGCTGCCAGGATGCCCACCACAGTCCGGCAGGCCAGTTCGAGCTGCTCGTCCGCCGGTAGGCCGGCCAGGGACTCCAGGGATTGCCACCCCCGGACTTGCAGGTGGACGGGCAAAGGTTAGGACAGCGGTCGAAGTAGCATGGACATCTCTCACAGCGGTTTTAAGAAATCTCCGTGCTCGCCACAGATTCCCTCAACCGGTTGGTTTTCAGAGAAAGCAAAAGGTCGAAATTACGGTTCCTCCGCACAATTCGTGGGTAGTTACTGAAGTAACAAGGGACCCTTCGTCTCCCCGCCGCCGCGCTCGCTGCACCACACCTTCGGGCGTGCTGCTCGCTGCGGCGGCTCCCGGGTGCGCCCGCGGGGTGTGGTCCTCCGAGGCCCCGCCCCCGCGGCGTCGAAGCCGAATGGAAAAAGGGCTGGCCAGAAGGCTCCTCGGTGGCTATAGGCATCCGGGGCATCCACGCCCGGAGGCCAGCCCTGCAGGTGACGGTGAAGACCGTGCTGAACCAGACGCACCCGATTCCCGGATTCCGGTACGCCTCGGTCCGGCTGGTGGCCGGGCCGGGGGCGGTCGAGGTGTGGGGCGAGATCGAGGCGCACGCGCAACGGCGGGGCCGCTGTTCGGTCTGTGCCCAGGCGGCGGCGACCTACGATCATTTGGCGCGGCGGGAATGGACCCACGTCGGGCTGAGGAACACATGATCGTCTGGGACCGCCAGCCGGCCCCGCGTGGCGAGGTACCGACTGAGGACCGCCATCACCGTCGGGTGCACGGGGAGGAGGCGGCTCTTCCCGAACTTCGTCCGCCGGACGTGGAGGATGCCCTCGGGGAGGATGTCGCCCAGCCGGAGGTTGACCGCCTCCGAGATGCGGAGTCCCGTCGCGGCGAGGAGCCCGAGCAGCGTTCCGTACACCTGCCGGCGGAGCGGATAGGTGTTCCGGAGCCGGCCGGCCCCCGCGACGAGCTCCCGGACCTCCGCGGGCGCGTAGATGTAGGGCGTCCGCCGGCGCTTCGGGGCGGGGAACAGGGTGGCCGGCGGGATCTCATGGGCCGGGTCGTCCGCGTGGAGGAAGCGGGCCAGGCGCAGGATCTCCCGGAGCCGGACGTGCCGGGCGGCCGGCGAGGGGGCCTCCGCCGCCCAGGCCACTGCGGTGGAGGCGCGGACATGGGTGTCGCCCTGCGCCGCGGCGAACCGGACGAACGCGCGGAGGCGGTGCGCGACACGGTCAAGCCGGAAGCCGAGGGTTCGCCGGAGCGCGAGGTAGCGCTCCACATCGGCCGTCAACATCCCGCACCTCCTGGCCACGGCTGGGCGATCTCGGCCAAGAGGTCGAAGTCCACTTTGGCGTAGTGCGCGGTCGTCCGCGGGGAGCGGTGTCGCAGGACCGCGGCGATCCCGGCCAGGGAGGCGCCTTGGCGGAGCATGGCCGTCGCGGCCGAGTGGCGCAGGAGATGGGCGCCGCGCACGGGCGCCATCACCCCGCCCGGCGGAGGGCAGTCAAGACGATGTGGCTGACGGCCTGGCGGGTCAATGGACGCCACGGGGCGTGCACCGTCGCGAACACCGTGGGCCCGGGCAAGGGCGGCCGGGCCCGGCGCACGTACCGCAGCATCGCGGCGCCGACCGCCTGCGGGAGGGGAAGCCACTCCGCGCGCCGGCCCTTGCCGCACACGGCGAGCCGGCCCGTGCGCCAATCGATGTCGGCGATCGTGAGTTCCGCGACCTCGCTAGCGCGCAGCCCGAGCCGCGCCAGGAGCAGCAGGACGGCCTTGTCGCGGAGGCCGGTGGCACCGCGCGGACACGAGGCGAGCACCCGGTCGACCTCGGCCGGAGCGAGGAACCGGGGCGTCGAGGCGAGGTGCCACCCGGCGAACCCCGGCAGGGCGTGCTCCAGACCCGGCGCGCAGTGCCCCGTGGCACCCAGGAACCGGAGGAAGGCCCGCACCGCGACGACGATGCTCTTGGCGCGGGAGACCCCGTGCGGCTGCGCCCGGGCGAGGACGAAGGTGCGCAAGCCTTCAGCGGTGTAGGTACGGGGATCGTCCCCCAAGGCCACAAGGAGGTCCCCGAGGACGCCCTGGTAGACATCCAGCGAGCCCTCGGTCAGGCCGCGGTGCTGGCACATCCAGGAGCGGAAGGCCCCGAGCAGCGGCCACCGGTCGGCCGGAGACGCCGGCGGCACCGGGGGTGGGAGCACCCCTTGCTCGCGGAGAAACCGGAGGAGCCTGGCGGCGGCCGCGAGGGACTCCTGGTTCGGACCCCGGGCGTGCCGCACGCGCGGCTGTGTCGCGAGGGCAGCCTTGCACGCCTCGAACCCGTGGACCAGATCGGTTGCGGTGAACCCCGCTCCGCGCAGCCAATCGGTCCACCCGGCCAGCGATCGGAGCGCATGATCGATACCGATCGGCCGGTATCCTTGCTGGTGGAGCCAAGTGGCAAAGCCATCGACGTAAGGGGCGGCCGGGCCAGCGCGAAGTCGGTGTCGGGTGACCGGCGAGTGCAGATGGGCTTCGAGCATGGGGGCCTGCCTTGTGTAAGGGTGGTGAGCAGCGGGGCCATCACTCTACGGGCCCCATCCCCTGGAGGGACACACGCGCTGGAACACGACTCCGACCTCGCCATGGCGAGGCAGAGCCTGCGAGCAGACCTCCGAAGCCCGAATTACGCGGTGTCTATTGACGGTGCGCAAGATCGATGGCAGGGGGAGAGCGGAAGGTGGAAAGGTGAACCCTCGAGGGATGATGCGGTGTGCCGGACCGCCGAAGTGCAGGTTGAATAAATCCGCCTGCGGCGGATAGATAAGACCTGCTGGCGGATTCCCTCCGCTCTTCTCCCACTCCGTTACTTTTCCATTCCCGAGAATCCGTGGCTGGCGTCAGTATCCGCTCCGGGGAGGACTCTCACCCCCCTCCCCAGAGAGGAGGTCCGCGATGACGCCCCTACGCCAACGGATGATCGAGGACATGCAGCTCCGAGGATTCTCCGCCCGGTCCCAGGAGAGCTACGTTACCGCCGTCCGCCAGCTCGCCGCCCATTACCACACCAGCCCCGATCGCCTCACCGAGGAGGATCTGCGCCAGTACTTCCTCTACCTCGCCAACGAGAAGAAGGTGGCCCGCGCCACCGCCACGATCGCGCTCTGCGGGATCAAGTTCCTCTACGAGCACACGCTGCGGCGGGACTGGCCCACGCTCCGGGCCGTCCGCCCCCGCGGGAGAAGAAGCTGCCCGTGGTGCTGAGCCGAGACGAAGTCCGCCGGATCCTGGCCGAGGTGCGCATTCCCGTCTACCGCGTCTGCCTCACCACCATCTACGCCTGCGGGCTGCGCCTGCTCGAAGGGGCGCACCTGCAAGTCCCGGATGTGGACAGGGGGCGGATGGTGCTCCACATCCACGGCAAGGGGAAGAAGGACCGCTACGTGCCCCTGCCGGCCCCGACCCTGGAGCGCCTCCGCGCCCACTGGGCCACCCACCGCTCCCCGGTGTGGCTGTTCCCCGCGCCCACCCGCCATGGGCTCCCGCATGCCCTGGCGCACGGCGGGGGACCCATCACCCGTAGCAGCCTCCAGAGCGCCTTCCGGCGGGCGCTGCTGCAGACCGGGATCGCCAAGCGGGCGCACGTCCACACGCTGCGCCATTCCTACGCCACCCATCTGCGGGAGGCCGGGGTGAACCTCCGGATCATCCAGGAGAACCTCGGGCACGGCAGCGCCCGCACCACCCAGCTCTACACCCATCTGACGCGAGAGGGAAAGGCCACCCTGACCGATCCGCTGAACCAGCTCCTGCGGGACCTCTAAGCCGCCCCCCGAGGCCGGCATGCTGGAGGTCGCGGAGACCATCCGTCGCCACGGGGCGGCGTACTGCGCCCGCATCGGCCCGTCCCTGGCGCCGAGTCAGCGCCGGGTCCTGCGGGATCTCGCCGCCTGCCGGACGCCGGCTTGTGTCGGTCACATCCATCAGTGCGATTGCTGCGGGCGGAAGGTCTACGCAAACCACTCCTGCGGCAACCGCCACTGTCCGAAGTGCCATCGGGAGCAGACGGCGCGCTGGCCCGCGAATCAGCGCGCCCGCCTGTTGCCCTGCGCCTACTTCCTCCTGACCTTCACCCTCCCCCAGGAACTGCGGGCCCTGGCGCGCACGCACCCGGCGCAGGGCTATGGCCTGCTGATGCAAAGCGCGGCGGCGGCGCTGCAGAAGCTGGCCCTCGATCCGCGCTACCTCGGCGGGCGCCTCGGGTGCCTGGGCGTGCTGCCCACCTGGACGCGGGCCCTGCTGTACCATCCCCACGTGCACCTGCTGGTCACCGCGGGCGGACTCTCCGGCGATGGCACGCAGTGGCTGGAACCGAAGCACCCCGCCTATCTGGTGCCGGTTGAGGCCCTGGCGCCGATCTTCCGGGCGAAGCTGTGCGCGGGACTGAAACAGGTTGGGCTCCTCGCCCAGGTTCCCCCGGGGGTCTGGGAGAAACGCTGGGTCGGGCATTGGCAGCCCGCGGGGAGCGGCCCGCAGGTGCTCGACTACCTGGGGCGGTACGTGTGCCGCGTCGCGATCCGCAACAGCCGGCTGGAGCGGCTTGAGGCCGGCCAGGTGACCTTCCGCTACCGCGCCACCCGGACGCAAACGCTCCGCCGGGTGACGCTCTCGGGGGTCGAGTTCCTCCGCCGCTTCCTCCAGCCTGTCCTGCCCCGCGGCTGCACCAAGGTGCGCTCCTACGGCCTCTGAAGTCCCACCGGCCGACGCCACCTCGAGCGCACCCGCACGCTGCTCAGCGTCTCGCCGCCTGCGGGGAGCCCGCCCGAGCCGCCCGCGGCCCCCAGTGATCCGGCTGCCCTCCCGCCGTCGGCCGCGCCTCCCCGCCCGGGGCGCTGTCCCCACTGTCAGGTGGGGACCCTCCGCCTCGTCGAGGTCCTCCGGCCGCACCGGAGCCGGTCGCCATGAGCGCCGCTGGGCCCGCCCCCGTCCGCATGTCTCTATCACGCAGGCGAGCCGCGTGTCTGGGGAGCGGTCTGTCCCTCACGGGTGGGGCGCCAGTTTCTCGCGGCCAGATGCCTCCCGGTGCCCCTCTCCGGAAGACCGCTCCGGCCTTCCCCCGTCTGCTCGAACACCCAAACACTGACTCCTGACCCCCCCGACGCGACACCACAGCGAATTGAAATCCCAAGTGTCCGGCGGTCCCCGGATTTAGTTCAACCCCGGATTTTGTCGCGGCTCCGCGCGACAAGAATCCTTAATTTGTTAGACGCCCACGCCAGTCGGCGCATGTGTCCAACTACCCAGTGCCAGTCTATCGTCCGGCCTCGACCGCCGGTCGCGACGCCGACCTTCCGCTCTTCGCGAGTTGGCGTTCCATGGCGTTCAGTTGGTTGAGTATTCGAAGCTTAAACAAGGCCTCCGACCGTCGTTCCGCCAAGTCACTGTGCTTGACTTGCGGCGCTTCCATGAGCGCCTGCAGGCGTCCGGCGAGATGCTCGACCCACTGCTGGTATCGTCGCGACCGTTCGGTCCAGTTCCATAGGCGACTTGTTCCGGCATCGATGCGGAGCTGCCCTGTGCAGTGAACACTCCTTGGCAGCTTCGACGCATCGACCGCCAAGGATGAAGGAAAGGGCTTCCCTGATAAGGCCATTTCCGTCAAGACACGAGCAGCGGCCGCTTCGGCATCGTCGCCGATCGCGCACGCATGACTCTCATAGCGTACGACGAGGAAAAACATCTCATGCTCGAGCTGAATCGCCCCTGCTTGGTCGGGTGTCCCGAATCTTACGCCACGCAATCTGGTGTCGACGGGAAGAGAGATCGCCAATGGGTTTGAGCGGATGAATTTATTCGCTCGCAGTGAGGCGGGCAATAACGCGGGCGTTATAAGAGTCTCTGCGTCAGCGCGAGGTTCTTCATCGTAGCGGTAGCGGACTGCGAACGCAGCCGGGCCGATGAGGACATCGATCGGTCTGAACCAATGTGGCCGCGTAGCGATCTCCAAGATCGTAAGCACCGATGCTTCCAGAAACTCAACGTATGCCGACGTGAGAATCAGACCTGGAAATGGATCCGTTACAACAAGCCGCTTCAGTCGTCCTTCCTCTGCGAAAAGGAAATCGGAACCACGTAGGCCAGGGTGACCTCCATCCCTCTGTGTCAACAAGAATGAGACACTGACCCCTAAAGAGTTTAGAGTAGAGGGCGAGGAGGGATTGGGGGATGAGTGCCTCGAATGGAGTGACGGTGTCGGGAACGATAGCGAACGAGGTCGAGGTGGTGGCCAAGGCCAC
>Ga0315282_10016044_pt1 | contig 10982 bp, 9 predicted proteins | sample YL17G07_20_MG_FD_203693 | JGI IMG/M metagenome (GOLD analysis project Ga0315282, IMG submission 203693) | Sediment microbial communities from Yellowstone Lake, YNP, Wyoming, USA - YL17G07_20 | ecosystem: Environmental > Aquatic > Freshwater > Lake > Sediment | place: USA: Wyoming | collected...
CCGACAGACCGTGCTGGCCGGCGCCAGGGAGGCGCTGCTCTTCTGCTACGGGTCGCTGCTGGGCGAGACCGGCCCGGCCAACGTGGCCAAGTTCCGCACCGAGGTGCCGGCCTACTTCAAGCTGGCCCCCATCGCCCAGGCGCAGAAGCTGCGCGGCGTGCACACCTGCAAGCCGCCGAATAGCGATGCCGGCCCCGAGCGGCGCATCTTCGACTTCGTGGGCATGTTGGGGCTGCCGCTGATGCCCTCGGGCCAGGTGGACACGGATGCCCAGGCCGCCTTCTTCTCGGTGCACGCGCTGGCCGACCCGGCGTTTCCCCAGAAGCTGAGCCAGATCATCGCCCGCGGCACGCCCGTGCTGCTGACCAGCAACTTGGTGCAGCGCCTGGGCATGAGCTTCGACGCCTCGCCGACCAATGTGCACATCCTGAAGGTCGAGGGCGACCCCAAGTCACTGCTGGCCATGACCGCAGACCAGCTCAACCCGCTGCGGGACGCCATGCTGGCGCCATACCAGATCACGTTCCACGCCCCCAGCAAGGTGGCGCTTTACCTGTTCGGCGGCCACTACGTGGTGATCGAGAACTTCAACGACGAGGCGGTGCAGGCGCAGTTCGGCATGCCGGGTGTGGCCACATCGGGGGTCACGCTCACGCTGCCGGTGGCGACGACCCACTCCTTGACCTTGATGAGTTCCCCTCGCCCCTCGACCAGTTCGGTCACTGACGTGCAGTCGGTTGCGACTACCGGTACCCCTGCCGACATGGCCTCGATCAGGGGCAGACCAAAGCCCTCTCCCATCGTCGGCAGCACGAACACGTCCATCAGGTTGTAGAGCCGGTTAAGCTCCTCCTCACTGCATCCGTGGCAGACGTCTATGCGGTCGGGCAGCGCCGCCTTGTCGCTGAGTCCGTGCCGGGACAATAGCTCCGGGATGTCCCAGCCCGCGTCAACTGGTGATGTATGCAGATACAGGAAGGCCTCCGGGTGGCGGTTGCTGAACTCCTTGAAAGCCTTGAGCAGGACGGGGAACTGCTTGCGCGGCTGGTTACGGGCGACGCAGCCCACCACGAACTTCCCCCGTAGGTCGCCGCTCTCGGGCCCGAACACGTAGCGCGCACGGAGTTCGTCGCGGTCCGGCAAGGGCCTGAACACGGCCGCGTCTACCCCCAAGGGGATCCTGGCCACCTTGCCGCCGGGCAGGCTCCGCTGGACGGCCGCCTCGCCGAAGGAGGACATAGTCACCAGGTGTCTACAGCGCCCCAAGGCCTCTGTCCAGCTTGGTCTGAGGGGAGCGCCGTCAACCGGGAAGTAGAGGACGAGCTTGGTGTGTCGGGGGAGGGGTGTCTCGACGAGCCAGTCTACGTGCCAGATGTCGCCAAGGGCGACGATCACGTCGGGGTTCACGAGCCGAGCGGCCCACAGGACTCTGTCCGGCTCATGGCTGCCGCCGCCCGGGTGAACGTCGAAGGGGAACTCCTGCGCGCGGTCCCGAGCGGCCTCATCGTGCCAGCCCAGGCAGGACACCTCATACCCGCCGCCCGCTGCCAGACGCTTGAGGAGCTCTCGCGTCACCTTGGCAAAGCCGGTGTTGAGCCGAGGGCTCTCGCTTATCCACAGTAGCTTCATGGGCCGCCCCGGCGCTCCTGGCTGATCAGCTCCAGCCCCCGCACGTAGAACACCTTCAGGTTCCCGCCGGAGTTGATCTCCGCCACCACCTCCGGCAGGCCGTCCGTGCGATCCACCAGGTACTCGGTCACCACCGAGTTCACCGTCTGCCGCACCCGGTTGCCGTCGCCATCGTAGGCGAACTGGTAGACATTGGTCCCGTCCGTCGCGCCGGCCATCTTCCCGTGCCCGCCATAGGTATAGGCCCACAGCGAGTTGTCGTCGTAGCGCCGCTCCCGGGTCAGGCTGCCGTCGTTGTCGTAGCTGTAATCGGTATTGGTGATCTTGTCGGCGGCGTCGTAGGTGTAGGTGGCCAGCGACTGGTCGTTCTTCACGTCGTACTTCTCCAGCAGGTTGCCGACCTCATCATAGTCGAAGCGCGTGTGGTAGTCCACGACGCCGCCGGCCGTGCGCTTCTCATAGGTCAGCCGGTTGGCCGCGTCGTAGGGGCACGTATCCGCATTCCCGTGTGCCTACGTCGGTGGCCTGTGTCGCCGTCAGGGAGCGCCGTTGGCGCGTCCTGCCAGTTCGCTGGGCTCCTTGTCGTTGCGGCCTTCCACGAGGGCCTTGCCGTCTAGAGCCCCCATTGTGCCAGAACGCCGATGCGATTGCTCAACCGGTGCGCGGTCACCCCTTCGCCTCGTCGGATGCGAGAGACACCACGGCGCAAGCAGCCAGACACCTCACGGGGGGCCTCGGGTCTTCGAGAAAGCGCGCAACGTCATCGAGTACGCTCGCGTCGCCTATCCGTCCTATGGCCTCGAGAATGTGCTCTGCCCGAAGGGCCTGCGTCATCTGCACCCTGGGGTGGCGACCGGTCAGGACCTCGATCGCGATCCGCAGAGAACCTCGATCGTCGGCATCGAGAAGAGCTTTCAGAGCCCGCTGCGCGACGTCCGGCGGCATCGCATCCACCATGCTGCGAAGTCTCGCCAACGCCGAGGGCGTCGCTGCCTCGCCCAGAGCCTCCACCGCACGAATGCGCAGCAGCATGTTGTCACTGGTGCTCGCGACTGCCTGAAGGTACTCAACGCCCACCTGCCTACCCAGGGCGGCCAAGGCCCCGGCCGCCGCAATGCGCACCTCTTCGCAGGGGTCTGAGAGTAGGCTTTCCAGTAGCCTCGCTGCAGACTCCTCCTGGAGCGCGCCTAACGCCCTCGCGGCGGCCCGGCGGACAACCCATTCGGGGTCGTCTAAAGCCGTTACCAAGGCTGGCACCGACTGCCTCGCCCCAACCTCGCCGAGGAAACGCGCTGCCCTTGGCCGCTCGTGACGATTCCCGTGGGCAAGCAGCTCTTCGAGCTTCTGGGTGCCTTCTTCGTACGCCGCCTTCGCCAACGAGAGGGCCGCCCCCTCGTGATAGGATGATCCAGGATCCTGCAACTCGGCCCGGAAGAACCTTGGCCCTTGCGGATCGCCCAGAGACATGAGAGCATCCCCCGCCGCCCTCTTGATGCCCCATTCGAAGAAACGCCTTTCCGCGGCCTTGCGGCGCCACGCAGGATAGAGGCAATCTAGCCAGCTTTCCCAGAGTCCTCGGAGACGGTCCGGGTCACGCCCCTCGGCGGCACGCTGCACAATCTGCCGGAGCGCCTCGAAGCCGCGCTGATCGCCCTCCGCCACCAAGGCCCGCGCAGCCTCGATCCTCTCCCACGGATCACCCGTATCATCAAGGACATCGCACAGAAGGTCCAGGTATTCCGCATGCCCCCGCCTGACCAACTGCGCCAGGGCTCGAATCCTGGCTAGCCAGCTGCGGCTCTTGAGCAGTGAACGCAACAGCTCGGAAGCCACTTGCGGAGGCAGCTTCTCGACGGCCTGGAAGCCCAGTTCCACTAGATCCCTTACGCGCGTCCTCCCCAGCTCCTCTTGGAGAATCCCGCGGGCCCTGCTAAGCATCTGAACTTCCTGTGCAGGAGTCACCGACCACAATCCTCCAACGCGCTCACGGTCCGACGCCTGTGACGGGCACATCGACGTCGAGTACCAGGATGTTAACGATGTCTTTGCCGTAGCCACCCTTGCCGAGGTGGAATTCCACGTTCGGAGCAAATCTCTGCCAAGCCCCGGTGGCCCTTATGTAGGGCCCCTTTGGCGGAACCTGCAGGGAGCCCCTCGGGACCTGGATGGAGACGATCATCGTGTTGCCGGGCGGGATAGGCTGTGGCAGCTGGAGCACTTCACTCGCAGCCTCGGCGACAGTGATGCCCCTGCTTCTCGCGGTCGCGAATATGAGTTGGAGCGTTGCCTCATCCGTGACCCAGGTTGTCGGGGCACGCGACGGACCGACCGTCGGGCTCGCGCGCAACTCGCTGTCAGCCACTCTGTACACCGGGACGGGGGTTTTCAGATACACGGCCCTCGCCGCCAGGCCCGTGCCAACGATTGAGGCCGCTAAGAGGGCCCCAGCGGCGACCTTCCGCCCAACATCAACCTGCGGATCCCGCATCAGCCTCCAGAACTGCTCCGCCGTTGTGAAGAACCCGAGGACACCCATGATAACAGCAATCTCGGGCGCGAGGAACCAGAAGAGCAGGCCGATCTGACCTGCGATTGCCCCCAGAAGAGCTGCCTCGCCGTAGTTGGTCCCTCCCCGCGCGTACTCTGCCAAGAACCCAAAGGCCGCTCCCAGGATGGCGGCGATGGCGATTCCCGCCAAGAGGTTCCCCAGAGTCACCTGGGCACCTGAGGGATCGCAGTAAGCCACCGGGCTGTTTATCGCGTACGCGTAGACGTGAAGCTGCGGTGGGTCGGCCTCAGCGCCCCGGACGGGGTCTCGCGTGAGGAAACGCGGCGAATGCGGCCCGTAGTACCTCGCCCGCAGGTAGTACAGCTTCGTCCCGTCCTGCTGCTGGCCGGTGTAGCGGAAGGTGTTGGGGGTGGGGCCGTCGGTGGCCACCACGTTGCCCCAGGCATCGTAGCGGTAGTGGTCGGTGGGCAGGCCGCTCAGGTCGGTGAGCAGGATGGTGCTGCCCAGCCCGTCGTGGCCGTAGTAGCGGACCGTGCCGTTGCGCTCCTGGCTGATCAGCTCCAGGCCGCGCACGTAGAAGACCTTCAGGTTGCCGCCCGAGTTGATCTCCGCCACCACCTCCGGCAGGCCACCCGTGCGATCCACCAGGTACTCCGTCACCACCGAGTTCACCGTCTGCCGCGCCCGATTCCTGTCGCCATCGTAGTCGAAGTCGTAGTTGTCGGTGCCATCGGCGGCCGTGGCCATCTTCCCATTGCCCCCGTAGGTGTAGGCCCACAGGGAGCTGTCGTCATACCGCCGCTCCTGCGTCAGGCTGCCCGCCATACCGTATCGCTATTCCGCGCAGTTACCGTCCGCCTCGGGCACGCGCGACTGCCTACGAAGGGGGGAAGTCAGCCTCCCTCGTCTCGCCCTCGAGCCAGGGGTAGTGCCGCCACCAGAACCTCTCCGGGTACCAGTCCACATTCAGGAGTCCAACCGCGGACTTGGACAAGGGTTCTTCGCGCTCGAAGTACGATGCCTGTTTCTCGAGAGCCTCGCGCAGCTTCGGGTCCAAGCCCCTCAGCTCAGCCTGATAGGCTGAAGGGTCCCAGCCAGCATCACCCAAGCCAATCACGAAGAACTCCAGCGTGTCGCGTTCGTAAAGCCAGTAGTTGAGGTCGTAGATGTTGTCGAAAGGGCCGAAAAGCGACAGAGGCCCTAGCGCCGTATCGCGGTAGTGCTCATCCACAAGGCGCCGCAGGTCAACCGGCGCCGTCGCTATGTACTCGCGCCAATCGGCCTTCACCTGCTCGAGTAGCTCGAGGTGGTTACGTGAGTACGGGCGGGGCCAGGCCGCGTGTCGCCTGCTGAAATACTGTCGCACTTCTCTCGGCGCGCTCTCGAATAGGTCTGGAAGGCGATAGTCCATTGTGTCGGCGATCTCGCGGAGAACCACAGCTAGCCCCCACGTGCCCAGGAAGGTGACACACACGCCGAACCTGGAGGACCACGATTCCTTGGTCCGGCCCTCGCGCACTGCGACCTTCAGCCACGGCAGCATGACTGCCAGCTCCTCACATACTTCGCCAAACGCCCTCGGCACGTCTTCCTTGGTCGCGCATGGTGGCACGATCATCGGACCGGTGCTCCTACGGCGGCGCAACCTGCCCAGTCTGCCGCTCGAATTCCCTCGCGTCGCCGGGGTACGAGGTGATGATTTCGCCTGACCTTCGCGTGACAACAAATGCCCAGCGTTGAAGCGTCGCTCCCAGTGAGCGCAGGTCGAGTGTATAGACGAACTGCCCTTGTTTGCTCACGTACCGCCGACCCACCTGCGTCGTCACATAGGAAAGCCGCGCATACGTCTCCGCCGGCATCTCCTCTGCCATGTTGAGTTCCTTCGCGTAGTCTGCTGCGTGTCCCCTCCCCCGCTCCCACGCCCCGCTCGGTCTCTGGACCAGGAACTCCTTGGTGAAGTAGTGATAGGCGAAGTTGGCGCGACTCGTCCATCTGTCCACCAGTGACGGCGACACGCGCGTCACCACCGTCTGCCCCGTCTCCGTCGAAACTGCGGTCACGGTGGCGCCGCCTGCGACGGCTGCTGCCCCTGCCAGGACCAGCAGATAGGCGAACCACACAAGACAGGCGATCAGAACGCCCCCCGCGACGTAGTGCAGGTACTCGTCAAGCCTGGGCTCCCTGAATGGATCCCGAGAGACCACGTAGGCGTAGGTCAGCGCTCCTAGGATCGCGCCGATGGAGATGCACACAAGGAGTCCAAGTGAGGTCTGCGTGCCAGACGCGTCGGTGAGGTTCGCCGCGTTGGCACGGGCGTAGACGTACAGATGCAGGCTCAGAGGCTCTGCACCCGCTCCTGGGAGCGGATCCCGGGACACGAACCTCGACTGCTGCGGCCCGTAGTACCTCGCCCTCAGGTAGTACAGCCTGGTGCTGTCTTGCTGTTGGCCGGTGTAGCGGAAGGTGTTGGGGGTGACGCCGTCGGTGGCCACCACGTTGCCCCAGGCGTCGTAGCGGTAGTGGTCGGTGGGCAGGCCGCTCAGGTCGGTGAGCAGGATGGTGCTGCCCAGCCCGTCGTGCCCGTAGTAGCGGACCGTGCCATTGCGCTCCTGGCTGATCAGCTCCAGCCCGCGCACGTAGAACACCTTCAGGTTGCCACCGGAGTTGATCTCCGCCACCACCTCCGGCAGCCCGCCCGTGCGATCCACCAGGTACTCGGTCACCACTGAATTGACCGTCTGCCGCACCCGGTTGCCGTCGCCATCGTAGTCGAACTGGTACACATTCGTGCCATCCGTCGCGCCGGCCATCTTCCCGTGCCCGCCGTGGGTGTAGGCCCACAGGGAGTTGTCGTCATACCGCCGCTCCTGCGTCAGGCTGCCGTCGTTGTCGTAGCTGTAATCGGTATTGGTGATCTTGTCCGCGGCGTCGTAGGTGTAGGTGGCCAGGCTCACGTTGTTCTTCACGTCGAACTTCTCCAGCAGGTTGCCCACCTCATCATAGTCAAAGCGCGTGTGGTGATCTGCTGTACCGCGGGTCGCCCGTGCCTTTCGGGACCCGTTATCGGCGCACGCGCCGGCGTTCGAGCATACGCGCAGCGGACTCCCTGACGTTCGGATCGCGATGCTCGAGGTACATCTCTAGCAGTGAGTCAAGGGTCCTGTCCTTTCTTGGCCCGAGCTTGAGCATGATTATGTCGGCCAATGTGCCATCGGTGTCCAGCCGGATGAGTTGCGCCACCAGGGCCTCTAGGCCGGGCGGGTCATGCGAAAGCAGTGCGCCAACAGCATAGCGCCGTGTGGGGGCGGGCCAAGTGGAATCCGCAGCGAGCTGAAACAGCACCGCGTTGGCTATCGGGTCGTCGTACCCGCATAACTGAGCCAACGTGACAGTAAGGTGGCTCGGGGGCACCGTGCTCTTCCCCGCCATCAGTAGAGTGACGAGGCCGACTCTCGCCCGTGGTGTGTGCATGCGGCCCAACATGCTGCTCGCTATGATCCGCTCGTTGATGCGGGAGGCGTCGAGCCACGCCGCCATCAGGCCTGGCACCGACGCATCACCCACCGCCCCGGAAAGCACGACGAGAAGAGACGACGGAGGTGGTCGCAGCGCCGCCACAGCCAGCGGCGGCGCCCACCACCATCGGCTGAGCCACCCAGCCAGGAAGACTGCGAGGACGGCGCCCGCTACCCAGCGGCAGCGCCTCCGCAGAAGCCGCGTCCATCGGCTCATGGGTCACCCTCCATGCCTCAGACCCCAGACAAAGGTGTTCGGGTCGTTGGTCGGGTCGGCGTCGCTGGCTAGAGCCTGGCGCCAGGCCTCCCGACCGGGTTTCCGGCAGCCAACTGCAGGAGCTGAGGCATCGGCTGCGCCAAGGCCTGAATATGCGTAGGCCCCGGTGCCAGCACGACCCACTACGCACCATGACCCCGCGCTCGATCCCGTTCTGCCTCACTCGTCTTTGATGAGTTACAGCTTGAGTGAGGTCCTCGGCAGCCCGATCCTTTCCTCGATCTTGCGCGCCAGCAACTCGTGGACAGGCGCTCCTTCTGAGTACCCGGTTTCCCACTTCACAGTGGTGGCGGGCAACGACGACAGGAAGGCCGCTGTGTGCTCCGCGAGCATTCGGCAGTTCGCCTCGGCAGCGCGCAGGTCGGCCTTCTTTGGCCACCGTTCACCGCCGTCACCCCACGGACGCTCTTGGTATTCCGTCCACACTCGGCTGTATGACAGAAGCCGTACCTCGATCTTCCCAGCTGGCGGCCAGTCGAGGCTCAAGCCGAGACGGAGAAGCTCATGGTACGTATAGCAGATGCAGTCGTTGTCCGCCCAAGTCAGCCTCTCGCGCAGGAATGAGTCCCGCGCTAACTCGCCCGTCGGGCTGACGTAGTACGCCGTCGTCAGCCCTGAGACCCAGACGCTCGACCACGTCCCTCCCCGGTCGCGTCTGTGCTCCTTGAGCACCTGCAGTATCTGGCCGATTAGCTCGTCCGCACGGCCCTGTATGCTGAGGTACCTGTCGGGAATCTCGAGCTTGGTGAAGTTCGTCCCTGGAACCTCGTATTCCCCGGGGGCGAGCGCGTCTGGATCATGCCAGTCAACAGCGCTCGCGACCATCGACCCCGGCAGCGCGGACTCACGTCCCGGTGTCAGAACCGCGATGGCCTTCGGATCGATCAGACCAGTGGCGAACGCACCAAAGAGCGCCCGTAGCACAGCCGGCTCTTTTTGCGCAGTCGTGATGTAAAAGTAGAAGTCGCAGTGAGGTACGCCCGTTTTCGGCTCACCTCCTAGGTTGCGCATAGCTTCATCGTAGCGGAGGGAAGACCTGTACACCCTCGCCAGTCATGACGATGACACGCAGGTCGCGGCCATAGACCGTCCTGAAGTGCTCTACCCCGCTCCTCGCTTGTGCCACTACCCACTCCCTGTTGTACGCGCAGCCCAACTGCAGGAAGACGCTCTGCACATCCGCCCCCCTCGTCTGGATCTCGTTCTCCACTATAGCATTGAAGAGTGCCCGCTCGCCTTCACCTGTGAGGACTGCGACCTCGCGCTTCAGAGTGCGCCCGTCGGCAAGCGTCGCCACGATGTCGGCGCCCTTTCCCTTATACGCCGCGACCGCCACGTGCGTCGCGTCCTCGGAGAAGGCAAACGCGCGTGTTGCCGCCTTGATAGACAACTCCGGATGCTCCCTCCTGAGGGCGGTGGCGAGCTGCCGCAAGAGCGGCTTGTTCAGCGCGCCCCAGGCCCTCCTGAGGCAACTCGGGAAGACACGCGCAGCAATCCCCCCGGGCCCTATAACGTCGAAGCCAAGGCCTCCGATGAGTAGGGCGTAATCAGCCCCGCCCATCGGCTCGTCGGTCCATTGGTTGACCCCCGTGACCAGTGAGGCCAGGTCCACTGTGAATACGGCCTCTGCGCCCGCGCCGGTTGCGGCCCACAGCATCTGGTACGCCATTAGGGCGTTGATGGCTAGAGCGCACAGTGTGCCGACGATCTCACCGTCCAGTCCGCTCGGGTCCGTGCGATTCAGGGGGTTGTTGGCGCAGTAGCAGTACAGGTGCAGTCCCAGCCCTCCGCTGGACGTGCTCCCCAGGGGGTCCCTGCTCACGAACCTCGGCTGGTGGGGCGCATAGTACCTGGCCCTCAGGTAGTACAGCCTGGTGCCGTCCTGCTGCTGGCCGGTGTAGCGGAAGGTGTTGGGGGTCACGCCGTCGGTGGCCACCACGTTGCCCCAGGCATCGTAGCGATAGTGGTCGGTGGGCAGGCCGCTGAGGTCGGTGAGCAGGATGGTCGAGCCCAGCCCGTCGTGGCCGTAGTAGCGGACCGTGCCATTGCGCTCCTGGCTGATCAGCTCCAGCCCCCGCACGTAGAACACCTTGAGGTTCCCGCCCGAGTTGATCTCCGCCACCACCTCCGGCAGCCCGCCGGTGCGATCGCCCGTCCGTTGAGCCCTCAACGAACGCATCCGACTTCTCGGCTCTTGTCAAGGTGCGGTCCGCCAGGGCGTTACTGCGGGCATACCGCTATCTGTTCTCCCGTGGTACTGACAGCGGGTAGTGCCACCACCACTCTGCGGGGAAGCACATTCTCCGCTGCGTCTCCTCCCATTGGCCCAATACGTCTTCCTCGTAGTAGGCGTAGTGCTCAATGAGCCGGGGAAGGTTCGACTTGAGCACATGATCCAGACGCTGCACCTGCACACGCTGCTCCTCCTTGGCTGCCGTTCTCAGCAAGTCCAACAGCGCCTGCACCTTTCCCCGGCCCAGAGTCAAGCAGTAGAGGTCGTCCAGATCCTCCTCCCTCCATAGCTCTGGGGTGTAGTGCGCGCCCTCCCACTCATCTGGGTGCCCTACGGCGAGGTGCCTCAGCAATGATTCGTAGAGAACGCCGCTGGAGTACCCCGTTGCCCAGGCCAAAGCCTTCCTCAGCCGTTCGTGGCCATTCCCAGGGGTAGGCGGATACTCCGCCTCCTGGCGCAAGTCGAGACTCACATACTGCAGGAACGCCCTCCAAGCCTGGACCTCCTCGGCCGAGACGGACGGTTGAGCGGCGTAGCAGTCTACCAGGTGCGTCAGCCTGGCGAGGCAGTATGCGCGGTCCGCCAAGGCGTATGAGTTGGCGCGGGCTGCGCGCACAGCCCCGTGCCCATCGACGAGCTGCAGCATCATGGACAGAATCTCGCCGCGCCTGCTTGCGCTCATGCCTCTCCTTCTATTGCTCCTTGCATATTCAATGGAACAGGCGGTGTTCACAGTCGCAACTTGGCGGTGCGAAAGAACGAGCGGAGCAGGTGCTGGTGGGCGCGAGCGTGCGAGAGGGAAGAGCATACCAACGACTC
>Ga0315282_10016045_pt1 | contig 10982 bp, 10 predicted proteins | sample YL17G07_20_MG_FD_203693 | JGI IMG/M metagenome (GOLD analysis project Ga0315282, IMG submission 203693) | Sediment microbial communities from Yellowstone Lake, YNP, Wyoming, USA - YL17G07_20 | ecosystem: Environmental > Aquatic > Freshwater > Lake > Sediment | place: USA: Wyoming | collected...
CATCTCTTAGGGCGCAGTATTAACAGAACTAGGTTATTCCTTGGATATTTCTTCGAGGATTTTGCCCTTGGTTTCGGTTCCAAGAAGAGCGACCGCAATGGCTCCCAAGAAGTGGGTCAAGGCAAATATCGTGAACGCGGCTGCCAAGCCGCCATAGGCGTATAGGAGTGGAGTGGCAGTAGGCGCAACTACTCCTGCGACACGTCCGATACTGGCTGCAGCTCCGGAGCCGGTCCCTCTAACACGGGTCGGATACAGCTCTGGTGTGTACGCGTACAAAGCGGACCAGGCGCCCAGGTTGAAGAAGGATATGACGATACTCCAAAGCAGTATGGATGACGGTGCCGCGGCGAGGCTGAGGAGAACGCTTCCAACGCCAGCCAAAGCGAGATACGTGATTGCTATGGGTTTTCTGCCCACACGGTCCAGTAGCAGCGCTGCGCTGTAGTATCCCGGAACCTGCGCCAAGGTGACTATGAGCACCCATTCGATCGATCTGACAATAGTGAGATTCAGTGGCGGACCTCCATAGAACGAAGGGAGCCATATGAAAATCCCGTGATACGTGTAGACTAAGACCGCCCAAGAAATCCATAGCATGGCTGTTCTCTTCCGGAAAGTTGGAGACCAGATCTCTTTCAACGCCGCTTTGACATCGAGTTTCTCGGTAGGTACATCACGAAGCTTCGACTCGTCAAAATCCATGGAGACCAATCTATGTCTCTTGAGTAAGCTTATCGCTTCGCTTGATCTTCCCTTGAGCTGCAAATAACGCAGAGACTCCGGCGCGAAGAAGACCACAATAGGAATCAGAAATAGAGGCACTAACGCTACCATGAACGTAGGACGCCACCCAACGCTCGGAAAGAGAAAAAGCGGGAAAACCAGAGACAGTAGTGCCCCGTACACCCAAGAGGTTTCAACCAGGCCTAGGAAGCGCCCTCTATATTTTGCGGGAATGTATTCTGAAACGTACACTCCTGGCTGTGGGAGAGCACCGCCCAATCCTATTCCAGCCAGAAAGCGAAGAAAAGCCATAGTTGCAGGGTCAGCGGCTAACGAGTTGAGCGCAGTGAACACGCTCATAGTGGATATGGTGAAGAGCAGCGTCTTCTTTCTCCCAATGCGGTCCGTTAGGATGCCACATGATAATGCTCCCACAAACATCCCAAGATAACCTGCACTTAGGAGGAAACCTGAAACAAGCGGTTGCTGTTTGAGCCCGAACTCGTTGATTATTGGAGTAAGAACAGCCGCTATGAGCAGAACATCCATGGCCGTGAATCCGTAAATGAGGCTGCCCAACAACAGTAGTCCGTAGTGAAAACGTGTGAGCGAGGCCTTCTCCAGATATACGACGAGGCTTTCACTCAATTCAAAGCCCTCTACTGGAGTAGCGCTCCACTATGTTATCCCATGACATGTGGCACACATATTAAAGGAGACGAGACGGTGTGCCTGCATGAAGAGCGATAGAGACATCGTCAAGCTGAGACACTGGTGCATACGAAGACGCGCAGAGCATGGGATGTTTGGACGAGCGAAGCGAGCTGCAAACACGAAGCTAGTTGGTTGGTCCAACATGCATTTTTCTGCTTCGAGCGACAGCCGCTGATGCTCCTTCGAGTAATACGGGTTTTCGGGCGCATCAATTTCGTGCACGCGCATCGCAGAAGCTCCTTGTCTCTCTAACGAGGCAGGCAGTGTGCGAACATTTACCGCCAATCGTGTTGGTCAATCGAGGAATCATTCGAGATAATCCGGCACTTGGTTGGACGGGGTGTTCTCAACTATGAGGTTCGTGTAGTTTGGGATCATAAAACCGGCGAAAAGACCAACTTCCATCCCTTCCCGATCTTTGTTTCGACACCCTGATCGAGTTTGGAGACCTAGGAAGATACGCGTGCGCCGCCCAGCTCTTTCTGTCGTCGCTTGCCGCCTGGCTCATTGCCACGCTCTACTTCGAGAGGAAGTTGCGATTCACCCCCGATTCATGTCGAGGCCAATGTGAAAGCCAAGATTGCCCTTGTTGGGAGTGGCGGCTACGGGTCTTCAGGGATCGAAGCCCTCCTTCTGGTACGGTCGAAGAAAGACGACCTGACGATTGCTCGACGCTGCGCGCATCTTGCACTGGCCTACTGCCACCTGACTTAGACGATGGCAGAAGCCGTCCCAATGAGCGTCAAGTCCAAACTAAGAGTACGTTGACACCCTAGAAGCTAGACACCGTTGTCGGTCTGGGCGCAGCTTGTGCAGGTAACTCAACACGAAGATGTGGGAAAATCCCTCAAGGCCATCCAGCGCTTCTCGAAATTCCGGGGAAATCTCCACAGTTGCTTCCAATTCGCTATACTTTTCTCTGACCTCGTCGTCGCTAGTGGGGATCCTAACGATGCCTACAGGTCGAAGAACGATCTGATTCCCCGCTTGCATTGCGACTTCTCCTACAGTCCGTATTATCTGCTCCTTACTGGCAATTGCTTAGCCGGTGAATCCTAATATCTAGTAGTAGCCTAGCTCAGATAGGGCTTCTTGAACGGTAAGTGGAAAACCGCCCTTCCTTTGGTCCTTTGCCACCGCCCGGTAAAGCTGAGTTATCATTGGAGGTTCAAGGTTCGCTTGCTCCATCACGCTACCTTCTGAGAAAATCTCTCTCATCGGGCCATCGGCGACGAGACGCCCACAGTTGAGGACGCATGCTCTATCTGCAACCTCCGGAACGAAGTTAACGTCATGAGTGGCTATGATCAGTGTCAAGCTCTGGCTATCATGTAGCGTTCTGAGAAGTTCCGCTAGCTCACGTCGCCCTTTCGGGTCCAAGTTGGCGGTTGGCTCGTCCAAGATTAGAATCTTCGGTCGCATGGCGAGAACAGTCGCAATTGCAGCCCTCTTCTTCTCCCCTGCGCTTAGATGATGTGGAAGCCTATCCTCATAACCCTCCAGCCCCATCGCCTTCATTGCCATCACAGACCTCATCTGCACTTCCTTCTCTGAAAGCCCCATATTCAAAGGGCCGAAACAAACGTCGTCCCACAATGTCGGACAGAAGAGTTGATCATCCGGATCCTGAAAAACTAGTCCCACTTCACGTCTAACAGTGCTCAGGTACCGGCCTGTCGCCGGATTGCCTAGCACGCTAACGGTGCCTCTGGATGGTGTGTACAGGCCGTTCATCAACATGAGTAGAGTGGATTTGCCTGCTCCATTAGCTCCGAGGACAGCAATTCTCTCTCCACTGGCAATCTTCAAGCTCACCGCATCAAGAGCTACATAACCATCTGGGTAGGCATAGGAGACGTCGTTCAGTTCTATCGCGACATTCTCCAACTTACCATGCTCCCAAATGCGAGTAGTCAGCTGACACGACTGTAAGGCAGATCAGCAGGAACGCCACGGTGAAAATCACGTCTCTCCACCGAAGTTTCATTTCATTTAGGGATCTTATGGTTCCAGTGTATCCTCGCGCTGTCATTGCGAAATAGACTCTTTCCCCTCTTTCATAGCTTCTAATGAAGAGAGTGGCCATTATGCTGGCCAGCAAGCGAACGGTATCTCTCCATCGCGGTCGCTTGACCGTTCGGCTTTCCATAGCAAGAACCATTCGATAAGCCTCATTCACGAACAGGAAGATGAAACGATAAGTTACTGACATCATCAGAACAAGCATCCTCGGCAACCTCAGCTTCTCCATGCCATGTATCAGTTCATGGAATTTCGTGGTTGAGATTAGAAGAACAGATGAAGCCACGCACACCCATACTCTGAATGTGAACAAGGCTGCTTTGTAGACGCCTTCGCTGCTGATTCTCACAACCAACAAACCAAACGCGAATCTTGCGAGGGGAGTTCCAGGCGTTATGAATGGCAGCGGCAGTGCGATCAAACCTGCGAATAGTGGAATGAATATCGTCGCTCTGAGAAGAAAGAATCTAATCGGAATTCTAGAGAGAACGCAAAGGACGATTATCATCGAAGACAGTATGAATAGCGAGATTAAGGTTCTCACCGCTACTGCGGAGACCACGAGAGTCATGAAAGAACACAGCTTGACGCGTGGGTCAATTTTCTGCAATACGCCTGCCAGTCCAGTGAACTGTTGAACCTGCACGGTCTCTTGAAACTCATGAAGGAAGCCCCTTAACAATCATGCGACCTCACATGCGACGCGAATGTACGAGGAGTTTGCCGACAGTGAAGGTCACGCCTAGAATCACCATTGCAAAGACAAATCCAACGATTATATTCGCCAAAACATTCCCTCTAAGGTTCGGAATTTCATAGTCCGGAAATGGAGCATTCCAGAGTCTTGATTCCACCACCCCGAACTTTCCAGCAACCTCATCCAACGTTTCAGCGGAATAGGAGAGCCATACCGCTCCTATCGTTACGAAAAGCAACGACAAAACTACACAAGCAGCCATCAAGCTCTTACTTGACATTCTCTTAGCTTCCTCCTAACAAACTCGGCGCCAGTTTAGGCAGCTGCAGTAAGTCTGGTCTAGCCTTCTCAAGCGCCAAGATTATCCCCATCGTAATCGCTCCCTCACCTATACCAATAATCACATGATGAGTAACCATCGCAGTAACAGCGATGGGGACGCCGTATGGAAAGGTGGTGGAGAATCCTAGCTCCAAACCAGCACACAATGCGGCTAACACATCACCTATCAGAGCGCCCAGAAAAACTCCGACGAATTTTCCTCGCTGCGTGCTAGTAACACGTAGCGCTAGTTGATAGACGATGAATGGAACGAAAGTTGCCACGATGCCCATGTTCCAAACGTTGGCCCCAAATGTCGTGATTCCCCCATCGCCGAAGATCAGAGCTTGGATGAGCAGAATGATCGTCATCGAGATCAGTCCCAGGTATGGTCCCAACGTAATAGCTAAGATTGGTCCGCCCAAGAGATGGGCGGTAGTTCCGCCAACTATTGGATAGTTCATCATCTGCGCAGCGAAGAACATAGCTGTCAGACTGGCCATCAATGGAATCTGTTTCTCGCTCAAGCCCCTCGCCTTCCGGAATGAGAAGAACCAGAAGACTACGGCGAGAAGGTACATCATCGCGCAAATCCGTAGATCCAAAAACCCGTCTGGTATATGCACCTGAATACACCCTAGTATTACGTTTGCTTCAATTAGTATTACTTATAAACTATTGGAAAAATGCGATGTGAGAATCGCTCACACAGCGTCGTCCACTCCGATCGTACTGGACAGTCGCCGCAATAGTGAAATGGCGAAGATTGCTCTTGAACAGTGGGGGATGCTTGTTGGCGGTAGTGGAAAGAATTAGTTTCTCAACGCCACCAGCGCTTTTGAAGCAATTCGACGATTCACTCAAGACGCTTGGTTACAAGGATAGGTCCAAGGCACTGCAAATTGCTATGAGGAACTTCATCACCGAATACACTTGGAAGAAGGAGACAGAGAAACCCGGCGTAGGAGTGATCTTGTTTATGTACGACCACGAGTCTCATGGGCTTCAAGAGGCGCTGACAGACACTCAACATGAATTTCGAGGCATTGTTAACTCGACCACGCATATTCACTTGGATGAATCTCGATGTTTGGAGATGATTTCTGTACGCGGGAAAATGGAGCGTATCCAAGCATTAGCGAGAGACATTATGAAGAGGCGTGGAGTGATGCAGCTAAAACTGACAAGTATCGCAGTTTAAGGACAAATCGGGCTATGGGGGCATAAGCTTCCATGTTGACTAGCGTCCAGTTGCAGTATTGTTGGAGCACAGCGCTTCAGACACGGAGTCCGGAATCTCCTCGGCATCTCAATGCCGTGCCCAGCGTGAGGTGCTCCTGGGCCCAACTTCGTGTGTTGCACGACTGGGTAGATGGAACATTATATGTCCAGATGTCTCTATCGTCGTCAGTCAAACGACTCGGACAAGCTTGGTAGATATCATTCTTCTGCACTCGCTGATCTTACGGTAGCTTTTCCTCTATCTGTCAGGTGATAATAATATCGTTCAGGTCTTCCGAGAACACTCTCGGCCTTCGTTCTCTTGATCAAGCCGACATTCTCAAGCTCCGATAGATGCTGGTATATGCTCGAGATGTCCAACTCCAGCCCAGATCCTTGCTTCAGCATCCTCCACACCTCGTACCCGTATGTCTCCCTGTCGGAGATGGTTTTCAGAATCTCAATCTTGGTTCTCCCGAGTCTGGTGGTAAACCGGTGAGCCTCGACTTGGCTGACTATCCTGTCAATCGCCCTCACTTTTCCAATGAACCTGCGGGCCGTCGATGGATCTTTCAATCCCGCGCCAGTTACGACGCAGACGACTTCCTCGCTCCTGTCGACACGGCCCTGCTCGATTAGTTTCCTCAATCCGGCAACTGTTGACGCGGCGGCGGGTTCGGCGAAGACGCCTTCAGTTTTGGCAAGTAGGGCCATGGCGTCGAGCACTTCGGCGTCCTTTACTTTGACGCCTTCACCTCTTGATTCATCTATTGAGCGAATAGCTAGATACCCGTGCGTAGGCTCCTTCATTGCAAGCTCAGTGGAGACAGCCTTGCGCCTTTCCAAGGATTTTTGCGCGGATTTCTTGCCTTGGAGCTGATCTACTATGCGCGCGTAGCTTTGTAGCTGTACGCCTGTCATGGCCACATTCTGTTCTTTGATCATGCCGAGCTGCCGCAACTCGTTAATGCCCATCCAAATCATGGAGAGATGTTCCCCGTGACCCATTGGAACAACGATCCTATCCGGGCCGCGCCATTCAAGTTGTTCACAGATCTCGTAAGCGGCAGTCTTCTCCCCCTCCGCGAAGTACGGGTTAATTGGCGACAACAAATAGCATTGACCACTAGCTTCGTTAGGTTTCCGATCTGCCCGAGTAGTTTCAACGACCAAGTTCCCGCCGTATGCGATTATCTGGTAGAGCTTTCCCAGGTTCACCGTCTCAATCCTTTCCCTTGGTGAATGGATTGTGCAATCGAATCCTCCCCGAGCGGCGTATGCGCTTGCAGAGGCGGCAAAGTTACCCGACTCGGCGCGGCACCTCAACGATCGGAATCCAAGTTCCTTGGCTCTTGAAACATCCACCGTCATGCCGCGATCCAGGAATGACCCGGTCGGGTTTGTAGTCTCGTCTTTAACGAATAACTTCCGCAGGCCCAGAATTCGGGCCAGCTTGTCGCATTTCAGCAGAGCCGTGCCACCTTCTCCAAGCGAGACGATCTTCTCCTGGTGGATGTTTGGCAGGAACTCACGATACCTCCATACGCCCCAACCTCTCTCTTTGAAAGTGCTCTTTGATAGTCTGCCCGAAATTTCATCCAAGTCGCGGCTCAGAAGCAGCTGCCCGCCGCAGTTCACGCAAGGCCCGTAAGAAGTCTCAGCCGGAAACTTCCCACCGCACCTTGTGCACATCAAGTCGGTCCTATAGCCCAAGTCGAAGGTACTGGAAATGAATCTCATATATGGACATTAGCTCAAATATGCGCTTCCCTTCTGCCCGCTTCCGGGACACCGGGCTTGTTTCAACTGAAGCAGGCAAGAATTTCTGCTTCCGCGCTGGGATTGGCTGTTGTTCTCATCGCTGCAGGGACAACCTACGGGGCGGTCATCATTCTGAGGTCGCTGGGATTCGAGAACGTCTTCACAACAATCAAGATGAGCGACGCTCTCAAGATCTCTGTCAGTCTTTACCTGACCGGCGCGGCTATCAGCATAGCATCCTCAACCTTGGCTCTCTATATGATTTCAAAGGGCCGACTGCGTCATGCTGGATGGGCTGGAATCTTGGCAGCATTCTTCACCGTCGCGACTGCGCTTGGGCCTACCGCTTTCGCTATCGAGATCGACGCTCTGAGTCTTACCCTCCTTGCAGCTGGAGCGATGGCTAGCGTTCTCGGCGGTGTGATCAGTCTCAGAACACCGTCTGTGCCATCTAAAGAACAGTTCCTCACAACGATGCAGATAGCAAATTCAGCGGTTCTGTCCGCTTTGACGGCAGTCGTCACTGGAATAGCGTTCGTGCCTTCGCCAACAGGCGGTTACACACATCTCGGCGACACGATCATCTTCATAGCCGCACTCTTATTCGGCTCGAAAGTGGGCGGGATCACTGGGGCAATAGGGTCAGTCGCGGCAGATCTATGGGTTGGTTACCCGAGATGGTTCGTTTCGATCCCTGCGCATGGGCTTGAGGGCTTGATCGTTGGGCTGGGGAGGCGTAGGAGTCTCGCTCTTCAGGTCGTTTGCTGCGTTCTAGGTGGCTTGGTCATGGCTTCAACATACTTCTACGTGAACATCTTCATCAAAGGCTGGGGGCCGGCAATTATGTCATATGCCAGAGATCTCTTTGGGCAAGCCGCGGTCTCGATCATACTCGGGATCATCCTAGTAAGAACTATACGAAGGCTCGTTCCGAGGCTGAAAGCGTAGACACTGCATTGCTGATTTGCGCGGTAAGCATTCAACAGATTCAGGGCGTACCGCTCAGTCTCTTCCTCCGCAATGTGGAATTATCAGCACGGAATCTTCCCTCACCGAGTCCTTGCCATAAGCTTCCCTGTCGTCAGTACCATTATTTCGAGGATAAGGAGAATGGCTCAGCTCGCCTAGGACATAGTAAGAAGTGAGCAAGCTCTCTCTTAAGCGATCCAACATCCAGGGTCAGAAGCTAACATATTGCCAGTCTCTTCGTAGGCTCTTCCACGACATCCAGCGCAGACATCCCTATGGACACATTTGCCACATTCACCTTCCAGAAGTTCCCTCGACCTAAGCTTAGCCAGTACCGGTGAATCCTCCCAGATCCTGATGATACTCTCCTCTCGTACGTTTCCAAGTTTCACTTGCAGGAGCATGCAGGGGATCACGTCTCCATTTGGAAGTATGGTTACGTAGCCGCTTGGCATTCCTGCAGCGCAGCCCCGGTCGTAGTATGGGATTCTTCTTAGCAAATGGGCGGGGAAACGCTTTGGCTGAATGTTTCTCTGCTTGAGTATCAAAGGGTACATGGGGCAGCCAGGCAACCTGATCACTATCGGGCAGTCTGTTTGGGCTTCAGCCAACAACTCCACAACATTCCTTCTCTCACTTCTACTCAAAACCTCCTCGGGGCATTCTCGTCTAACTCTTGGCACTTGGACTAGGTCGAAGAGCTCCGCGGCATTGGCCCCACAATCAACTGCAAGCCTCAGCATGTCGGAGATTTCCGGCAGGGATTGTCTCCTGATGACCATGCCGAGCTGGAAGGGTAGACCCGCTTTCTTGCAAGCCTCGACTCCTCGCATAGCTTTGTGGAAGGCTCCGTCCTCGCCTCGAAATGAGTCGTGAGTTGCCGGCTTAGCTCCATCGATGGATATCTGGACCGCCTGAACGCCAGCGCTCTTCATTCTATCAGCCATCTCCGCATTGATAAGAATCCCATTAGTTCCCACCACAGTCCTCATGCCTTTCTCCGAGGCATAGCTGACGATGTCGAAGAAGTCGTCTCTGCAAAGAGGCTCGCCACCATCAAAGATCAAAAGCCTTATGCCCCATTTTGCGAGGTCGTCTAAGAGCCCTTTCGCTTCTATCGTTGAAAGCTCGTCAGGTCCAGGTGAATCTGCGGCATCACTATAACAATGCTTACAGTTGAGATTGCATTTTCTTGTGATAGCATACGACACGAGATAAGGAGACGCTATCATAGACCCTCACTCACAGCTTGTATGTTTTCAGAGGCTCGGGAATTATGACTTGGATATCAGGCAATTCCTTTTGCAGTGTATCTCGGAAGTCTGCTGCTTCCTTGTCAGAACCGTGTATCGGGACAGCGCTGCTACATCTTAGAGCCCGAACCATCTTAACCGCGTCTCGAACGGAGGCAGTTGGGGAGGGTTTTCCGACGGGGACGAACGCAACCTTCGCTCTACCTCCATACCTCTCTATGGCACTGGTGTAGCCGGAGTCCGAGCCGTGGAAGAATGAAACTTCATCCACCTCCACAATGAACATGATGGGCTTCTTCCCAGGATGCACTGACTCGATAGCGGTTATCTTAGCTCCCTTCACCTCAGCGGTCTTATCAGGCTCCAAAAGTACAAGCTTGTCCCCTGGAACTCTACCTTTCAGCGGCGCGTAAGCCCCTAGATTAGATAGCATGATGGCGCCTGTTGCCTCCTGCATCTTCACCGTGCTGGAAGCATCGAAATGATCGTAGTGCTCATGAGTGACCAAAATAGCGTCAAGCTGACGTAGCGATTCAATATCATTAGCGGTGAAATAGTCTGCGGGGTCAGTCACGAATCTGTGGCGACAGGTCCTCACGGCTAAGGCTGAGACCTTATAGAATACGAATCCTACGTCACCCATCCCTACCTCAAGCCGGCTCAGTTCCGAGAACGCCTTCGCGATCTCACTCAAAACGCATGCCAGACCGTCATTGGACTTGACCAGCTCATGTCTGATAGAAGCTCCTGTGGCATATACAGCTATCATCATCCAGCTGGCTTTCCACAAGGTGCAACTCCAAGATTCGATGAAATGTTGGCTGAGATACGTTCATGGTAACCGCGGCTTGTTTTTGCTCAACTGCCTCGAGTTCGTCAACAGCCAAGCTGGTCTTTTCCAGCGCAGTCAATGGGATTCCCCTTGGCTTGAAGAATGTGACAGATGGTTCGCAGCAGACCCACCGACATTTCCTCGGCCTAGCCATTGTAACGAATAAATATTCATTACTAATAAACCATGCGGCGATCAAAAGCGGACGGCACAGGAGACATAGACGTGGAGAATGAGACCGTGTCAAATAGTCGGCTTCGAACAATGCACTTCACATTGAGGGACAAAGATTGTGCGCCATTGACGTCGGATGGTATGAAGCCCAGAAATTCTGCCTAGATCGGTTTCCGATCGGCAAGAATGGTGTGAACACCATTTGTCCGAGCCATTCTAGAGAATACAGCCTCACTATACTCTACATTCAAAAGGCCCAAAAGCATAGCGCACAACCCGCACTTCGGGTTAG
>Ga0315282_10016046_pt1 | contig 10982 bp, 10 predicted proteins | sample YL17G07_20_MG_FD_203693 | JGI IMG/M metagenome (GOLD analysis project Ga0315282, IMG submission 203693) | Sediment microbial communities from Yellowstone Lake, YNP, Wyoming, USA - YL17G07_20 | ecosystem: Environmental > Aquatic > Freshwater > Lake > Sediment | place: USA: Wyoming | collected...
GTTCCGGTTAAACCCAATCTATTGCGCAGCAAGTCAGCCAGCATCTCGCCAGGTAGCGGCTCTAACGAATAAGATTTACCATTTACAATCAGGTTCATCACATCCAACCAGTTCTGTGGATATTACTTCATCTCACATTTGCCCTGGCGCGCAAGATAGCTTCCTGCAGGGTTTGAATTAATAACACGCCTCCCAGCCACCGGCGGTAAGCAGCTGAGGCGCGGTGCGGGCTGGTGCGGAAATGGACTTCTGCCAGAAGCATTCTGCTGGCTTGCTCGAGCGCCTCTGGAGAATAAGGTTTACCCCGCAAGAATGCTTCAACCTTCCTGGGACGGAGTGGGACTGGCCCGGCTGGCCCGATCGAGAGGCGCAAATCAAGCAGAACATCTCTATCGCAATGAACCCAGGCTGCCATATTCAGGATCGCAATCGCCACACCCTGAGGTCGCATCACCCGTTGGAAAGCGCTGCCTTCGGTGGGGTTACAGAGCGGCAAGTGAAAACCCACCAGCAACTGGCCGGGCTGTAAAGCCGATCTTCCCGGGCCCAAGAATAACTCCGCCAGTGGCACAAGCTGCCGACCATTGTTAGCGGCTATTTCAGCCTTTGCGTCCAGCGCCAGTAATGCAATCGTGCCATCGCCAGCCGGCAAAGCATGCCCCACATTGCCGCCGAGTGTCGCCACGTTGCGCACCTGCGGACCGCCAATCAGACTACAGGCCTGGTACAGGGCATAAGCATGGCGCTTTACCAGCGCCGACTCCACAATTCGGTTGAGGGGTACTGCCGCGCCCACAAACAGCCCGTTATCACACGCTTCGAGCCGGTTCAGTTCGGGTATCGCAGTGACATCTACCAGCCAGTCAGCTTCCGGCTGACTGTGCGCCATCCCGCTGGCATGACGCCAGTGGGGCAGCCAGTCAGCTTCCGGCTGACTGTGCGCCATCCCGCTGGCATGACGCCAGTGGGGCAGCCAGTTGACCGGGGGATGGCGTTTTTGTTGCAGGTCGAGCAACAGATCGGTGCCGCCCGCAACGATTCGCCCGCTTCCAGGCAGCTCGCCAAGCAACTGCACGGCTTCGGTTACGCTTTTAGCCAGGTAATATGTGCGCCAGAGGGTCATGGATCGGCGAAACCTTTGCTACCAGATTAAGAACGGCGGCGCTTTTCGACGGGAGTCAATCCGTACAGGCATATTGCTACCCGACGCCGCCGCAGGAAAACCCTGCGACGACCGCCGATCCACTAATCCATATTTTAACACAGAATCATCGTTTTTGTAATTTCAAACCAGATTCTGCAATCCAAATGTATAATATTATCCAATCTCTTGTACCGATCAAGTATACTTAACTCGGACAAGCCGAAACCAACCAATGAATGATCCACTAAGGACACGAAAGGACTCTAATATTTTCTTCGTGATTCTTCGTGCTCTTCGTGGATGAGAATTCTTTACTTTTTATGCAAGCATTTTACTCATAAAGTACTAACATGTTACGTCATCATTTATCTGCCCTGATTAAGACCATGCGCCCCCGCCAGTGGATTAAAAATGGAGTGTTGTTCGCCGCTCTGGTCTTCGACCGCCAGTTCACACCCCACCACTGGCCTGAAATCCTGCATACCGCCCTCGGGTTTGGCATCTTTTGCCTTCTATCCGGACTGGTCTATATCATCAATGATATCGCCGATGTAGACGCTGACCGCAAACACCCCGCCAAGCGTCTGCGCCCCATTCCTTCGGGCGAATTGCCCTTACCTACCGCCCAAGTGGCTGCAATCCTTATCCCATTGGTTATCTTTCCGCTCTCCTACCTGCTCTCGCCCACCTTCAGCTTGGTCGCTCTGGGGTATTTATTGCTCAACCTGGCATATTCCAAGTGGATCAAGCACATTCCACTGCTAGATGTAATGGCAATCGCCCTGGGGTATGTCTTGCGAGTTGTGGCTGGCGTGTTGTTGATCCAGGTAGCTCGCTTCTCTCCCTGGTTATATGTGGTCACCACGCTTGGTTCCCTGTATCTCGGTTTCGGCAAACGGCGAGCCGAACTGGCTTTACTGGCAGATGACGCTTACAACCATCGCCGCGTCCTCGATGGATACACCATCCCGCTACTCGATCAATTCATCACCATCGTCTCCGCCACCACCATCATCGCCTACAGTTTGTATACTTTCTCCGCGCCTAATCTGCCCAACAATCACATCATGATGCTAACCATCCCGTTCGTGATTTATGGCGTCTTCCGTTACCTGTATTTATTACAGGTCAAACATAGCGGCGGGGCGCCCGAAGAGGTCTTCCTGTCGGATCGCCCGTTGCAAGCCACCATATTGCTATGGGGGCTGGGTGTGCTGGTGATCTTTTACGTCTTCTAACCTTTTCGAGGATTGAATTATCCCAATGCCAGCTTTTACAGCCACCGCCCCTGCAAAAATCATCTTATTTGGCGAACATGCGGTTGTGTACGGCCAGCCAGCAATCGCGGTACCGGTCAGCAAGGTGCAGACCCGGGTTATGGTTAGCGCTACCCCGCTCGCCAAACCGGGCGAGGTACGGCTTCAATCCCCTCTAGTGGGGCTGGATACCACCCTGCCGCAGCTCGACCCAGCCCATCCATTGGCAAAAACGATCGCTGCGCTGCTCGAGCACCTGAAAATAGCTCGTCTGCCAGCCTGCTCGATCCGGATCAGCTCGAATATTCCCGTTGCGGCGGGGATGGGGTCTGGAGCGGCGGTGACGGTGGCTATGTTACGCGCCCTTTCGGCTTTCCTGGGGCACCCGCTAGCCGACGAAACGGTTTCTGCGCTGGCATTCGAAGTCGAAAAGGTCCACCACGGTACTCCCTCCGGGATCGATAACACCGTCATCACCTATCGCCGAGGGGTGTATTTCGTCAAAGGACAACCGATCCAATTCTTGACGACGCCCCGCGCCTTCACCATTCTGATCGCCGATACCGGCACCCCCAGCCCGACATCCATCACGGTGGGGGAGGTGCGTAAAGCCTGGCAAACCGAGCCGGCTCGCTATGAAAATATTTTCGAGCGCATCGGTCAAATCGTTCATCAGGCGCGCAAATCAATCGAAAACGGGGCGATAAAACCACTTGGTCGTCTGATGGACGAAAACCATAGCCAGCTCCAGGAACTGGGGGTCTCTTCGCCCAAGCTCGACCAACTGGTAGAAGTTGCCCGCCGCAACGGCGCGTTGGGCGCCAAGCTTTCGGGTGGTGGTCGGGGTGGCAATCTGATTGCCCTGGTGGAATCAGATCAAGAAGAACTGGCCGCGAGCGCGTTGCGAGAGGCGGGAGCCGTGAACGTGATCGCCACTCAGGTTGGAATATGAAACATACCCCATTCACCCGCCCCACCTCAGCTCGTCCACAACCTCCATACTCATCTACAACACCGGTTAAGACCTCTATCCAATCTGCTTACCGAACAAATGACCTTTACTTCCTCAAATTAGGTGGCTCATTGATCACCGATAAGACCCGACCGCGCGCCCCCCGAATGGAGATCATGCAACGCCTGGCAGAAGAAATCGCCATTGCCCGCCAGGAAAACCCAAAACTGACCTTGGTGTTGGGTCACGGGGCGGGTTCTTTCGCTCACATTCCCGCCAAAAAGTACGCCACCCGGCCGGGAGTGCATACCCTTGAGCAGTGGCTGGGTTTTGCCGAGGTGTGGCGGGAAGCAGCTGCCTTGAACCGGCTGGTGATGGACGCTCTCCATGCAGCCGGTTTGCCAGCCATCGCACTGCCGCCCTCCGCCAGTGTGGTGACCCACAACCGGGCGATTAGCCACTGGGACCTTACACCTCTTAACGCGGCGTTAGAAGCCAAACTGCTGCCGGTGATCTTTGGCGATGTAATCTTCGACCTGGTGCAAGGTGGCACGATCCTTTCCACCGAAGACCTGTTCGAACACCTGGCCTATCATCTACATCCGCAGCGCATCCTGCTGGCCGGTAGCGAAGCGGGGGTATGGGCCGACTACCCGCAATGCACGCAACTCATCTCCGAGATTACGCAAGATAATTACGCCCAAATTGCCCCCAGCCTGAGCGGCTCGAACGCTACCGACGTAACCGGGGGTATGGCAGCTAAGGTAGCCCAAAGCCTGGCGCTGGTCAGGGAAATCCCAGAACTGGAGGTTTTGATCTTCTCGGGGCTAGCAGCCGGGAATCTAACCGCAGCTTTGCGGGGGGATAAGGTAGGGACGTTTATCAGGAAAAGTAAATAAAAATGTACTTTGTTGAACGCTTGGTTGCCGTTGGATATCGCGCGATGAATAGAGATGGCAGGCTAAAAGTTTGCTCCCCCTTGCAGGAAATCCTGTCATGCTGAACGAACTGAAGCATCTCCCCGCGAGTCTGCGTGGAGACTCTTCGGTCATAGCAAGTGCTTCTCAGGGCGACAATGGCGGCAGACCTGTCATTCTGAACAACCCCACAGCGCCAAAGCACTCTCCTTACTGGAAGAAACCGAACGACAGTGTCTTAGGAATCGCCAGAAAAGATCGATAGAGAAAATCAGATAAACTATTATCCTAAATATACCTTATGCATTGACGTAGATATTAATTTGAGCCGAAATATATTCGAGATATTAATCACCTGATCACCAAAGGCAGATAATTGTAGTTACACTCCGGCCCACTCGAAAGTGTCACCAAACGTTGGTCATATGAAACTCCAGCGCCGCCATCTGGAGCAAAAGCCCAAACTCGCCATCCATACTGTGTGCCGCTTTCAAGATCTGGCCAAAAACAACCTAAGCTATAACTGCCTGTATAGCCTAAATCTATCCACCATATACTGTAATCATTAATTGGATCAAAAAATTCCAGCACATAACTGTCTGTAATCGTTGCAGGGCGTGGCGTCCATTGAAAGGTATAAGGTAACGAAATCGAAGCTCCATCGGTAGGTTGAACTAACAGAATTTCGGCTATATCAAAATCTCCAATATTGTTATCTGAATTTTTAGTGTATGAATCAATTTTTTTCGTCCACCATCGCCATAAACGACCTGCCACCGGATCATAATTAGAAAAGCGAACAGCATATTTTTGTCCGGGATTTAGACTGGGAACATTCACGAATTTGAAAGTCCCATCTGCTTTAGTTTGTGCATTACTACTAATCCACCACTCTGAGCCATCCCAAAATTCTAATTCCAATTCTACGTTATCCACATTTATCCCATTTTCGGCAACATGACCTCGAATGCCATTACACGTTGGGTTATTTTTAAATGACACCTCTTGATAAGTTGTATGACCATAACCACCATCCGGACTATAAACACCCATTTCCCAGCCATAAACCTTGCCGGTTGAAAAATTATTCGGTAAACAATCGAAGGTGTGATTATTTACATAACCAACGTTCATAAACCAATCTGTATTATAGTCTGCAGGGTCAAATAGATTTAATTCATAATTGTCCGAGGGAGTAGCGGTACGTACAGTCCATTGAAAGGAATATGGCAATCTAATATTTGCCCCATCACTTGGATATGTTTGAGGAATATCTGCTATGTCAAAATCTCCGATGTGTAAATCCTCTCCATTATATGAATTTATATAACGCGTCGACCAATAATATATTCGACCCGAAATCCATTCATCGTTTAAAAACCTGACAAAATACCATTGGCCAGAGGTGAGGTTAGGTACTCCAAGAAATTTATAGATCCCATCAGACGCGGTGTTGGTAGAAGCTCTTGTTGACCAGGTTGAGCCATTATAGTAACGCAATTCTAAGGTTACACCACCAATATCAGACCCATTCAGCGTAACATGTCCGTAAATACCTAATGATCCTGAGGGAGCATCAACTATACCAGGCATTGCTAGAGTGTTATCCGGCACAACTCCAGCCCTATGATTGTGGTTAGGAATGCTGATACCATCAGAATCAAATGGTATAAAGAGATTTTTATTTTCTGCATGTGATAATATCCAATCTTCATAATCATAAATACTTCCAGCTTTATTCTTTTCTAACACTGATGGAGCATCGGGTACTTCGGTTGGATTATTCGATATCTCTCGAAAATTAGCGCTGGAAGCTAAATCGGCACCTGGAATAGAAATAACCAATACCAGGCAAAATATTACAACAATTAATAAGACACTCCTCCGAATATTCATGCTATTCCTCCTGACTATGAACTAAAATATCACTTATCTAATTTGTTTTATCGACCCGCTATGCTTCTCCAATCCATATCCTATGTATTCAAGGTATGCAATAATAGTTTAATACGTCTTATGTGAATTCGACTGAATAATAAAAGTGGGAACGATCCTTGCATATATAGAAGTATCTAATCTAAACAAAAGGAGTCGTTCCCATGACAAGTATATCTCTTTCTGATCTTTTTACAATCATTTTTGTTTTGGTTGATGATTGGTATCAAATACATGGCATCAAAATGCTCAAAGGTAAACATGGAGTGAAACCTGAATTTAGTGATAGTGAAGTGATTACGCTGCTATTAGCCATGGATTTTATTCCTTATCCAAGTGAGAGCCAATTTTTGGCTTTCATCCGAGCGAATTACTTGGATTTATTCCCGAAGTTGGTGGACCAAAGCCAGTTCAACCGTAGAGCCCGATCCTTGCGTCTGTTGGTTGAAGAATTGCGTCGCCATTGGCTGATCCAACTGGGCATTTTTCATCGTTACCGTTTTCTCATCGATACCAAGCCTGTGCCTGTAGTTGGCTACAAACGCAGTAAAAAACGTAGTTACTTTGCTGGAAATGCCAATTATGGCTATTGTGCCAGCAAGGATATGCACTACTTCGGTTACAAATTGGTCGTCTTGACAACTTGCCAGGGCATTCCAGTGATCTACGATCTGGTGCCCGCAAATCTGGATGAGCGCTCGGCGGCTGAGACGGTCATTGACTATCTACATGGTTGCCATATCTTTGGCGATAAAGGCTTTCTAGGAAAAGAATGGCAAGCCAGCATCTTTCAGCAGACCGCCAATCAGCTTTGGACACCTAAGCGTTCTAACCAATATGAGCAAAACCCAGCAGATTTAGATCGTTGGATAAATGGTTTGCGCGAACGCATTGAAGGAGTATTTCATGAAATCCAAAACACTGGCCGTAACATCGAGCGCCTTCTGGCAAAAACAGTCCTTGGTTTGTGCACCAGGATAATCGCAAAAATGACCAGCCATGTACTAAAGTATTTGCTGCGTTATAAATTCGGTGTTAATGTTCAAACCTTTCAATGTGCTTAATTGTATTACGAATTCACATCAGACGTTTAATATAAAGTAACACAAATTATTAGTCGATTCAAGTTACATTCTTCCTTTTTCTGCATTAATTCCCATTTTGGATGTAAAATTCTCGATATAATCATAACTAAAGAGGCGCGTCAACCCATACAATCAAATCAGTTATAATAAAAATCATGCTTTACACCCGTGCCCAACTCGAAGCTCTCGAAGAGCAAACCCTGGCTACCTATGCTCTCCACAGCCAGGATAGCAAGGGGCGCGCTTACCCGGATGACGAGCCGGAATATCGCACCGCCTTCCAGCGCGACCGTGACCGTATTCTGCATACCACCGCATTCAGACGTCTGGAGTACAAGACGCAGGTCTTCATCAATTACGAGGGTGATTATTACCGCACCCGCCTGACCCACACGCTGGAAGTGGCTCAAATTGGGCGCACCATCGCCCGCGCCTTAGGCGCCAATGAAGACCTGATCGAAGCGATCTGCCTGGCGCATGACCTGGGGCACCCGCCTTTCGGACATTCTGGCGAGGTAGCCCTGGGTCGGATCATGAAGGAGTATGGCGGGTTCGATCACAATAAGCAGTCGTTACGCATCGTTACCACACTCGAACAACGTTACCCAGATTTTGCGGGCCTCAACCTGACCTGGGAAGTGCGGGAGGGAATCGTCAAGCATGAGTCCGAATACGACATCGCCGACGCCAACGATTACAATCCAGAACTGCGCGGTCACCTGGAAGCCCAGATTGCCAATGTGGCCGATGAGTTAGCCTACACCGCTCACGACCTGGATGATGGCTTACGTTCGGGGATGATCACACCTTCGATGTTGGAAGGCATTACCCTTTGGGAAATCCTGGTTGAGAGCGTTGGCTGGCGGGGAGGCGAGTTTAGCGAGCTTACCCGTCACTGCCTGATCCGGCGCCTGATCGGCATGGAAGTGACCGATCTGGTGCACACCACCGACCAGCATATCAAAGAGAGCCGGGCTAAAACGGCTGAAGACCTTCAACGCCTGCCATACAACGTAATCGCGTTCAGCGAGGACTTGCATCGCCGTAACCGCCAGCTTAAGGATTTTCTGTATAGCAACCTGTACCGCCATCACCGCGTGGTGCGGATGGCAGTCAAAGCCGAACGCATCCTTAGCGACTTGTTCAACGCCTACCAATCCGAACCGGAGATGCTCCCTCTTCACATCCAGACATTCATCGAGGCGCGCGGTCTGGAACGGACAATCTGCGATTACCTGGCAGGTATGACCGATCGCTTTGCAGTCGACGAGCACCGCAAGCTGTTCGACCCCTCTACCAAGCCATAAATCAATCTGGTCGAAATGCAAGATAAAATATTACTCGTGAGGAACTATATCCCAATGGTGCAGATATTATCTTTAGCACGACATTCATATCGCTGGCATAGGAGGCCGGTATAAATGTCGCATTACAATTTATTGTTGGAGAAAAAGGGATGACCGAACAACCCATTTTAACCGCCGAAGGCGCCGCCCGCCTGAAGGCTGAGCTGGAGCAACTGAAAGGCCGCCCTCGCCAAGAATTAGCCGACAGGCTTAGATCAGCCGTCCAACAGGGCGACCTTTCCGAAAATGCCGATTACCACAAAGCCAAGGAAGACCAGGGCTTCCTGGAAGGGCGCATCCAGGAGCTGGAATATCTTTTGAAAAACGCAATTATCGTCCCAGCCAGCGATTCCAAACCCGAGGAGGTTCAGGTGGGGGTGAGGGTAACCGTGCGGGTAGATGGCGAACCGCCCGAGACATATCAACTGGTTGGGGCAAAGGAAGCCGACCCACGCCAGGGTCGCATTTCTAACGAATCTCCTATCGGGCAGGCTTTGATCGGACACCGCGAAGGCGATCGAGTGACCGCCGAAACCCCTGGTGGCAGCCTTCAACTCACGATCTTGAAGATTGAATAGAAAATGAATCAAAATAAGGTTGCGCCTGCAACCTTATTTTGACAATTTGTTTTGCGCCGGGCCGAATTACCCTTTAGCCCATACCGCTAATTCCAATACCAGACGGTCGAAATAGCTGTGCGCCGGTAAGGCGCCATCGCCATAACCCATGTCCACCACCCGAACGACCATTTGCAGCGTTTGAGTCTCGAGAACGATTTGGGCGCCGGGTTCAGCGAGGATAGGCTCGCCCTTAGCTGCCAGACGTTGGTAAATGGTTTCATCGTGAAAAGCGTGCTCGCTCATCAAAACCTTGGTGACAGTTTGAATATCGTTCTTATCGAAAAGCCAGGCTTCGAAGGCGGTTACCTTCTTCGGGTCGCCAACCCCAATGGTCTCTGAGATGCCTACTCCGCATTCGCCCAGGAATTCTCCAGCCGGCGAGTCGATGCTAAAAGAGTCGTCGAACAAGTCATCGCCCAACTTATAGGAGGCCATGAACTGGATCATCGGCGCTTCCTGGCTGCCCGCTTCATACCCTCCCCACTCGACATCATGAGCGGCAGGTTGAGCTTGCATGGCGGGTGGGATACTCCGCTCGCCTACCTGGCGCTTGCGTAAGAGATAAAGTGCTACCAGCCCGGCAGCCACCAGTAGCACCGCCCCACACATCACCAGCAATACATTTCGAATCAGGCTGCCACCGGTCGGTTTCTCCTCTTCAGGCGTTATGCCGCTTTCTGGCGGCAGCGGCCCGATTGCGCCAGGTGTAACCTGAATAGCCGCGCTAAACACCAACGCCTGGGCCTGATATTGAGGTTCGGTTTCAATTTGCGCCAAAATCGAATTGGCATCCTCACCCAATGCTTCGAAACGTTGTTTTGCCAGTGTGGCGTCTTTATTTTGGGTATACGAATCGATCGCCATGCGCAAATAATCTGCCTTCAAATCCTGGCGCAAATGCTGTGGAGCAGCATCACTCCACTGCACCGGCCATAACCCCCACCCAATTACAAACCAACCCAGGATCAAACCAATGATGAAACCTGCAATGCCCACCACAAACGGTTTCTTTACTTGCTCACGGATTGCGTCCATTTCTCTCTCTCCATTGTCCAGGTTAGGTAATTAGATTTCCCTTTTGGTTAATTTTCCAACAAACCAGGCGCGCTTCAAGGGATCCGAAAACTTTTTCCAATGAAAGCCATATTATTGTAGACTATCCTGACCAAATCCGCAATCATTCTTCTTCCGAATCATTACCCAATCGCTTTTAGGCGCCAGGTTTTACCAGCATTGATAGTCGCCAACGTTCCTCCATGAAAGGTGCAAGACTCATGCCGTTTCTGCTACTTCATCGGTGATTACCTGGTCTAATGGGAATTGTTCTTCACATTGCAAGCATTGGGCATTTTGCTTATCTGCCACAACCAATAACCCGCCGCAATTTGGACAGGGGGTTCGCAAAGGCAATTTCCAGGACGTGAAATCGCAGGCTGGATAATTCGCACAACCATAGAAGGTTCGCCCTTTGCGGGTTTTACGTTCGACGATCTCCCCGCCATCTTTCGGACATAACACGCCTATCTTTTCAAGCCACGGCTCTGTGTAGCGACAAGTCGGGAAATTGCTACAACTGATAAATTTTCCGAACCGACCCCAGCGCGTGACCAGCTCGTGCCCGCACTCCGGGCAAACCCTACCCACCGGTTCAAGTTCCATCTTCATTTCAGGGATCGCCTTCTCCGCCTGCTGAACCTGCTTTTCGAAGGGCATGTAAAAATCTCTAA
>Ga0315282_10016047_pt1 | contig 10982 bp, 7 predicted proteins | sample YL17G07_20_MG_FD_203693 | JGI IMG/M metagenome (GOLD analysis project Ga0315282, IMG submission 203693) | Sediment microbial communities from Yellowstone Lake, YNP, Wyoming, USA - YL17G07_20 | ecosystem: Environmental > Aquatic > Freshwater > Lake > Sediment | place: USA: Wyoming | collected...
AAAGGCCATGGCGGAGTGGGCCATGCCGTCATATTGGGCGACAAGGGGTACTTTGACGAAAAAGAACTGTTGAAGTTCAACAAAACCGGATCGCCGTTCGGCATGCACCTGGATTGTCTCAAGGTCAAAGGCGTGGATGCCTCCACCGGCTCGTTGGGCCACGGGTTCGCCATTGCCCTGGGCATGGCTATGGGCGCCCGATTTCAGAAATTCAACTGGCATACGTACTGCCTGGTCGGCGACGGCGAATGCCACGAAGGCACTATCTGGGAGACGGCCATGGCCGCTTCTCATTACAAAGTCATGAATATGACCACGGTTGTCGATCGCAATCAATTCTGCATCGACGGCTGCACCGAAGACATCATGCAGCTAGAGCCTTTCAAGGCCAAATGGGAAGCTTTCGGCTGGAAGGTTGCGGATATCGACGGTCACGACTTCAACCAGATATGCGATGCCATCGATCAATCGCTTGCCCAAAAGGAAAAGCCTTTCGTCATCATCGCCAACACGATCAAGGGCAAAGGCGTGGATTTCATGGAAGGCGACAAGAAATGGCATTATGCGGGCATTGACTCCGAACTGGCCAAGAAGGCCATTGAATCCATCCGAAGAGGATCATGACGCCGGGCAGGCGAGAAAGGGATAAATCATGGCTCAAGGCTTAACCTGGAATATTGAAGACGCCGATCATTTGACCCAGGCTGAAATTTACGGGGAGGTCCTTACCCAGATCGGTACGCAAAACGATAAAATTGTCGCGCTCACAGCGGATCTCGCAGGCTCCACTAAAATAGGGAAGTTCCAGCAGAAACACCCGAATCGGTTCTTTAACTTCGGCATCGCCGAAACGAACATGATGGGCGTCGCCTCCGGCATGGCGGCAACGGGCCTCATTCCGGTCGTCTCGACATTCGCTGTGTTCGCCTCTTTGCGTTGCGGCGAGCATGTCCGCACGGACATCTGCTATCAGAAGCGCAATGTAAAGATCATCGCCACGCACTCCGGAACCTCGTTCGGCCAGGCGGGAACCACGCATCACTGCACCGAAGACCTGGGAGTCATGCGCACATTTCCCAATATCGTCATCATTGCGCCCGCCGATATGTACGAAACCGCCAAGGCGACCGAAGCGGTCATCCTGCGCGAAGGCCCGGCATATATCCGCATCGGCCGCGGATTCGAGCCGCCTCTGCACCGCAATCTGGATTTTGAATTCGAAATCGGCAAGGCGATCAAGCTGCGCGACGGCACGGATATTACGATAATCGCCTGCGGCACTCCGACATTGCATGCCGTTGAGGCCGCGGACCGAGCAAAGAAAAACGGCCTGTCGGTGCGCGTGCTGGATATGCACACCATCAAACCCATCGACGCGGAGGCCATCGTCGAGGCGGTAAAAGACACCCGGCGCATCATCACTGTGGAAGACCACAACGTCTTCGGCGGCCTGGGCACGGCGGTCGCGGACGTCATCGCGGCTTCTGGCAAAGCGTGCGCTTTCCGCAAGCTCGGATTGCAGGATGAGTTCTCCATTGTCGGATATCCGGAGGATCTGCTTCATTATTATAAGATCGATGCGGACGGCATCATCGAGAACATCGAGCAGATCATGAAGATGGATTTCGAAACCGACGAGGACTGGGAAGACGAGGTTTGATCATGGCGGATATCGATAGAATTAAAGCCAATATCTTCATGCACTGCGCGCTGCCCCTGCTGAAGGTCGTCAAAGCGGACAATAAAATCTTCGACATGCTGTTCAAAATTCCGAAAACCACGGCGATCGTGCAATTCCGCGTCAAGGATCAAGACATCGGCGCGTACATGGAGTTCAAAAACGGGGAGCTGGAAATTGTGCAGGGCATACATCCGAAACCCACGGTGCTGTTCGCCTTCTCATCCGCTTCCAAGATGAACGACTTTTTCGGAGGCAAGCCCGCGATACCGGACATTAAATGCCTGTTGCCGGGATTGCTGCGACTGGACCTGATCGCGCGCGTTGTGCCGCTGCTGCTTTCGCTGATGATTTTGCTGCCTCAAAATGTGCCGACCGATCCGGCGAAAAAGGCCATGAAGGTCAAGCTGCTTATTTACATGGTCTCCTGCGCCTTGAGCCAATTGAATAAAAGCGGCGATGAACCAATGATGGAGTTTGCGAAAACCAGCCCGGATCGCGTGTATCAATGGACCGTCGAAAACGGCCCTGCCGCATATTTGAGGGTCAAAGCCGGCAACACCAAATCCGGACGCGGAACCTACGAGCGCCGCAGGCCTTTCGTGCATATGATTTTTCCCGACATCGAAGGCGCGTTTAAAGTGCTGACCAACCAGGTTACTTTGGTCGAGGCCATCAAGCACGGCTACATAAAGACAGAGGGACCACCGGAGTTCGCCAGGGATATCGGCATCCACATGCAGCGGATCGAGGCCATGTTGAAATAGGCGAAGATTCTCAACAAAGACGGGGATTGGAGGAATGAGGAAATGATTATCGGCGTCCCAAGGGAAATAAAAGAAGAGGAAAAACGGGTGGCCATCACTCCGGCCGGCGTATCGGCCCTTACCGGTCACGGTCATAAAGTGTTCGTCGAAAAAAACGCCGGTTCGGGCAGCATGATCGCAGACGAAGCTTATATCGCTGCCGGAGCGATTGTCTCGGATGCCGCTCAAGAGGTCTGGGAAAAAGCGGATATAGTAATGAAGGTCAAGGAGCCTCTGCCGCCGGAATATCCTTGGATGAAGGATAAATTGATCTACACCTATCTGCATCTTGCCGCTGCCGAGGAGCTTACCCGCGAGATGATCAAGAGCAATTGCATCGGCATTGCCTACGAAACCATCCAGCTTCCGGACGGATCATTGCCTCTTCTGACCCCGATGAGCGAGGTGGCGGGCAAGCTTTCGGTCCAGGTCGGCGCTCAATGCCTTGAGGCGCGCTACGGCGGCTCCGGCATATTGCTGGCCGGCGTTTCAGGAGTGGCCCCGGGTAAAGTCGTGATCATCGGCGCCGGCATCTCCGGCTCTTGCGCGTGCGAGATAGCCGTGGGCATGGGCGCCCAGGTGACGATCCTGGATATAGATCCGAAACGGCTGCGCTATTTGCACGACATCTACCACGGCAAGGTCATCACATTGATGTCCAACCGCGGAAACATCGAGGCCTCCGTGCTGGATGCGGATCTGGTGATAGGCGCGGTTTTGATCACGGGTTCAAAAGCGCCTAAGCTGGTCACCGAAGATATGGTCAAGCGGATGAAATCCGGCAGTGTGATCGTGGACATCTCGGTGGATCAGGGGGGCTGCATCGAAACTACAAAAACAACCACGCATTCAAAGCCGACCTTCATCAAACACGGCGTGGTTCATTACTGCGTCGCCAATATGCCCGGAATCGTGCCTCGCACCTCCACCTATGCGCTGACCAATTCAACGCTGTCCTATGCGCTCGATCTGGCCAACAAAGGATTCTTTAAGGCTATGGCGGAAGACGAAGCGCTGCGCAAAGGAATCAATATTTACAAAGGCAAAGTGACTTATCCCGGCGTGGCCCAAGCCTTTGGGCTGACCTATACGCCTTATAAACCTTAGCGCCGCTGCATCAATAAAAATCGAAAAGGATATAGCGGATGCTATATCCTTTTTTGAAAAAAATTGTTCGGATTTCATTCGACTTCGACGGTAAAATCCAAAAATCATTGCCTCTTGCGTCGTTCCGTATGTTGTTGAAGAATTGTGAAAGAGGCTAAACACATTAAAAAATAAACTTTGTCACCCATTCCCCTGATGCATTTGTTGAGTACCCCAATATGGTGCCTTCGTAAAAAGCAATGTGAACGTCATCATTCTGATCCAAATTGCTGGAAATTTGGTCGACTATTCCACTATCATCAATTAATTCTGACGTAAAAATACCGGAAGCATTGGTAGTATGTAAAAGATGCGCTACGTGGAAAAGCGATGAATATATTGAGTAAATTAAATGAATATTATCTTGATGATCTAATAAAAAATCAAAACCATAACTTTCTGAAAGTAAATGAAATGCCACGGTTGACATTTTCCAATATGGTCCATACTTGTTCCCGCAATAAATCGAAAAATATATCGGCAATTCACCATAAGGCAAAAGAGGTTTTGCAATTGCATATTCGACGCAAATTAATGGTTCATCGTTGGAATCAATAGCGATACCACACTTGCCCAACCTTGATCCCCAATTTGGAATAGGTGGTGGTTCGGGAACCATAACCAGTTGGTTTTCCCATGTGCCGGATTTGTTTGTAGCATACCATAACTTTCTATCGTACACGTCACCTACTATATAACAAAAATGTGCATATTCATTCGAATCAACTGCAAGCTTAATAATCTCATCTGCATTTGGGCCATCTTCTATACTCCATTCTCCTGTAATATTCGCGGCATATTTATTTTTTAATTCATCGACAGAAAAATAACTTAAATGGGCATAATCCTGTTTGTCCATGACAAATTCCAGGTCTTCTAATCTATTAATCGTAATAATTGGTGTTTTTTCCCATTGGCCTGACGAATCAGTCATGTATATTATTGAGCTACTATTAATATCAAAAAAAATGATATGGAGATTTCCGGAAGAATCCGTTGCCACCTTTGGATAATCCGTGTTGTATCCTAAAAATGTTTCATCAATATTACTCTTGGATTTAGGAACAATTGTAATTGAAGACGTGACTGTAACTTTATCGGATTTTTCTAATTTATTATGATAATTAATCTTGCCATTAGGAATATCATCATTGGATAACACATATATATATGCCCCATAATAAGTGCCGCCTTGTGTACCCCCGATCACAACATCTCCTGGCCCATAAATAATATCGTCATCGCCGGAGTCATCATCACTTGAATCATCATCGGCAATAACGGTCGAGGTAGTGGTCGATGTCGTATGTACAGTAGTGGTGGTCGTGGAGGTTGTTGTGATTGTCGTATGAGTAGTCGTTGTGCTCGTACTGGTTGAGGATATAGTGGTAGTCGTTGGTCCGGTGTCGTCGTCAGCAAAATCATCATCAATTGATATTGTGGTCGTTGTTGTTGTCGTGGATGTAGTACTGGTTGTGGCGGCACCGGAATCATCATCAACTGATATATCGTCACCATTTGCAGAAGCATTATCATCATCGCCGGGGCTTGGGTTACATGAAATAAGGAAGAGAATAATGAATACAAATAACAAAACCCATCGTAAATTCTTCATTATTGTTCTCCTTAATTCATCGCCTGAAAATATTTTACAAATCCCCTGTTAAAATAATAATGAATCATCAACGGCATTGTTATTTGAACAATTATTTTTGCATTTGCAATTTATTAATATCATAAAGATCCCCGATGACTTCTAAGAAATTCAGCCGGTGATAAGTGGTGTTTATAGCAATAAATCAATGTGGTTATGGCGAGGGATACTGCTTTATCTGCATCGACCAATCCATACCCTGTGGCAATATCAGGGCCAGTGTCGGCGGACATTTGATTGGCGCTAGAACCAGTTGTTACATCTATCGCTGAAAATTGAAGAATTGCTTTGTAATCATCGGGAGTCAGTGATTGTATTGGCTCTTCTAACAGATCGCTAACATATTCCCATGCATTTTTGATCAAAGCGCAAACACCTGCGACCTGTGCTGTCGCAACAGATGTACCTGAGGAAACAACCCAACCATCATCAGGTTCTGTTTTATCATTTCCAAAGAATTGATTTGACATGGTTTTATCGTTATCGCTTCCTGGTTGGGTTGGGAGTGCGAGATAAACTCCAAAGGGCTTCATTCCCACCAATCCGCATATATCCGGGACAATGCGACCTTTAATGGGAGAATAAATATTTGAGGATATATATCCAGGAAGTTTACTCACAAATCCTGAAGCATAATCGCTCGCCACTAATGAAGGTTGAGAATGAAAAGCAATGCGTTGATATACTCCGCCCGCTGCAATTACATCCGGATGCTGTGCCGGAAACGAATAAGCGCCTCTATTTGCATCGATCTTATAATTTCCAGAAGGAAACACCATGACAATATTTTGTTTGATTATATATGCTACCGTTGCAGCTACCAATTTATTATAATTATTTAATGTAGTTAGTTTATCTCTTCCCCAACTAATGGATATTATATCAGGGTTTTTTGTCATTGCATAATTCAGATAACATATCGGATTATTTGAATCCCATTTGATCAATGTAACTTTTGCTTTAGGAGCAACGCAGAAAATATTCGCGCAGACCATCGTGCCATGGCCAATTTCATCATTCCATGGATTTCTTTCTAATAGTTCAGGTGGCAAAGGGGGTGGTGGATAAAAAATCAGGTTACCAAGATCCGGGCCTAATTCTGCATGCGCATTAAATCCCCTTTTGTCGAACCAAGGATGTAATGGCAGGACAACCTCTTGACCGTGCAACCCAAATTGAATGGACGCACTTGGACTGAACAATCCGCTATCTATCATTACGATATTTGCGTTATGACCATCAAATCCATTATGGATAGACTCATCGGCATTAACCTTTTCACGAATATCATCAGGTGCCTTGAGATAGTAATATCCCAAGTCCACAGGCGGATCAGGGTTTAAAAAGTGCGTATAATGAATAGGTGAATAATATTCCCAGCCACTTTGAGGCACTGCTTTCTTGTCCTCGGGCTTCCAAGCCTGAAAAATAAGGCTATTTAAAAAGGTAGATTTTTTCGCTTTGATAGTAATACTGACCCCACCAACAGCCATTATATCAAAACCCTCATTAACAAGTACCTTGCTCACCGCATCGAACTTCTCTGGATCCATAATATAATTTTCAATATTTGCTTGATTCACAATGTCGATGCTGAACAGCGATGGCGTATTATTGTTCGGTTTCGGAACGACTTCCCCGATAACCCAAGCATCATCTTGCAAGGCATTAAAATCCGTTAATGAAATATCGTATGCTACAAGATCAATCTCATTCAGTGCGAACCCCATAGGTTTTCTAATAAAACCAAATTGTTGTTTTGCGCTTATAGAGACAGATGCTTTTCGAGTTTCTTCTTTCCTTATATACGGGACATAGATCTTTTTTGTAGTCGAGAAAAGCTCTGTTTTTTGGAGAGACAATATGTTTTGTTTTAATTTTTCAGATAATGGAAGCGTTGCAATAAGTTCCGCTAAATCAGACTGCCTTATAAATCCTTTCATTCTGGAAAAACGTATTTTAGTCTTGATCCAATCCATAAACCCGACTTGCTTTGGCGGAACTATTTCAGGTTCGAGCGCTTTAATGATTTCCGGGTGGTCTTGAAGATAGGCTAAAATAATCTCAAGGGCATCATCTTTAAGATTCAGATCGTTTTTATATTGGGTTAATTTTTTAGCAAGAGAGCCGGGTTTTGCAGCAAGCTTTTTCTCGATCTCGTCTAAAAAATAAGGAATCGGCCCTTGCCTGGGCTTGGGATATATAGGAATGTATTTGCAGCGATGAGAACTTGGAGTGATGGGTATTTTTGCCATATCAATCTCTTAAAAACTTCACTTTGCAAAAACAAGCTGAATCCTATTGACAGGTTCAATTTTATCCACTCAATAAAATATGTCAACAAGACCGAATAAAACTTTTTATCAAAATAACCGGCAATTCTTGCCGACAAAGTCAATCGCCTATTTTAACGTCAGAAAAAAAATAAGTGATTGTTGATGGGAAAAATATCCAATGGCTAATACGACTCCGCAACGTCCATTGATTGTGAAGGAGTAAAAAATTTTCAAGAAAAGAACTTAACAAAGCGCAACTGCATATTATTATGTTAATTGCTCTTAGCTTGAACTTTTTCTATTTCCACCCATGATGACATTAAGGGCGCTATGATATCGACAAGAGCGAACGAATCTCCTACCGCTGCCTGCGCTCGATTGCGCATAATAGAACGGCGGCTGCGATGCCGAGCCTGCGATCCAAAACGCCTCCGGTGTCGGGCGAGAAATCCAGCGTGATTTTCAGCACGAAAGGATTGAAATTCTGCTTGAACGTGCATACGGGCCGGCCGTTGATTTCGCCATAGTATTTCTGCGGGATCAGATTGGAAAAAAACCGCCGGAGCAGCGCCAGAAACAAGCTGTCTTCTTTGATGAAGCCGATCTCCTGATCCGTTAAATCCTGAAAAACCCATTCGTCGCGCAGCACGGATTTGATGCCCTTGCGCCGCAATGCGCCCACCTTTTCGCCGGTTGTCGGATCGGTCACGTCGTAGGTGGCGGAAATATCCAGAATTTGCCGGGCTTTTATTACAAGAACCTCGGTGGTTTTGCTTTCATCGGTATATATCCGGATGTCCTCTTTTAGCTTGAAGGCCTTCATGTCGCTGTAAAAAGCCAGATTGTTCATGGGGTCATAAATGTGAAACGCGCCCCCGAAGATTTTAAGAACTTTTCTGCGGACCAAGTAAGTGGGATGATGAAACCTTTCGTTCATGGCAAAAACCCTCCGGTTTGATGAATGAAATAATGGTTGAGATAAACAATATTATAAAGTCAAAATCAAATGAATCATATCCGTCTTGGAAATTTGTTGATAGATTGAAATATATGGAAAACTTAGAGTGAGGCTGCAATGCAAAAAGATTTTTGGAAACAAAGCATATTGACCATATTCTTTGCGATTGCGCCGATTATTTTGATCGGCTGCGGTTCAGGCGACTCCGGCGATGACGATGTTTCAGCAGGCGATGATGATTCCATTCCCCCGGACGATGACTCTAATGCCGACGATGATGATTTGGCTGATGATGATTTGGTGGACGACGATTTGGTCGACGATGATACGGCTGATGACGATTCAGATGATGACGACTCTATCGACGATGACGCCGGCGATGATGATTCAGCGGATGATGATGCCGTTGATGATGACTCGGCCGATGATGATGCAATCGACGACGACTCCGCCGATGACGACTCCGGCGACGATGATTCCGCGGATGACGACTCTGCCGACGATGATTCCGGCGACGATGATACGGTGCTGGAGCCTTATGTGTACAGCATCAAAGTCGATAACATGCCGATGGCTGATGTCATTTCGGCTCTAAGCATATTCGCCGAAAAAAACCTGACCATGATCTTGAATGTGAGGCCGCCGAACCTGATCGGATATGATCTGGCTGAAGTGCTGGCGCAGGCGAAAAAGTTGGGCGTGCCGGTCAAAATCTGGCCTTTGCTCAATCCGGCGGACGGCTCATGGGGATGCGAGGACGATGCGGATCTTTTCATCGCTAATGTGCTGGCTACAATGGATTACATTGCAGGCGCGGATCAAAATGTTAAAACCATTGTTCTGAACATGGAGCTCGGCCACCCCAAGATCGACCTGTTCGAGCAGTATTTTGCCGAGGGCGATTGGGCCGCAATCGTCGAGCTTTTACTCGGCGATCGCGATCTAGAGCTCTTCGCGCAGAACATGGCCAAGTTTCAAGGCCTTGTGGATCAATTGCACCAGATGGGTTATTTTGTGCAGATAGGAACCTACCCGTTTTTTCTTGACGATTTTCCCGATGGAGATCCGGACATTCAGGACATTTGCGATGTTCCGATAGGCGATCTGACCGCCGATCTGTTTTCCTTCGCTCCATATAGGACGGAATTTTCGGATTCATTCGGTTTTCCCCTAGGGGCGTATCTTGTCTACACGTACGCCAAAAGCGCGCGTGAACGATACGGATCGGCATCGGAGATTGCAGTCGGAATCGTGCCCACTCAGACTGAAGTGGGATATGACAGTCCGGATCAGTTGGCTGCGGACATCGCGGCGGCAAAAGCTGCGGGAGTCCACCGCATTACCGTTTATCATCTGCCGGGCATTTTGGCGCAGAATGATCCCGATCTTTGGTTTGGCGCTTTCGACACGCCGCCTGCGCAACCGGAGCAGGAATTTATAATCGATCTTATGCGCAGCGTGGTGGGGCTGGCGGATTTTATTTTAAATTTTATTCCGTAAAAAAAGCTCATTCGTTCGGCATGAATCGCATGATCGCAAAACCGTAACCCGGCAGTGTAATCGGATATGCGGATTGATTTTGCCGTGAGAAATCGGTGAAAAATTCGCCTGAGTACAAATCCGATACATGGCCTTCCATTCCAAACCACGGGCTTAACGAGAGATCGAGGAAAAAGGATTGCTCATGGGCGGCGAAATTCAGAACCACCAGGATCGATTCATCCTCTTCAGTGCGGAAAAAAGCAAAGATATTCATGGAATCCACCCGGACTCTTTGGAATCCGCCCAGGCAAAGCGGCTCGGTCTCGTTTCGCAATTCGATCAATCGCCTGAAGTGATTCAATATTGAATCCGGATCGCCGTCTTCGGTCCGGACGTTGTTGGTGGCATAATTCGGCGCCATTCGAATCCATGGTTCTCCTGTAGTGAATCCGGCATTATTCGAGGAATCCCAGTGCATGGGTGTGCGCGCGGCATCGCGATAATCCACAACGATTTGGGTTCCGTCAGCCATTCCGACTTCTTCGCCGTAATAAATAAATGGCGTTCCGGGAATGGTGAGTTGAAGCGTGGAGGCCATCTTGTACCATGTCTCGTTTCTTAAGAGCACGTCGAAGTAACGGTAGAAATCGTGGTTTGAAAGCACGACCGCCTGTTGGCCTCCGGGCGGTATCCGCTCATAGGTCATATCCATCAAAATATCGATGGGAAACGGCGCATGAAGATAAAAGGAGCCTAACATGGCATAATCGAGATCGAAATTAAAAACCATGTTCAGCTCATCGGCGCCGGTTCCGAAATACTCCATGACCTTTTGCGGCATGCCGGCCACCTCGCCGACCAAGGCGCGATCATCGTATTCATCCGCGACGCTCCGCAACTCCTTCAGGAACCGGTGAGTCAGCGGATGGTGCATGCAATACTCGGCGTCTTCGTAATACAAATGCGCCACATCGAGCCGGAA
>Ga0315282_10016048_pt1 | contig 10981 bp, 12 predicted proteins | sample YL17G07_20_MG_FD_203693 | JGI IMG/M metagenome (GOLD analysis project Ga0315282, IMG submission 203693) | Sediment microbial communities from Yellowstone Lake, YNP, Wyoming, USA - YL17G07_20 | ecosystem: Environmental > Aquatic > Freshwater > Lake > Sediment | place: USA: Wyoming | collected...
GGTGTTGGGTTCAAATCCCACCATACCCGCATAAAATCTTATAATCAGAAGCTGATTTGACCAGTCAAAGAAATTTCCTTTTGACCAATCAAAAGAGCAATAATTTATGGTGCGGTCGCCGGGATTAGCACCCAAATGGGTTCAAGTCCATCAGCTAAAGTGCGGCGAATCGGGTTTGAACCGGCGACAAATGGAGATATCTCCCGTAAACCCGCTTAACGTTGATATAACATTCTTTGGTTTATTCACTTCTGCCATATTTTCACTCTCCTTTTACTGCTTTAACTATTCTTTCTATTAAAGTTGGCTTTCTCGGTTTCGGGGGTTCGATATACAGTTGTGGTTTCGTTAGGCTCTGGAATAATGGAACTTTTTCTAAAGTAATTTTTGACCCGTATTGATGGAAAAATTCTCCGACTGCTAAATCTCTTGCTTGTTGAAGGTATGGTTTCAGTAGCCATGCTTTAGCCTTGCGAAGATTATTGTCACCTTCCAACTTACCAAAATATTTCAAACCACTAATCTCGACAAGATTGCTATCAACTGAGGCTAATCGTTGGGTCAAGGCAATGTAACTTAATCCAAAGTTTCTTCCTTGGGCTACAAATCTGGAAATTTCTTGGAAGCTATAGCTTCTTAGTGCTGAGTTGGGTATTAGATTCTGGCATTCTTCTAGGATATAGCAAGCCTTAACTTTAACTCCTTGTTCATCCAAAATTACTGCTTCTTGAAAGTCATGTCGCATCATGCCTTGAACAAACTCTCTTAGTTGTGCGGTGGTTAGCCTTGAACAGTCGTAGATGCAGTTCCATACATTAGGCAAATCCCAAATGTCAAATAATCCATAGCTGCTGACTCTTGCTAATTCAACTTTCATATAGTATGGAACACTTGACCGTTTTAGCCATTGCCTAGAACTATCAATGACCTTTACTTGCACATCACTTTTTAGCAATTGGTCAACCAATAGGATTCCCAAATTTGTTTTCCCGCTTCTACGCCCACCACTAATGAAACAGCACTCGTTTAGAATTATCTCGACAATGTCCATCATTCTAGCCACTCCTCTTCAATTGCTCGCAACTCTTCCTCTTCGTTATAGCAATCAACGCAGAGAATCGAGCCTTCAAGTTCACAAATTTCATCTTCGTCAAGTTCCTTGCCACAGACTTCACATTGCTGTTTCTTCTTCGTCTTAGTCATTCTTTCACACTCCTATGCGTTTACCAACAAAGACTATGCAATTCCAACCTAATAAACGCTGCGATTTAGCCTTATTTGAGGCAATAAAGCCCAAAAAATGCTTGTTTCGCATGAATGCACATAAGGCTCCTTTTTTAGTTTCAAAAACTAATAGAGGAAGCCTACATAGGGTAAACCAGAGTGTGAAAGATTTCTCTTTCAAAACTGGCTATGCAGGCTTCCCTATTAAAAAGAACGAAAACCCCTTAGAAAATCTTTCTGGTTCAGAGCCAAGTTTTAGAAGGAATACATTCTCAGACTTGTGGAAACCAAATCATTTGAAAGGGGGTGGGGGAGTTTCAAAAGGTCTTGCAGATGGTTTAACACTTTTTGTTAGCGAATTATGATTTAACATCCACTATACTTGTCTTTAAAAGACACGAACCCGTCCCTTTTTGAGGGTCTGAAACTTATTCTGCATTCATAAGATACATATCCAGACTTTAACCTATGGAAACACACAATGAAGATAATAGATTATGTATGCACAGCGTGCGGACAAGACTGGACTAGAATAGCATTTGACAAGTCTGCTTGCAGTAAGAGTATATGCTGTAAGTGTTGTAAGAAGCAAGGCTTGCAACCTTTAGGATGCAAAATGGCTCAACTGGAATTGAAACGTTTTGCTATGGGAAAACAGCTCAATGGAAATGACGTAAAGGGTTTATTGTTAGAAAGAGCAGTCAGCACAGCCTTATATGCACTTGGAATACTGCATCGTCATAATCCTTTTGATAACACTTATCCATGCTATCAAAACAAGCGACCAGACATAACCATCCCAAGAATTGATACCGTTATAGAATGCAAGAATCTGAACAAGAAGCAAGTTGACCACAGACTATGTGAAGAATGGCTTGACAAGAACATAATAAAGAGAAAGTATCGGCTAACCTATAGACGCAAGATAGTCATTTTTAGCCACAGTCCCAGAAGAAGACTTCGCAGCTATCTCGAAACATATGGCTGGAAGGTATACAGTTTAGGTATGCAAATAACAATTCCAGAAGAGTCCCGAAGGGCAATAGGAAAACTGAAACAAAGACTCTACTGGCTAAGCAAGGAATACAACAAGACCCAAAAGCCAATTCCAAAACAGCAGACACGGCTAAGACTTGCCTATCCTCAAAAAGTCGCTCCACACAATGTTTCTCATAGTTAATCTAATGTGTATTGGTTAGTAGCTTATAGCATAATTGACCTAGGTAGCATACTCAATAGTTGATACATACAACAATAACTACAACTGTATATAAGGCGTGGTTAGTTACTGCGAAAGTATGGAAAAATGATGGACTGGTATAACAAAAATTGTTAAATGAACCAAGGAAGTATATGATACCTTATATCCATTGTAACAGACAAGTGAAAATTTAGAATCTTAAATCGCAAGCAAATCAAAAAACGAGAATCCGTCCCATGAATTCCTTATTGTTCACCGAGATTTGATGTCAATTAACAATGGGAAAACGAGATGCCATTCATGAGGATAGGATAAGGCTTTAATAAGCCTTGACCAAAACTTTCTATTATGGATAAAGAGCGTGCGAAAGAAGAAATTCGGGTTCTGCTTGAAAGATATAGCCAAATCATGAAAAAAGAGAGGGAAATTAAGTCTAAAGAAGAGGAAATGACCAAGAAAGACCTTATTCGCCCTCTTTTTGAGCATGTGTTGGGCTGGAATTTCGAAGAAGACGTGACGGCAGAAGAGAAGATATCAAAAGGCTGGGTTGATTACGGTTTTAGGATTAATGGTGTTCCCAAGTTTTTCCTAGAAGCAAAAGCACTTATGGAGGACTTGGATAATCAAAAATTCTTCGAGCAAGCTGTAAACTATGCATATTATAAGCGATGCCCTTGGGCAGTATTAACGAATTTCCAAACTATCAAGATTCTCAATGCAGAATGGGAAACTCCCAATTATTATCAGAGCCGCTTCATGACGATTAGCTGTAACGAGTTTTTGGATAAGTTTGACGATTTGTGGCTCTTATCAAAAGAGAGTTTTGAACAAGGTCTGTTAGACAAGTTAGCTGAGAAATATGGTAAGAAAACGAAAAAGGCAAGCGTAGATAAACAACTCTTGAACGATTTCACGAAATTCAGAGATATGCTTTCAAAAAACATAACGAAACTCAACCAATCTAAGAAACTCACGCAAGCAGAACTTGACGAGTCAATTCAAAGAATTTTGGACCGACTGATTTTCATAAGAAATTGTGAAGATAGAGGATTAGAAGAAAAGAAGCTGTGGGAAGCTAGAAATGAAACAAAGGTATGGAAAAAACTCAAGGAAGTCTTCGCCTACTATGACAAGCATTACGATAGCAAGCTGTTCACGTTTGACCTAACAGACCCCACAAAGGTTCACTTGTGCGATACACTTGATATTGACGATAGCGTCATGAGAGAAATCATAGAATGCTTGTATCGAACAAAGGACAAATCCATCTCTTACGATTTTTCAATAATCGACGCTGACGTTCTAGGAACAGTCTATGAGCAATATCTAAGCCACATCTTGAAGAAGACTGAGAAAAGAGCGACACTCACCGAGAACCATGCTCACAAAAAGGAACAAGGAATTTACTATACGCCAATATACATAGTTGATTACATCGTTAGGAATGCGTTAGGAGAGCTACTCAAAGATAAGAAAGTCAATGTCGAAAAAATAAGGGTGTTAGACCCAGCTTGTGGTTCTGGCAGTTTCTTGATTAAGGCTTTTGACGTTTTAGATGAACATTATCGAAAGAATGACAAGGATTACAGTCAAACACAGCTTGATTCCAAGACTGGCACAACATTCACAAGAAAAGTGAAGATTCTTCAAGACAACATTTTTGGCGTGGATTTAGATAAACAAGCGGTAGAAATTGCACAGCTTAACCTTTTGCTGAAAATTGCTGAAAAGGGTCATAGGCTTCCATTATTGGAGCAAAACATCAAATGCGGTAATTCGTTAATTGACGATGAGAAGATAGCTGGCGATAAAGCCTTCAAATGGGACGAGAAATTCAAGGAGATAATGAAAGAAGGTGGTTTTGATGTTGTTATCGGAAATCCACCTTACGGAGCTGAATTTTCAAATGCTGAAAAGGATTTCTTGAAATCAAAATACCGTGAGGACAAGACTGGGAATAGTGCTTCTTTTTTTATCTTGAGAGGATTGGAACTAGTAAAGGAGAATGGATATTTTGCTTACATAGTGCCTAAGCAATTGACTTACATTTCTTCGTGGCAGTATATAAGAAGGAATTTGCTGGACACGAATCTTGTCAGAATCATTGATGTTTCAGAAGCGTTTCAAGATGTTGAATTGGAACAGATTGTCTTCATCACCAAAAAAGAAAAGGCTTCGGAAAGAGTAGTTGTCGGATTCTCAAACAATGCAAAAATAGAGGAATCCAATTCCAATAGGAAATACTTCACCAACGAAAGATTTCCTTTGTGGATTAACGACCAAAATTATAGCATTTTTAACAAAATACTTTCGGATTCCACTCCTCTTGGTAAATTTGCAGATGTAAATTGGGGCGGTCCTGTTGCGAGATACTTGTCAAAAATGAAAACAGAAGATTCTATTCCATGCGTTAGGGGTAGAGAGATTAGACGGTATAGCGTTTCTCCCGAATATTTTATCAAAACAAAGGACATAGTTTCGACCTACTACGTCAAAGGAGAAAAATTGATATTTCAAAGGATTGTGTCTAGGTGTGGGAGCAGAATAATTGCGAATTATAGGGTTGCTCGTATTGTAGGGACTTATTGCAATGACGATTTCTATGCAGACAAGACTGTTACACTAATATGGAATTCCGAGATTAGCCTAAAGTATTTGCTGGGGCTTCTCAATTCGAAGTTGATAAGCTGGTTTGCTCATAGGTATCTTTGGAATCGTTCTCAGCTTACTATGGAATTCATGTATAGCTATGCTAGGGACTTCCCTATTCGTGCTTCTATCGAGGAAAATCAAAAGAACCAAATGGAGTATCTGGTTGACAAGATGCTTTCCTTCAATGAGCAACTTGTTGTTCTTAGTGGCAAAGGGACGGATGAGAGAGTAAGGATTGAAGAGGAAATAAGGAAAACCGATTCAGAAATTGACGAGCTTGTTTACAAGATTTATGGAATAACTGAAAACGAAAAGAGAATCATTGAGGACAGCCTAAAGTGATGCGGATTCACAACGCATTGTTCAATGCTATAGTTGCGTGTTATGGCACGTCTCAAGGTATGGCGTTGAAAGTGCAAGAATTCGGTGACTTGTAAATCCGTGGGAAAGGTCAGGCTCTCTTAGGCATAATAACGACTCTCACAGAAAGATTTTCATGTCTTCTCGTTAAATCGTTCTCAAACCCTATGGGATTTGAAATTCTTTCTTCTGGGTCATATACAAAACACCATAGAGTCTTACATTCTGGATGTTTCTGGTAATGTGCTATGTCGATTATTAATTGGTCACCAAGTTCCCTTTTTCCAAGTCCTTTCCGTGTCTTTTTGGCTTCTATTGCGATGCCTTCGTTCTTTAACAGAAAGTCTATTCTTGCAGAAGAACCCGCATACTCTGCAGTCCATTGTTCGGGTCTTATGTCGTCAAAATATATCTTTAAAAGACCATGCAGAAGGTCTTGAACATCGTATTCGTCATCCATTTTTATGGTCGGACGGTTTTCGTGTCTTTCATGAATCTCTCTAACAACCAAGTGAAATCTTGAAAGTATGGTCCCAATAAGTCTATTCGCATCTTCTACGACAATAGGTTGCTGGTATTTAGACAGAATGTGGTCTGTTTCCCTTTGAGCTTCAATGAGTCGGGAAGCTAAGTCTTTTACTAGTTCTTCAGTCTCGCTTGAAAACATGTTCTTTAAGAGCTTTGAAGATGTTCTCATAAACCTTCGCATCATCCGTAACTGGAAGAGTTATCTGAATGTTAAGGTTTATTGCAAAACCTTCTGGAATTTGCGGAGCTATTTGCTCTTTCTTCTTAGCCTTTTCCTCAGTCTCTTCTGCTTTTTCACCCTTAAACTCTATCGAAGGCATTGCCTTGAAGTCAGAGAATTCGCATAAGGTCTTGAATGTATCCACGTAGAGTCCGAGAACACCTTTCTTTACTGAGGGTTTAGCCTTTGCAAAGAAGTTCTCAAGGTCTTCTCTGCTCTTTTCAAGAGGATTAGAATACGTTTTGAAAAGGTCAGCATATGTCTTTCTTACGGCTCCAGCCATTACTTGTCCAGAGTCTGTTCTGAAATCCTTGAACTTGCTTGTGGGGATGGCATTGCCGTCAATAAAACCTATTGATTTTAGGACACGAATTATAGGACGGTCATTTGTGCTCTTGTAGCCAATGGATTCCAAATAAGCTATGGTAACCTTGTCTGGGACTTCTAGGTCTTTAGATTTGACCCTCTCCAAGAATGCCTTCAGACTTCCCGTTTTTACTGCATAGTTATATGACAATTTTGCTCACTCTTGAAACAGTATTTCTCATTGAATATTTAAACTCTTTCAATAATCGCAAGAGTAGAGCTTTTTCATTAAGGTTTATATACGAAACACGAATCATTCATAAATATCGTGGAAGATGCTATCATGTCGGAAGAAACAGAATTCAAAGAGCTTTCAAAGAACCGTGCCTATCTACTCAAAATAGGTGGAACAGAGATTTGTGCAATTAAGCTGGAAGGTTACAAAGCTATTCAGTTAGGTGGAACGATTAGTCCCGTAAGTGTGGGAGCGGCTGGAAGTAAGGTGGAAGGCGATGATTGGCTGGTGATTGCTAAAGATAGTAATGCCATAGTAATGCCATATGAAGTATGGGTCAAGAAAGTGGTATCAGAAATTGCGAGAGTTAGTGGCTCAAGCGTAAGCACAATTAGCGTTGTTGATGGTCAGCCCCAAAAAGATAGCTAAGATAAACTGATGTTTGAGGGCACATATAGAATATTCTTCCATTAATCCTTATAAGCCAGTTTTGATTTTGCGGAAAAGTTATAGCCGAATCGAAGGCATAAGTCGGAATCGAAGAGGTGACGATTGCTTGGATGGTGACTTGACCATTCTTTTCATTGGTGCGGTTATTGCCATTATATCAAGCATCGTTACATATTGGGTCAACCATTTTCTGAGACTTAGAGAGCAGAGAATTCTTAGGGAATTCGAGATAAGAGAAAAAGGAAGGGAATTCTATCACCGAATATATGGCATTGTTGCTATCTTGAGTGACTACGTTACGTCATTTCTTCAAGACTCAGGCAATGCGATGGTTTTGACAGAGGACGGTTATGTTCTTAAGCCTAAGAACGAGATAATCAAGAAATACCAAGAATCCTATGAAAAATACTCAACATTCTGGTTTGAATCACGGGAAAAAGGACTCGAAGTCTTCATTCCGAAAAGCATGGCTAAAGACCTTGCTGGATTCTGGGGATATGCTGGTTATTTCCATGATGTGACAGCATGGAGTGAACATCCGAAATTTCTGACAACTTTCAAGGAAATTTCTCAAACGATTTGCGATGACATAGACAGAACACTAGGAATAACTGAGAGGAAATCGAGAAAACCAAAATGGTTAAACCCTAAGAAATGGCGTATAATTAGAAGAAGTGGACAGAATGAGTGAAAACGAGAGCAATGAGAAGAAAGTAAAACTACAGAAAGTTGAGTCCTCAGATGTCAAACAGACAGTTCAAAATCCGTTAAATCTGAAAGAAGCACGAATAGACTCTTCCGATGTTCGGACTGTTCAGAAAGGACTTGTAAGTGCGGCTAGTGTTGGTCAAGTTAGAACGGCAATTGACCAGATGGTGAATGCGGCTAGTGTTCAACAAGTTAAAAGCCAAATTGAACAACCAAAAACCCAGCAGAAAGAAAAACCTCAAAATCAGAAATAGAAGAGTCTTCTACTACTGTTTTTAAGCAACTGTTTAACTAATGTTTTGTTGGAGCAAAAGGATTTCTGACATAGAATAGCGGAGTTCGGGAGAAAAGGGAAAACCTCTCAAGAAAGGTGTCTAGTTTAACATCCCTTCAACTTTTTCCCAATAAAAGAGGGGGGATAATCGGTCTTCCCGTTTTCCCTTTTTTGAAAATGGCGGGAGAGCAGCATGGTGTTTTCGGGTGTTATCCTCTGATAACACCTTGCCTTTGATGTTATATCAAAATGAAACGAGTTTTAGAGAACCAGATGCAGACTAAAAATCTTACACAGAGGCTGCCAAAAATGCACATACGCCCTTACTGACGCAGCATAATTAATTAACATCCACAGAGAAGGCAAAGAAAGTGCAAGGGCTACGGTTTTTGACCCCCTTTAGGCTGTGAGCTTGAATTGAGATAACAAAAAATGTTAAAAATAGGGACATGAAAAGGGAAATTAAGAGTGGTTATTATTGTTTTCTTCAATGAGTTTTTTGTACTCTATTAAGAAAACGTTTAGAAGTCAAAATATGGATTTTTTCATTCCTATCTGCATTGTCTAACCAAGCGAAGATTTGATGACTGTTTATTTGGATTCTTGGAATCTTGACCTTACTCATAACCGATTACTCTTTCTTAACGATACTTGGCTACGATATAGGCTATTATTCCGACTATCAGACAAGCAATTATCCCCTTCATCGCTTGCTCTACTAAGAACATTGGTAAAGCATCAAAATCCGTTGTTGTATTAGGGATATTGCTGAAAACTTGCCAAACGAAAACTAGCATGAAGACAGATGCAGACAACACAGCAATTATGTTTTGAGTTTTCTTACTTAATGGTCTAATAGTTTTAGGTGTTTTAGTTTTAACTGTTTGTTTTGGTTCGACAGGTTTACTTTCTTGCGGTTCTACTAAAGTTTCTTGTTGCTCAATTCTTACGAAATTAAATCCGAATGCTAGAACAAGGTATAGAAGGACAATTCCTATCAATTCCAAAATTAGCATATCTCTTGCCTTAATGAGTGCTAAATAAACATCCCTATCTACATATCTTGGTGTTTTATCAATTAATTTCTGTGCGTCAATAAGACTAGTTACTCTGGGATAGAACACAAAAATCATGGATAGAAGAAGCAGTATCCCCAATATGGTCTTACTATTCATTGTATTTCCCGACTTGGTTATACCGTTAAGTTAAAAGATTAGTTTTATGGATTTAAAGTTAAGATTCAAAATAGAATTTCTTCTATCATGTTTTTAGGGTTCTTGGTTATGGGTTTTATGGTGTTCGGTATTGTGGTTAATGGCTTAGGCTTTCGTATAGTTCTTGTGCTGTCGAAAGCTCAAAATGTTTAGAGGCTTCGCTGAAGGGATTAATCAATTGCTTAAAAAAAATTGGGAAGAGGGAAAAAGGGAAACAAGAAGCCTATGTGATTATTCCTGCTTTTTCTCTTGTCTCTGGTTTTTGTTTAACAATTCTGCCTTTAATATAGGCTATTTGCTTTTGCATGGTAGGAATCATACGTAACATTTCGCCATGCTCTTTGAGTCTAGCTTCGTATTCGTTAAGTCTTTCTGTCAAGACTTCATTTGCTTTTTTGTATGCTTGACCATCTTGCTGAAGTCTAACTACGGTTTGTTTCAGTTCCTTGATTTCAACTTCCATGCCTTTAATAACGTTTTCAGATTCTTCCGTAAGTGCAGTTATGCCTAAGACTTCTTGCAACTTGTTAAATGCTGTTTTCACATCTATTCCAGTCATGTAAGTCAATATGTCTTTTTTGACCGATTTGCCCACCATCAATTTGATTATGTCGGGGTCAATGCCCAAGTTTTTGGCTTGACTGATAATCATCTTGCGAAAACAATGCCAATGAAGTTTAGATGTGCCTAATTCAATTCCCGCATCTCTCGCCAAGTCTACAAGTCTTGCGTTTATAGTTTCTGAGTCTATTGCATTATTGCCATTGCTGTGGAACAAATAGGGGTTTTTCGTTGGAAAGGTAAACAGATACTCTTTTAATAACGGCACAGTAGTTTTTGAAAGGCATGTTTTCGCAATTTGCTTTTCCTTACCAGTTACCCTTATCCACACTATTGGTGGCTCTTGCTCTAAGTTAGGTAATTCACTTCTTTGAATACTGAGTATGTCTGATATTCTCCAACCGAGGTCATTTCCCATGCTGATTAATAGCTTTGAACGCAAGTCTTTCGCCATATGGAACATTGCCTTGACATGCTCTGGCATCAGTATGAAATCGCCAGTAGCTACGACTGTTTGAGTTATTGGGCTTCCTTGTCTGAGGCTTATTCCCATTTCATGGTATCGGAAAAGTTGCAGAATGCCTAAGCAATAAGTTCTTGCTGAATTAATTGTGTAGCCTCTCTGCAATAGCCAACCGTGAAACTTCTCCAGAAGTTTTTCAAATCGCTTTGCTCTCTGTTTAGCCTCAACTGGATTTTCGTTAGGCTTAGGTGTCAAATCATCTTTTCTTTCAGCAAGAATCGTGTCAATGTCTTTGCCATACCACTCAATGAATAGCTCTAAGCCTCTCTGATACATGCGTCTGGTAGTTTTCTTGCTGAAAGAACTCAAGAAGTCTTCCATAGTTGAGATTGTAGCATCTCTTTCGCTTTCTACTTTATGAATCCCTAATTCTGATGTTATATCAATGTTGTTCGGCTTATCTCCCGCAACACCCCTCTTTTTCTCTCTTCCTGAATGTTGGGAAACAGATTGGCGGAAACAGAGCTTACATCACTATCTGAGATTCACAACAGTTTTACATAGTCTCTTCCTATTCTTGAAGTG
>Ga0315282_10016050_pt1 | contig 10981 bp, 10 predicted proteins | sample YL17G07_20_MG_FD_203693 | JGI IMG/M metagenome (GOLD analysis project Ga0315282, IMG submission 203693) | Sediment microbial communities from Yellowstone Lake, YNP, Wyoming, USA - YL17G07_20 | ecosystem: Environmental > Aquatic > Freshwater > Lake > Sediment | place: USA: Wyoming | collected...
CGCTCCCAGTTCCGCGCCCCGTAGTATTGCGCGATCAGGATGTTCGTCGCCAGCGTCAGGCCCGCGGCCGCGGAGATGGTGACGAAGATCACCGGCTGGCTCACCGTCACCGCCGCCAGCGCGTGCGGCCCCAGCCGCTGTCCCACCCAGAAACCGTTCACCAGGCCATAGGCCGTCTGCAGCGCGTTCCCCGCCACCATCGGCGCCGCGAAGGCCACCACGTGCCGCGGAATGCTGCCTACCGTAAGGTCACGACCCGCACGCGGCGGGTCGGGTTCTGTCGTTTCCTCCTGCTCGGCCACGGGGGGCATTGTAGCACAGATGCCCTTCTCTCCGTCGTCCACGAATGCGCCCCACCCCGCGCTGGCCCAGCGATCGCCGCTGGCGAAGCCTCTTGACAGGCCCTGCTGACTATGCTATAGTACTGCTGACGCTGAGACAGACGAGGCTGGGCCCTAGACCCCAACCCCTAGACCCTAGCCCCTCATGTAGGGTGTCCACCTACGCAAAAACGGTCGCCGGTGATCGGCCCCGCACGGGTAGTGTGGCCAACTGAAACAACACGGCGCTCTGTCGTTTTTGGCGCCAAGCGCGCTCTATGGATCGCGCAGCCTCCCTCCCGAACCTCGAAACCCGATTCCCGAATCCCGAATTGCCGATCTTGCCGACGCTTTTCCGATCCGTTTCCGATCCGATTCTGCCCCCCGACCCCCTTTCTGTGCCTCGCAGACCAGAATCGGCTCGCTTGGTTTCCGAAACCGATGAAAACGCGTTTCCCGGAAGTTTTCGGCAAATCCGACCTACCGCACTTTCCATTGCTCCACTGCTCCGTTGCTCTATTGCTCCTTCTGCCGCTTTCGCCGCTCCTTGCCGCAGATCTGCCGCCTTTCTGCCGCCTGCGGCAAGCCCGGATTTCGTCTCTCAGCGCATCTGACGAGGCTCCTAGACAAAAACCGCCTCCCGAGATTGCCGCTTTGGCGAAAATCGCGAAAAGCGGCAAAAAGCGGCAGGCCCGCACCGTTCGGCGGAGCGCAGCGAAGAACATCGCGAGAAGGACACGGCACGGCACCTCACCCCCTACAGACCGCGCCGCACCACCTGCGTTCCCACCCACGCGCCCCCCAGCAGCGCCGGCAGGAACAGCCAGGCGCTCAGGGAGAGGGACGCGAAGGCGCTGAACGCGCCCCCGATGCTGCACCCCCGCGCAAGCTGGACGCCCCAGCCCATCAGTACTCCGCCCACCAATGTTGTCACCACTTGCTGCCTGCTGCGGGGCCACTTCAGCCGGTAGCGCGCACCGGACGCGGCCGAGGCGAGCGCGCCTGCCACCAGGCCCGCGTCCAGAACGAGCAGAGGAAGCGCCGCGGCCACCGCGCCGTGCGTCAGTCTCCCTGAGGTCGCCTCCGCCACCAGCGAGAGCGGGTAGGCCACTGTCCAGGGAGCGGAGTAGGCCGACTGTACCGCGTTGACCAGGCCCAGTATTAGACCTCCCACCACAGGTGGTATCAGCCACCCGCGCGTGAGGCCCGGGCTCTGCGTCCGCCGCGCCGTGGCGATCCATAGCGCGGCGAGCAGCAACAACATCATCGCCGTCGCCGCCGGCAGGCCGATCCGCCCTCCCAGCCACACGCCGGCCGCCTGCGTCTTCCACCCCTCCGGGAGGAAGCGGAACGGATCCAGCGCCGCGCCGAGCGCGAGCCCCAGCAGGCTCAGCCACGCCACCGCGTACCCCTCGCCGATGCGCAGCAGCGTCCCGGCCGCACACATCCCCGCCAGAGCCATGCCCAGGCCGAAGAGCACGCCCCCCACGACGGTACCGAGGCCGAAGGGGATAATGAGGAGATGGGTCTGAGGATCGAGGCCGCTGTGTGCGCGCCAGGCCGCGACCGCAGCAAAGCCGATGGTCCCCGCGGCAAGCGCCGCCAGTACTCCCCGGCAGGCCTCCCGGCTCCGCAGCAGAAACAGCTCGAACCCCGCGCGAGCAAAGCAGAACCCGCTCCGCTGGAGCACGATGCCGTAGACCAGGCCGAAGAGGCCGAAGATGAGGAGTTCCGTCACGCGCTCCCCGCTATCCCCCGGCGAGCGGCATCAGCACGCTCACCACGTCGCCGCTCCGCACGGGGGTTGCCGGACCCTCCGCCGCGGGCTCTTCATTGAGCAGCAGGATGAGGCTGTCCCATACGTTCCCCTGACCGTCGAACAACAGCGCGGCGGCCCGCTGGTGGTGCTGTGTCAGACTCCGCAGCGTCTCCTTCACGGTCGCCTCGCCGCCGGGAAGCTGCACCTCCCGGCTTCCCACCGCATGCCGCAGCGCGCCGTAGAGGCGCAGCGTGATCGTGCCGCCGTTCCCACTCACCGGACCGTCTCCTTCTCCGCGGCCAGCCCGCAGAACTGCTCGTAGTCAATGAGCGTGCGCAGTGTCGGATGCTCCCCGCACACCGGGCAATCCGGCCGGCGCCCGAGGCGCACCGTGCGGAAGCTCATCTCCAGCCCGTCGTAGATCAGCAAGCGCCCTACCAGGGGCTCCCCGATACCGAGGATCAGCTTGATCGCTTCCGTGGCCTGGAGCGTGCCCATCACCCCCGCGGTCGCGCCCAGCACCCCCGCCTCCGCGCAGCTCGGGACGGCCCCCGGCGCGGGCGGATGCGGGTAGAGGCAGCGGTAGCAAGGCCCGACATGGGGCACGATAGTGAGCAACTGCCCCTCGAACCGCAAGATCCCCGCGTGCACCAGAGTCTTGCCCGCAAGCACGCACGCATCGTTAACCAGGTAGCGGGTGGGGAAGTTGTCGCTCCCGTCCACGACCAGGTCGTAGTTCTCCAGAATCCCCATGACGTTCCCGGCGGTGAGCCGCCCGTCGTGCGGGATCACGTGTGCATCCGGGTTGACCGCCTCCATACGCGCTTTCGCGGAGAGGCACTTCCGCCGCCCCAGATCGGAGGTCGCGTGCAGTACCTGGCGCTGCAAGTTGCTCAACTCCACGCGGTCGCAGTCCACCACGCCGATGGTCCCCACGCCGGCCGCGGCCAGGTAGAGCCCGGCCGGCGAGCCCAGCCCGCCTGCACCAATGAGAAGCACCCGCGCGGCAAGCAGCGCGCGCTGACCCTTCCCGCCCACTTCGGGGAGAAGGATATGGCGACTGTACCGCTCGACCTGCGCCTCCGTGAAGGTCACTGCTCTTCTCCGCTCAGCGCTTTTCGATCACGATCCGCACCCCGTCGTCGGGCATCGGCGTCGCCGCCACGATCAGGTGGCCCTCCGCCTCCGCGCTGCGCGGGACGTTCTGCGAGGGGTTGCCCTCATCCACAATCACCTCCACCCGGTCCCCCGCCGCCATCTCCTCCAGGCGCAGCTTCGTCTTCACCCAGTTCAAGGGACAGGGCGTGCCCCGCAGATCCATCACCGCCACCGGCCTCTGCTCTGTCACCCCTGCCTCGTGATCACGGACACCCCGCTCCATGTCAGGCCGCCACCTTCACCCGGGCCCGCTGTGCCGCCGCCGGCAGCGCCTCCAGGAACCGCGCGACCTGCTCCCTCGTATTGCTCCGGCCGAGGCTTACGCGCAGCGACCCCAGCGCAACCTCCGGCGCCAGCCCCAGCGCGGTGAGTACGTGTGAGGGCTTGCTCGAGCCGGAGGTACAGGCCGAACCGGAGGAAACCGCAAAGCCGGCGGCGTCCAACTCCCGTACCAAGACGTGCCCGTCCACCCCAGGCAGGCAGAAGCTCGCGCTGTTCGGCAGCCGCCGGGTGGGATGACCGGTTGGCAGACTCCCCGGCACGCGCTCCAGCACGCCCTGGATGACGGCCTCTCGCAGCGCGGTGGTGTGCGCACCCTCCTGGGCCTGCTCCAGGCGCGCGAGGCGGGCGGCCTCCCCGAGTCCCACGATCCCCGCGACGTTCTCCGTGCTCGCCCGACGGCCCCGCTCCTGGCCCCCGCCGTGCAGGTAGGAGGCGAGCGCGACCCCCTGACGCACGAACAGCGCGCCCACGCCCTTGGGGCCGTAGAGCTTGTGCGCGGACAGCGAGAGCAGGTCGGCCTCCATCTCTTGCACGTTGATCGGCACGTGCCCGGCCGTCTGCACCGCGTCCGTGTGGAAGAGCACCCCGTGGTCGCGGCACATGGCTCCGATCTCGTGCACCGGCTGGAGCGTCCCGATCTCGTTGTTCGCGTGCATCACCGAGACGAGCAGGGTGTGGTCGGTCAGCGCCGCGCGCACGGCCCCGGGGTCAACGGCTCCGTGCCGGTCTACCGGCAGGTAGGTGATACGCACGCCTTGGGCCTCGAGGAACTGCGCGCTGTGCTCGATGGCATGGTGCTCGATGGCCGTGGTGATGATGTGGTCCCCGCGCTCCCGGCCGGCCAGCCACGCGCCGATGAGGGCGTGGTTGTCCGCCTCGGTGCCCGACCCGGTAAAGACGATCTCCTCCGCCTCCGCCCCCAGCAGCGTGGCCACCTGCTGGCGCGCCCGCTCCAACCCCTCCAGCGCCCACACCCCGGTCGCGTGCAGGCTGGAGGGATTCCCCCACTTCTCCCACAGGTACGGCTCCATCGCCGCGATCACCTCCGGCCGGGGCGGAGTGGTCGCCGCGTGATCGAAGTAGATCTGTTCCACGAGAAGCCTCCTCGCCTCCGTCAGATCTGGTAGGCCAGCGCCGGGCTGCCCAAGGCCTCTAGCTGGCTCTCCCGCAGATTGGCGAGCGTCTTTTCGGCCAGCACTTTGCTGATGGCTCCCCCCACCTCGATCCACAGCCGGCGGGCCGCGCACGTCGCCGCGCGGTCACAGGCCGACGCGCGACCGACGCACTCCAGCAGCTCCAGCGGCCCCTCCACCGCCCGCACCACCTCCAAGGCCGAGATAGCCGCCGCCGGCCGGGTGAGTTCATACCCACCGGCCGGGCCTCGCTCGGCGCGCAACAGCCCTGCGTGCCGCAGGGGGATGGCGACCTGCTCCAGGTACTTGGGCGACAAGCGCTGGGCCCTGGCGATCTCGCGCAGTTGCACCGGCCCGTCGCCCTCACGAATCGCCAATTCCATCATCGCCCGCAACGCACAGCGTGCTTTGGTCGAAAGCTTGAGCATACCCCACCATTCATATCAGTTTGATAGTATACCACTGTATCCTACCCAGTATGCCCTGTCAAGCCCCCGAAATGTCCCTCCCCCGCCCGCGCCCTACCGGACTCCGGGCCTGGTAGGCCTGCACGGGGGGGGGAAACGGGAGGAATGCGCCGGCCAAAAAGAGGACCTCCGCACGTCGGAGGGGGGACTTCGTGCGGAGGTCATGCCCACGGTAAACCGCAGGCACTCTGTGTGATTCCCGTAAAACTACTGCCCTAAACATTTCTCTTAGACCATGTTTCCCTCCTGCTGTCCCACGAAAAATCGGAAATCTTTTTTCCGGTTGTTCGAAAAGGGCGCCAACCGCCTCCCGTGGAAGTCCGGCGGCGGAGAAGGCAAGCTACTATGGACTGGGCCATCCGCGATATCCTCATCAAGTCTCTCCTGGGAGGGCTGATTATCGCCCTCCTCCTCAGCCTGGCCCGCCTGCGCCTCTTCACCGAGGTCGGCATCCTCATCACCGTCCCCACCATCTCCCTCTACACCTTCTGGATGATCGGCGCCCAGTTCGGCTCCGCGAAGATGCGCCAGTGCGTGTACGCCGGCATCTGGAGCGCCTTCCCCTGGATTGCCTACCTCATCGTCGTCTATCTCCTCGCCGGGCGGATGCCCGTATGGAAGACGCTGGGCGCGGGCGTGCTGGTCTACCTCGTCCTCAACTCCTGCGTGTGGCTCGCCCTGCGCGGGCGCCTCTGATCGGACTCCTCGCCCCCGCCCGGCCTTCTCGCAGCCCGGAGGATGTGGTAAGCTACCTTCGGCATCCCGCCTTCCCATGCCGGAGTGGCGGAACTGGCAGACGCACGGGACTTAAAATCCTGCGCCCGCAAGGGCTTCCGGGTTCGACCCCCGGCTCCGGCACCAGAGGGGCCTCGCCAACCTCCCTCCTCCTCCGCCTTCGGAGGACGTCTGCGCATCTTCCACCTATAGTGAAGGGATTCCCGAACGTGGCAACTGTCAGAGTAGCTATCACGGTCCCTGGACAGGGACGAGTGGGAGGAATGCGATGCGAACGGCCGTCATGTCGAAAGCGCTGTTACTCTCCCTTCTGGTCGCGTGCCTGCTGGCCGCGACTGTAGGCAGCCGCCCGGCGGCGGCCGACTTCGCCGACGTGCCCCCCGACCACTACGCCTACGTGGACGTTGGCCTGCTCGTCAGCCTGGGCATGGTAGGCGGGTACTGGGATGGCCTGTATCACCCCGAGTATGTCGTGGACCGCGGCCAGATGGCCGCCTACGTCGGCCGCACCCTCCGCAGTCGCATGATCTCCGCGAAGCCCGGCTATGTGCAGCACATAGACGGCACGTCGGACTTCGTCTGCGCGCCCGCCGAGCCGCGGGCCAGTTCCTACAAGCTCTATGTCAGCACCGACAACGCCCTCACCTGGTCGCTTGATGCCGCCTCCGCCGGAGGCCCCGGGCCGTTCTTTGGCGGTCAGTTCGTCTACTGGACTGTGATTCCCTCCCCGGGGATCACCTACTACCGGCCCGTCGCCGTCGTTGGCGCCAACGAAGTGCCTCTGTGCGCGGAGGTGGCCCATCACACGTGGACGGAGGGCGGCTGGACCGGCACGGTCACCGGCCACTTTGGGAGTGTCGGCGGCCTGCCCTGGCTGTGCTGGGATCCATACCCCTACTCGGACAGGGCGCCTTGCGTGGCGTTCTACGTCATCTATGTGACCGGAGGAGGCCCCGAGCAGTACCTGGCGATTGTTGACCCGGACACGACCAAGCTCGTTTACGGCCGCGAGGTCGGGTCGGCGGGTGTCCTGGCCTCGTACGTAACCGCGCGGTCACTCCCCCCCGGTAGTTACCATGCCATGATCCAGGCCGTGGACTTCGTGGGCCTCGGGCAGGCTGCCCTGAACATAGACTTCACCGTCGTGGGTCCCTAGCGGCGGACGGCAGGGCCGGGATCTCGCTTCTCGGCGTTGCCGAACCGACGTCCAGACACAAGCTGCAGGTGCGGCCGGCCCCCCGGCCGCACCTGCGCGTCACACCCTCCCTCCCGGTGATCGGTCGGCCGATGCGAACGCCGGTGGAAAAGAACTCCGCGCCTATCTTGCACCTAGTGAAAAAACGCTGTGCTCAACGCCCGCCTGGCCCTACAATGAGTGCAGTCATACCCCCTGCATAGGGGCGAAAAGGAGGAGTGCGATGCAAACGGCAGTGAAGTCGAAAGCGTTGTTGCTCTCCTTGCTGGTCGCGTGCCTTCTGGCCGCGACCCTGGCCACTCAACCGGCCGCCGCCTTCATTGATGTGCCCCCGGAGCACTGGGCCTACGGCGATGTCACCTTGCTCGTCAGCCTCGGACTGGTGGGCGGCTATGAGGACGGCACTTACCGGCCCGACGACGTCGTCAACCGCGGCCAGATGGCCGTCTACATCGGCCGCACCCTCCGCAACTCCTGGGTCTCCGCGAAACCCGGCTGGGTCGAGCACGTGGACACGGCGACAGACCGCGTCTGCGCGCCGGTCGAAATGCGGGCGACGTCTTATATTCTCTACAGCAGCTTTGACATGGGTGCCACGTGGGCCCCGGATGCGACCGCGGTGTTCCACCCAGCCTTCTTCGGCGGCCAGTTCGTGTCCTGGACCGTCACCCCGGGGGCGCCCTTCCCCGTGTACTACAAGCCCATCGCCGTCATCACCACCACCGAAGCCAAGACGTGCGGCACCGTGGTGCACGACCCGGCCCCCGGCCCTGGTCCCATCGTCGGAAACGTTTACTATCCGGAAGCTCCGGTCCCCTGGTTCTGCTGGCAGGCTCTCCCGTACTATGAATACGGGCCCTGCGTGAGCTTCTACGTCATCTACGTGACCGACAAGAGTGAGACGCCCGTCGAGCAGTACGGCGGGATTGTTGAGGGGTGGGTCAGCAAGCTGATGTACGGCCACGAGGTCGGCTGGCCGGGAGTCCTCTCCTCCTTCGTGCACGCGCCGGCCCTTGCCCCTGGCAACTACCACGTCACCGTCCACGCCATTGACTTCGTGGGCAACGAACGCGCCCGCTTCGACCAAGACTTCACTGTCCTCGGGCCGATCTAGCCAAGGACGGCAGGGCCGGCCTCTCGCTTCGCCGGCGCGGCCGAACTGACTTCGCACCACGCGATGCGCGGGTGCGGCCGGCAACCCCGGCCGCACCCGCGCGTCCGCACAGGTCCGCGCCCGCCCGCGTCGAACTCCCCGGAGAACGATGGATCGCGGGAGCACGGCGTTGACCAGTGAAGTCGGAGGCGCGGGCGGGCACACTGCGCAGGACCAGCCGGCTCGGCAGGGCACGCGACCCACCCGCGCGGTTACCCTTCTTCTCTTCTCCGCCTTCGCCGTCTACGCCGCCGCCTTCATCTGGCGCACCAGCTTCGTCGTGGACGGCGTGCGCACGTTCTGCCTCTTTGACGACGGCATGGTCTCCATGCGGTATGCCAGGAACCTGGCCCACGGCTACGGCCTGGTGTGGAACCCCGGCGGGGAGCGCGTGGAGGGCTTCACCAATCCCCTCTGGACAGCCTACATGGCCCTGTGGCACCTGCTGCCCGTCTCCGCGTCGAAGATCAGTCTCCCCATCCAGATCACCAGCGCGGTCTGCCTCTTCGCCTCCCTCTTCTTCATCAAGCGCCTTGCCAGGGACCTCTCCGGGGGCTCCGAGTTCGCCGCCCTCGCCGCCGTCGCCCTCGCCGGCTTCTCCCTGCCGGTGCTCAACTGGAGCCTGCAAGGCCTGGAGGTCGGCCCGCTCGTGCTCCTCCTCTCCGCTGCCGTCTCAGTCGCCCTGCGTGCCCTCGCCACCGCCCGCTTCTCCCTCCTCCCCTACCTGCTGCTCGGGGTAGCCACGCTGCTCCGGCTGGACGCGTTCGTGGTGATCGCAACGGTGACGCTCTTCGGCCTCCTCTGGGACCGGCCGCACCGGAGGCAGCATCTGCTCGCCGGGCTGGGCACGCTCCTGCTGTTCGGCGGAGGCCAGACTCTCCTCCGCCTCTGGTACTTCGGCGATCCTCTGCCCAACACGTACTACCTCAAGCTCACCGGCTATCCCGCGGCCTTCCGCCTGCTGCACGGGGCCATGGCCTACTATGACTTCGTGATCGCCCTCCCCTGGTGGCTCCTGCTCGTCGCGTTCGTGCCCATGGCCCTCCGGCGCACGCACGGGCACGCCCTGCTCGCCCTCCTCTTCCTCACCCAGTCCGCCTACAGCATCTACGTCGGCGGCGATGCCTGGGAGTGGTGGGGCGGCGCGAATCGCTACCTCTGCCTCGCCCTGCCCTTCTTCCTCCTCCTCGTCGCGCTTGGCCTGGATCAGATGCGAAGGTGGGCGACCGCGGCCCTGCTCGCTTCGCCTCCCCTCCCGCGGGCCGCGGTCCGGGTCGCGGCCGTGCTCGCCGTGGCGGCGTGTCTGGTGTTCAGCAACGCCTGCGGCCCCACCACGCTGCGGGAGTGGCTCCTGCTCACGCCCCCGCTCCACCGCGAGGACAACGCCGTCAACGTAAGGACGGCGGCCTTGCTGCGACAGGCGACGACCCCGCAGGCCCTCGTCGCGCTGAGCTGGGCCGGCGCCATTCCCTACTTCAGCGACCGCCCCTGCCACGATCTGCTGGGCAAGTCCGACCGCCACATCGCCCACGAGACCGTCCGCATCTTCCTGAACTGGGGCATGGCCGGGGGCTTCGTACCGGGCCACCTCAAGTACGATTTCGACTACTCCGTGGTGAAGCTCCAGCCGGACGTCATGCTCCGCGACACCTCTCGCGGCCCGCAGCAGAAGGCCTTCGTCGCGGCGCACTACCGGCCCTACTTCCTCGGCGAGCAGGAGGCCCTCCTCCGGCTCGACTCTCCGAATATCAGGTGGGACGTTCTTCGTCGCCTCGACGCCGCCGAGCGAGAGCGCCGCTGGCCTACAGCGGGAACGGCGGCCCCGTCACGATCACCTTGAACACCGCGTCGCCCACTACCTCGTGGCCGAACGCGCCCAGATGCACCTTGTCGAAAGTGTAAAGGGCCTCCCGCTGCTCGGGGTCCTTTCCTGCTTCCAGGAACGCCGCGTGAATATCGGCCAGGGCGCAGTTCTTTCCCGCTGCAGCAGTGCGGACAGCCTCCGCCAATCCGCCGAGCCTACTGTCTTCCCAGTTATCCATGCACGGCGCGGTCGTGAGCAGCATGATCTCTGCCGCACCCTCGGTGAGACGGCGCACATGGTCTGCGGCAACGCGAAAGCGCTCCTCGAAGCGCGCCGGCTGCATCCCGTCGGCCCAGTCGTTGCCGCCGAAGCAGATGGTGATCAGATCGGGCTGCGGACAGCGCGGCAGCCACCGTCCCATCTGCACCAGCCCGTGCGTCAGTTGATGTCCCCCGATCGCCGGGTTGAACACGTTCACCTCCAGGAATCCGTGCTCCATCAGCCGCCGTGCCAGCTTGTCCACCCAACAGTGATACCGGTTCGCGAAGTTGTACCGGGAGGTCAGCGAATCTCCCATCGTCGCGATGGTGATCGGCCGCCGGCGCGCGAGCCGCTCCCGCACCCGCGCGAGTGGATCTCCCTTCGGCGTGTAATCGGTGGTGTCCATCTTGATCGTCGGCTCGAGCTGGAGGCCTTCGATGGCGAAGGAGTGCGCCGGCCACTCGAACCACCACGCCTGCTTCCCGAAACAGAGCTGCCCTAGCCGCGACGGCCTTCCCCCCAGCGCCGGATCGAGGAACGGCCCGTCCGGCAGGAAGGGCATGAACTCCTGCCAGGCAATACATACCTTCTGCCATCTCCTGCTGGCCACGGAGAACTCGCACTGGTACCGCACCCGCGGGTTCTCCGCGTCCACCAGCTCGATCCCGCCCCACGTCGGCGCGCCGTCGCCCTTCACCCAGAAGCTGATCCCCG
>Ga0315282_10016051_pt1 | contig 10981 bp, 6 predicted proteins | sample YL17G07_20_MG_FD_203693 | JGI IMG/M metagenome (GOLD analysis project Ga0315282, IMG submission 203693) | Sediment microbial communities from Yellowstone Lake, YNP, Wyoming, USA - YL17G07_20 | ecosystem: Environmental > Aquatic > Freshwater > Lake > Sediment | place: USA: Wyoming | collected...
TGCTGATCAACGGCGGCGCGGTCTCCTATACCGCCCAGACCGTTTTTCCCAGCGTCACGCTCCCGGCGCATGCCTCCATGCTCTCGGGCCGATGCGTCTCCAAGCACGGAATCAATTGGGATGATTACGAGCCGGACAAGGGATACCTTCAGGGGCCGACGGTCTTTTCCATCGCGCACGATGCCGGGTTATGGACGGTGATGGTGGTGGGCAAGGAGAAACTGAAAACAATCGCCCGCCCCGGGACGGTGGACACGTTCCGCTTCGTTTCCGGGAGCGACGAGGAGATCGTGCACGCCGCCCTCCAGGAAGCTGCCGGCGGTTTCGGAGTGCTCTTTGTGCATCTCACCTTCCCGGATTTCATCGGTCACACCCAAGGCTGGATGTCGGCCGCCTATCTAAGCGTCATCGGACGCGACGATACCGCCGTCAGCACCCTGCTCGACGGGCTGAAGGCCGGCAACCTCCTGGAAGGCACGCTAATCATCCTCACATCGGATCACGGAGGACACGACCAATCTCACGGATCGGCGCTCCCGGAGGACATGACCATCCCCTGGATTATTTTTGGGCCCGGCATCGCGGAGAGTATGCCACTGGAAGTTCCGATCTTGACTGTCGACACAGCCGCCACGGGGGTGTGGGCGCTCGGATTGCCGGTTCCCGTCGGGTGGGATGGCCGGCCGGTGGTGGAAGCCTTCGGACTAACGGCGCAATCCGCCGGAGTCGCGTCCGCCGCCCCGGGACGGTGCGGGTCGTGATACCACGCCGGGGAAACCATCCAATCCCCGCGACCTGTTCCTCCGGGTTTTACTAATTTTTCGCTCGGATAATGGCGAATTCTTGGAAATAGTCTGGTACGAGTCCCGGTCTATTTTATTATTCGGTTTGCTGCGTCGAAATGATTGATGGGGGAAATCATTCCGTTCGATCGGCCATACTCTGCGGCGCGGATGAAGATTTTTCAACAGCCAAGACGACGCAGTTCCGGCCCCCTTCTTTCGCCTTGTAAAGCGCCGCATCCACGGCAGCCAGCAGCTCATCGCGCGTTTCACCGTGCATTGGAAATCCGGCGACGCCGGTCGATACTGTCGCGGGTCCCAGCGGCAAACCCTGGAATTCTATCTTTAATGCCCGGATACCCGCGCCGAATTGTTGGGCCCGTTGGTAGGTGGAATCCAGCGAGGAATCCGGCAGAATGAGAACAAACTCGTCTCCTCCGTATCGGCAGGAAATATCCTCCGCCCGGGTATTCGATTGCAGCCAATGGCCCATCCCCTGGAGGAGGGCATCGCCCGCTTCATGTCCGAAGGAGTCGTTTACCTGCTTGAGATGGTCCACGTCCAGCATGACCACTCCCAGCGTCGTCCCTTTGCGTTTTGCGCGGGCGAGCTCACGTGGCAACGATTCTTCCAGGTATCGCCGATTGTATAAACCGGTTAATGCGTCCCGGATCGATTGTACGCGCAAGGACTCACGCAAGGTGAGGTTGGCCAATGCCAGCGTAATATGGTCCGCCGCCGTGATGGCAAGTTGTTGTTTCGCGTCTGGTAAAGCTTCCGGTCCCTCGTACTCCCGCTGGTTTTGCAAGTGAATCAGGCCTATCGTTTCCCCTTGGGCAATCAAGGGGATGCACATGGAAATCGGCTCTTCCCCAGACTTCAGACGCAAGTGCGGGCAATACGGTCCGGATTGAGTCGTGTCTGCCAGATAGGAATGCCCGCTCCGAATCGCCCGGCATTCCTGCGGGGGAAAAGACTCCGCCGGACCCGGATTCTCCCCCCAACTTGCGACGCTTTCCAATTGATTTCGTTCCCCATTCTGCATGTACAGCTTTCCCGAGTTTACGGGAATTAATTTTTCCATCTGCTTGGAAATGATGGGATAGGCCTCTTCCCGGGTACGGCAGGTCTCGAGCAATTTTCCCGTTTCGTTCAGCACATTAATTTCCCGGTTCCTCCCTTCGAGCCAGTTGACCATATCCGCCAGCTTGTTGGTGGCCAATTCGATGGAGAGTTCCATGGCTTTGCGCTCGGTAATATCCCGCGAGATGCCGAAGGTTCCGATAATACGCCCTTCCAGGTCCTGCATTGGGAATTTGGTGGAAGAGACCCAAGTTTCATGACCGTCCGGCCAGGTTTCTTTTTCCTCCAAACCCACAATCGGTTTACCGCTGGCTATTATTCGTTGCTCATCGGTATAGGCCTGCCGGGCATGTTCCTCGGAAAAGAAATCAAAATCCGTTTTACCAATGGTCGCGGATGGATCACGCACCCCGAACCAACTGGCCTGGGCCCGGTTGATGAGAAGGAAACGGCTTTCCCTGTCCTTAAAATAAATACGATCGGTGGTGTTATCCATCAAGGTTCGGAACAGATCACTCTCGAGATTGGGGATCCCAGGTGTCGCCGTACGCCCGCTATTTTTTATTTCCGGATGAGGCTTGATTTTCCGTTGTCGGGCCGGCAGTACGGTCTTCTTTTGCAGAACGGCTGCTTTCGGTTGGCGTTTTTTTGCAACAGTGGATAATCTCTTCGCCATAGGTCGTCCGTTCCTGGGGGGCAGTTACAAAGAATGAAACTCCGTTGTCCGCATCCGGGGCTGCTGCTCAATTCGTCATTTTGAATATCGACCCCCGGTTGCGGCGGGTAGACTGGATACGAGCGCCGGATTTATTCCACGTCGGATAGGTTTTTTTCAATCAACCTTCTGGCACTTTTCCGGTATGGGATCTTTAAAAAATCAAGCGCCTTCCCTGAAAAAGGCGCCCGGAGATGCTATGAATATTCCGTTTTTCATCGATCTATTTTCCCAAATGCATGGGCATAATGACGTGGATGAAATCGTCGCGCCCCACCGGGCGGATCACTCCCGGACTGGCCGGACCGGTGGTTTCGAGCGCCACATTGGGCGTGTTCACTACCGTTAGCACGTCGACAAGGTATTTAACGTTGAACGCGATTTCGATGGATGGGCCTTCCACCGTGGCGTCAATAATCGTCTCGCCGGCGCCGGTTTCCGCCGCGGTGGCGTTTACCTGCAATTTCCCCGGCTGCGATTCCGTACCCGGATTGATTGTGATCCGGGCGGAATGGGAAGCCTGGCGGGCGAAGATGTCGGCCGCCTTGCAGGCTTTGAGGAATTGCGCCGTCGACATGACCGCCCGGGTATTGAAGGCGCGTGGAATGATCGGCTGGAAATCCGGGAAGGTTCCGTCGATGAGCGAGGAGGACAGCTCCGCATCCTTCAGCCGGAAGACTGCCTGGCCGCGTCCGGAGGGGAGCACCATCCAAACCGTTTCGTCCTGGTCGCCGATCAGACGGGCCAGTTCGCTGAGCGCGCGCGCCGGAATGATCACGCTTACGGTCTCGCGGACCGGTGCGGGGAGCTTGGCATTGCGCATCGATAGCCGGAATCCGTCGGCCGCAGCGAGGGTAAGCTGATCGCCCTCGAGGCGCACCAGAACGCCGGTCAACACCGGGCGGGTATCGTCCGTCGCAGCGGCGATCGCTGTCTGGGTGATCATTTCACGCAGATCGACGACGTTGAGCGCCAGCCCTTCGCCGAGGTTGGCGCCGGGCAGGACCGGAAATTCCTGGGCGTCTACCCCCTTGATATCGCTGGTAAACGCCTCACAGCGCAGGTTGAGCGATTGGTGGCGCGCATCCAACGTCATATGGATTTTTTCGTTGGGGAGTGTGTTGACAAAATCCAGTAGGGTGCGGGCCGGCACCGTGATGGATCCTTCGTCTTCCACCTTGGTGCCCAGCCAGCAGGTGATGCCGATTTCCAGATTGGTGGCGGCCAGTTTAAGCCGCCCTTCTTCCGTGGCCAGCAATACGTTGCCAAGCACCGGAAGCACGTTCCGCGGCGATACGGCGCGGGTGACGATCCCCAACCCTTTGGCGAGATTCTCCTGCAGACAGGTAACCTTCATGGATGTCTTCTCCTCCGCGCGTCAAATCCGGCAGCCGCCTTCGGCTGATAGTAGAGTATACAACGACTTGCGAAATTTGGTGTCAGCGGAGCGCCGGGCCACCGGGGCGGGCTTCCCATTCTACCCGGCTCGCTCCGGGCGGCCGTCGCTGTCGGGCTCCGCCAAAAAGGCGACTGCTGTCTCGCCATCCATAAGCAGATCCAATTTTTTTCCGTCAAATTCCCGCGGGATATTCACCAGCTTAACGCAATCGTTCGGGTTGGCGGCATCCGGCAGCACTTCGTCCAGTGAATTTTTGGCGCGAGTCATCCATTCCTGACGGAACAAATCCCCGGGCTGGTCCGGATACAGCGCAATCGGATAGATCTGAGCCTCTACCAGATCCTGGAAGAAATGCGTTCCATACGATGGCTCGGGGATCGCTCCCTGTTTGACCACCGCCAGTTCCACCAGCGCACGGGAATTGAAAATGTCGGCATAGGTGACCGGAACCCCCAAGATCGGATTGACCGATCCCCAGCGTCCCGGACCGATCAGGATGAACGTCCGCCCTTCCAGAAGCCGGTTTAATCGGCCGACGATTCCGGCCACCGTCTTTCGTTCCCCGGCATCCGTCAGCGCGCCATACCGTTCCGGGTCAACAAAACAGACAACTTCCACCTGGTTTGCGACACCTTGCGGGACCAATCGCGTGGCGATGAAGAACTTATCCTCCGCCGCGATGCCCTTCGGAATTTTACACGAGACCTCCCCGAAGACTCCGGTTTGCGCCCTGCACTGCAGCAGGTGAAAGGTCATTTCGGGAACCGGAGAAACACCGCGGAGCGTGACGGCAAATTCCACATCCACCGGCACCCCGTACTGGCAGGCCAGCGTCGACAACACCCCCTTCAGCAGGCTGACAAAATTGGACTGCTGCAGGAAATTATCCATGGTCAGGATCATCCGGTCCGGCGAGAGATTCGGGCCGAGGGAGAAGACGGGCATCACCGTGTCGCCCTGGTCGACGGATGCCAGCCATCGCAGCGGTGGAAAATCGCTATTCAGCAGACGGGACGCCGGCAGCGAGATCCATTCGGCCGAATGCAGATCGACGACATCCACGTTTTTTTGCGAGTAGTGCCGGAGGGCGGCGGGTGTGTTTTCCGGTCGCAGCGCCGGATGGCTGAGCATGATCAGCCGCGGATAATCCTCCGCCACGCGAGCCACCGCGCGGGTGCCCAACCCCATCACCAGGCGGCAGAACCCCTCTTCCCTGCGCAGCCGGGAATCCCAAACGATCGGGCTGTAGGAAAACGCCACACCGGCCAGGGTCGGGAAGTAGAACTGGCGATATTTTTGGCCCTGCACTTCCTGAATTAAAACCGCCATGCGTTCGTCGCATTCCAGCAGCCCCATCCGGCGGCGGTAGGCCAATGCGTCGGGGTTAAACACGCTGGCATAGATCCGCCGGATGGCCGCGGTGAGGTTCCGCAAATTTTCCGGAGGCGTGCCTTGGTTGGGGCAAAAGACGGAAACGTACTTTCCGGCGAAGGCAGTGCCGATGCCGTCCTCCAACAGGCTGGAGGAACGCACGATCAACGGCGTGTTTCCCAATTCGCCCAAAATTTCCCGCAATCGGTCCGCCACCTCTTCGGCAAAGCGGCTGCGCAGGTATTCTTCCTGGATGGCCGGATATTCCGAGCGGATTTGATCCAGCGGTTTGTATTTCTGGTTGGAATATTCCAAGTGGTTTCCAATTTGAAAATTATAAAAAACATCCGCCCCTACGAAATAGGAGCGCGGAATGTCCATTTGCCCAACCTCTTGCGGTGCTACCGCGCGTAAAATCTTCCACGCCAGGAGCAGACCTCCCGCCTTCCCGCCGATTTTTCCCTGGCCGACGCGCCGGGATTGGATGAACTGAAAATCCTCCTTCGCAAACCAGCGTTGTGCCATGCGGACGAATCCCGGCTGGTCGCTGATCATGGCCTTCACCAGCACCGAAGTGATCGCCTCGACTTCCGAACGCGACGGTTCGCGGCACTCTTCGGGAAGGCGCTCCAATTGTTCCAACTGGCCCAATAATAATTCCACCGGAGTCAATTCCGGGTTGAAACACGCCAGGTTGCTTGCTTCCCGGCGGGCGCTTCGCACCGCCAGGAACTCATGGATGATGGATTCAAACAGTTCGATGGGGAGGTTGTAAGCAAAATAAAAATCGGTCAGCTGATCACGAACGTTCTGAAGCCGCTGTTCCCAAACGTCGCGGCCTTCTTCCGCGAGCGGGTTTACCAACCCTTCCCGTTTCTGGGAAAGTTCGGCTTTCTCCTTTACCTCGGCTTCCAGACGCTCCCGCGAAATCACCCCGCGCCGGTAGAGCTCATCGCGCATGCGGCGCCGGATCTCCCTTGCCAGGATCGGATACTGCGATATCTGCAAATAAATCGAGAGAATGTGCGGAACCTGAATGGGTGGATCGGACATTTACCAGATCCCCTTCCATGGTAATTAGGAGAAACCCTTTTCTCGATTGGACCGATTCCCTTGGTTCTGTGGATGCAAGATCATTATATGCTCTTCTCGGAAGGGGAGCCAAGGCGATATGATCTTTCCGATACCTTTGGCGACCCCGGACCAAAACCCAGAGGGTTCCCGGATGAGGAGATGCTGAGCTGTTTGAATTTGTCCGTCCGGTGTATTCCGGGAAGCATCGGATTTCAGATCATGGCCAAAGCAAAAAAAGCCCCCGGATTGATGGGGGCTATTTCATGTTGCGGTATGCGAAAATCGTATTTTCGTTTCCGGTTAGGCCCATCCGCGCAGGCGGACGGCTTCCGCCACCCGGCTGACGGAGACGATGTAGGCTCCCATCCGATTGTTGATCTTGTATTGGCGGGCGGTTTCATGGACCGCATGGAACGCGGTGGTCATCTTCTTGTCCAGCCGCCGCTGCACCCTCTCCTCATCCCAGTAATAATCGTACGCGTTTTGGACCATCTCAAAATATGAGACGGTTACCCCGCCGGCATTGCAGAGGAAATCGGGAATAACGTAGCAGCCGTTCTTGTAGAGGATGTTATCGGCCTCCGGCGTGGTCGGGCCGTTGGCCAGCTCGGCGATGAGCTTGGCTTTCACGCGGGGCGCGTTTTCCCCGGTGATTTCCCCGTCCAGCGCCGCCGGCACCAGCACGGTCACATCCAGCTCGAGGATCTCCTTGTTGGTGACCGGTTTTGTTCCCGGGAAGCCGATGACCGATCCGGTTTTCTTTTTGTGCTCCATCACCTTGTCGTAATCCAGGCCGTCGGGGTTGTAAATACCGCCCTTGGAATCTGAAACGGCGACGGTCTTCAGGCCGAGGATTTCACCGCCCAGCTTGTGGGCGAACGTGCCGGCGTTGCCGTAGCCCTGGATCGCCTGGGTTCCGCCCTTGAGGTTGATCCCGAGCACGTTCTGCGCCTCGCGCAGGCAGTATACGCCGCCGCGGGCGGTAGCGTCGCCGCGCCCCAGCGATCCGCCCAGGGCTAGCGGCTTGCCGGTGATCATCCCGAATTCGTTGTAGCCTTGCATCATGGAGAACTCGTCCATCATCCACGCCATGATCTGGGGCGTGGTGTAGACGTCGGGCGCGGGCACGTCCTTTTCCAGGCCGAGGATGCGGCCGACCTGGCGGATGTACGCCCGGCTCAATCTTTCCAACTCCGCCGGCGACATGGCCTTGGGATTGCAGATGATTCCGCCCTTGGCGCCTCCCAGGGGGATATCCATCACGGCGCACTTCCACGTCATCCAAGCAGCCAGGGCTCGCACGGTGTCAACCGTTTCGGCGATGTGGAAGCGGATGCCGCCTTTGGTCGGGCCGCGCGCGTCGTTGTACTGGATTCGAAACCCGTGGAAAATTTTGGTCGTGCCGTCGTCCATTTTTACCGGAAGGGTGACGTGCAGCTCCCGGAGAGGCCAGCGCAAAAGCTCGTGGATGGCCGGATCTAGCTTCATGATGGCAGCCGCTTCATCGAGTTGGCGCTGGGCAATCTCGAAGGGGTTCGGCCGCACTTGTTTGGGGTCACTCATGGTTCATGTTCCTTTCTGGGTGGTGGGGATTTTTCTCGGGCTGCGGGGTGCCCGGATTGCACAATGACCGGTCTATTCCTCCAGAAGACTGTCAGGCAAGGATAATCACAGGTCCTTGCATCCTTCTCGGACCTCGTTTTTCTCACTCGCCGTTTTGTCTTCTTTCCAGGATCGATGGAATTTGCGAAAAACTATCGGGGGTGCCACTTTTCTTTCGGCGCTGTTCGTCACCCGATCGTCGCGGATCAGGTAGATTTTACCATACCCATTCTCATTGATTTCCTTTGAATTTGCCCGTCGCCGCAGGAGATAGGAACCCGGCATAGGACGCGAATGCCGTCGACAACCTCGCTAAATTCCGGCGTTCCTCTGCGTATCGGTTGCGCCCCTTAAAGGATAGTTGACCGGCGGTCATCCCTGGAAATTTGCGCTGGATAGGCTTAATTCCGGAATATCCGGCAATGGAAAACTATATAACCAGGCCTGGAAGAGGCCGCCCAGGTCCTGACCGCTCTCTTCTTCGGCGACGGAGACGAAATCCGCGGTGGTTGCGTTCCCGTTCCGATAGCGTTCATAATAATTCCTCAGGATGCTAAAAAATGCGTTATCCCCTACTTTGAGCCGGAGTGCGTGCAGGGTCAGCGCGCCGCGATCGTACACCAGCTTATCAAACAGATGATCCGGGCCGGGATCTCCAATGAGAACGGCGCGGGAAGCCGGAAGAAGAGCGGCGAAACGATACCGCGCGGTCAGATCTTCCACAAACGCGCGATGTCCCTGGGTATGCTCCAACCACAACGTTTCGGCATACGAGGCGAATCCTTCGTTCAACCAGACATCCTTCCAATCCGACACGCTGACGCTGTCGCCAAACCATTGATGGGCCAGTTCGTGCACAACGACGATCTCGTCGAGGAAGGTATTCCCTAAAACGATCATGGTCTGGTTTTCCAGCGAAAAATTCAGGGGGTATTCGTGCACCACCATCCCGCAAACGTCGAATGGATAGGCACCGAAAATGGAACTGAAGAAATCGAGCGCCTCCGGGAGGACCCCCAGGGGCTGCACCACCTTCAGGGGAATGTCTGCATCCACGTAATTCCGGATCGGAACTCCGCCCACGGAAGTACTTTGCATAACGGTGAAATTGCTGATGGCTATCGTCGCCAGATAACTCGCCATGGGCTCGTCCATCGCCCAATCATAGGTCCAAGTACCGTCCCCCCGGTCGGTTCTGCCGCGTAGGTCTCCGTTGGCGGCAACGACGTACGGTGCGGCGACGGTGACATGGAAAGCATAGGTCGCCTTGTCGCTCGGGTGATTGTTGTCCGGGAACCAAGTTTCGGCGCCGGTCGGTTCGCCCGCGACGATCACCCCTTCCGGGTAGAAATTCCATCCGTTGACGAACGTCGCCGACTCGCTCAGAGTACCGCCTCCCGGGGTCCCATGATAGGCAACATCGACCGAAAAGAGCGATCCCTTGGGAATGACGGCGGTCGGAGTAATCGTCAATTCGGTTTGATTGCGTTCAAACACAGCGGCTTGTCCGTTCACCTCAACCGATGTGACGGTGAGACCCTTCAAATCCAGATCGAAACGGCCCAGATCCTGAAGGGAGCGGGCGGATATTTCGACGATTGCGTCGATTTGCGACTGCGCCATATCAACGGCCAGATTCAGGTCGTAATGCTGGACGTCGTATCCGCCGTTGCCCATGTCCGGAAAGTACGGATCGCCGATGCCCGCGGCGCCGATATCCGCGGCGCTCAGCAACGTGGGGCTGGTCGTAACAGTCGGGGTTGGTGTTATGGAGGCTATTACAGTCGACGAGGGAGAGGGCGGCAGCGATGTCGATGTGGCGCTTGCCCCGATTCCCATCCAGCGGTTTGTCGCCAGGCAGGCGCTGATCGCCCCGTTGGCCAAGTACAAGGACAATGAAAAGAGTAGAACTTTTCGTCTGCGATTCATTCACTTCCCATGTCGTTTCTAGACAATGTCCACCGCTTTCATCCTCACGCCTTTCCAACCGCTGTCAAGGATCAACCTGGCAAATCTATTGGATATCAGTACCTCACGATTAGCATCCTTCCTCCCGACACCAAACCATTCCTGAGTGTACAAGATATCCGCATCCTCCATAAGCGGATCCCTTTTATATCTCATGATTCCCCGGTTATGATAGGAAAATTTTCGGGTTCCGCACTTTCTGCAACGGGATGTTTTTATGTCTTTCTCTAAAAAGAATCCTCCGCGGGTGGTGTTGGCCGGCACCAGTTGGAAAATGTCCTTAGCCGGCTCGCCGTTGCGGCGAATGAGCAGATTCATCCGGGTCACTCCCCGGAGATGGTTCCGCTGGATTGCGTCGAATACCATCTTGCGGGCAAAAATCGCATGTCCCCAAAAGAAAGTGAAGAAGTGGAAATATCCCCACTTGGTTTCCGCTTGAATTAGGAACGGTCTGGCCTGAACGTGCGTGCCGCAGTTCCTGCAGAAGTCATCGTAATTGACCGGATTGGTCACCCACGTCGCGTAAGGCTGAGGATACTTTTTCACATTTTCCACCATCAGCCTGGACCATTCCGCATTCCGGATCTCGGTTTCCAAAAAATAGGTGTCAGGAATATCGCCGTACTTTATCCGGCCTATGAGACCTTTTTGAAGTTTGGAAATTTGTTTCCAATATGGGTGGGATTCGGACACGTCGAAGGAAATAAAATCATCTTTACGAGTGGGGCCCTCTACCACTTTATATTTGATATGTTCCAACTCCAATTGTTTTTTCAGCGGTTTGTTCCAACTGTCCCAATAAGCTATGTGATGAATGATGTCCATTTTCTTTTCTCCATTCATCCATCATGCGCGTCGGGACATAAGAAAAGAATACATTCGCCGACGCAACAAAAAAAACCGCCGGGGTCGCGTCGGGACGGGAAGGTACCCATTCGCCCGGAATGTCTTTCTTTTTAACGGCTCCCTCCCGTAAGTTCGTCTTCC
>Ga0315282_10016052_pt1 | contig 10980 bp, 10 predicted proteins | sample YL17G07_20_MG_FD_203693 | JGI IMG/M metagenome (GOLD analysis project Ga0315282, IMG submission 203693) | Sediment microbial communities from Yellowstone Lake, YNP, Wyoming, USA - YL17G07_20 | ecosystem: Environmental > Aquatic > Freshwater > Lake > Sediment | place: USA: Wyoming | collected...
CCCGGCGACCGCACCAGTATTCTCGCACATACGTTGGATTGAAAATTCTGTTTCAGAAGCGAGATCCAGAATCTATATGTGACATCTGAATTATTTCTTCATAAGCTTCATAGTCGCTTGCAGCAATTGCGAATAGGCTTCCTTTCGGGCTTCCAGAGGATGTGTGCAAAACCTTGATGACGCAGGTCCAATCTTTTGCTGTTGCAGTTGTTATCGTAGTTTTGAGCTTCACTCTGCTGGCTCCACGGATAGTTCGTCCCTCGGAGCCAACTGTTCTTCTGAACGAGTCTGTCACGCTTACCGATGTTGAATACACGTGGCAAGCTAATCTGACGCTCAACAAAGGCGACCAAGTTGGCGTCAAAGTGTCGACCAGCAACGAGCCGGTCGATTTCAAGATCACACAGGAGAGTTCTAATCCTGTGGTTCTTTATGATGAAGAAGGCCAGACATTCTATGATTATAGGTGGACAGTGTCTGGGTACGGGTCTTACGTTTTTTTCCTCATCGCAGATGTGGGCAATGTTGACGCCACGGTTACAATAACAAAAGCGTAACCCTTTCACCATGGATGCTTAGATTGGCAGTTACGCTGCATGTGCCTACGGCTTCTGAGATTGAGGGGTACCCGCAGTTTTTTTTGCTATTCCCGATTCGTCGAACTCTTACTTGTGTCATTGATATCAGTGTCTGCAAAAAAGGTTCAAAAGAACAGGAAGTGTTCATGATTTAGGATTTTCTGGAACTAGTTCCCCGGTTGATTTAAGGTTGATTAGTGAATACACATCGTACCTGTTTCCCAAGCTTTCCCTTCCATGAAGATACTCAAGTTCTATGAGAAAGCCTATGCCGACTATTTTTCCGCCGAGCTTCTCTACTAGTTCCACGTTAGCTTTGATTGTGCCGCCCGTGGCCAGCAGGTCATCAATAAGCAGTACTTTTTGTCCCTTAGCGATTGCATCTTCATGGATCTCAATCGTGTCTGACTCATACTCCTTATTGTACGTGAGGGACGCGACTTTTGACGGCAATTTTCCTTTCTTTCTCACAGGAACAAATCCTGCTCCGAGTTCGTAGGCTACGGCGGCGCCGATTATGAAGCCTCTTGCCTCGTTTGAAACCACAACATCGATTTCCCTGCCTCGGTAATGGTCTGCTATGCGTTTGATGCATTCTCTGAAGGTTTTCTTATCTTTCAGAAGGGGGGTTATGTCCCAGAAAACGACGCCCTTGAACTCGGGGATTCTCCTAATCTTCGCTTTCAAATCCATCCTGAACACCATGTTTCACTCTTGATTCTTAGACCATGGCGCTTCTTAAGGCGCTTTTGCACTCGCAGACTCTTTCTTCAGGTATTCTCTGAACGGCTTCTTTGATCAGCTTCTTGACTTTTTCGATGTTCTGTCTCATTGTCTTTGCGACTTCACCTGCTGTGACAGGATGGTCTTTCCACACGTCATAATCAGTCACAGTGGCTATTGACGCGTAACAGATTTCGGCTTCTCTGGCAAGGACGCATTCGGGCACAAGCGTCATACCAACCACGTGAGCGCCCCAGCTTCTGAAAAGATTGGACTCTGCTCTGGTGGAGAACCTTGGGCCCTCGATGCACACGTACGTTCCGCTCTTGTGATAGCCTATATTCATTTCTTCAGCTATTCTTGCGAGGAGTCTTCTCAGCTCGGGGCATGTTGGCTCGGCGACTGATATGTGGCACACTTTAGGACTCACGTAGAAGGATTCTTCTCTTCTGGTAGTACGGTCTATGAACTGGTCAACGAATACGAGGTCGCCGGGCTTGAACTCTTCCCTCAGAGAGCCCACGGTCGATGGTGATAGAATCCATTGAACGCCAAGCTGCTTCAAGGCATAGATGTTTGCTCTGTAATTGACGTCAGTCGGTCTTATCGTGTGCTTCCTTGCGTGCCTGGGAATGAATGCGACTTTTCTGCCCACCAGTTCGCCTACTGTGACCACGTCGGAGGGAGAGCCGTAGGGCGTGTCCACCTTCATTTCTTTGGTGTTCCTGAGAAACTGGGGGTCGTAGACGCCTGTTCCGCCGATGATTCCTATCTCAGCCTGCATGAACGTTAACTCATATTCTTCAATTTATAAGAATAGCGGGGAAGAGCAAGGCTGTTGTGCTGCGGCTACGCGTGCTAGATACGTTCGAGTTTGAATATTACCGGTCTCAATCCGTCGATGCAGCAGTTGACAGCGATACCTTCTTCTCTGTACCAAGGAAGGTTGCCGCCGAATGCCAAGAGGCGCACGTTGCCGTAGATCGAAACCCATGCAGATGTACAGAAGTTCTCTGGCATTTTCAAGTCATCAACGATGAATGTTTGATTGTCCTTGAAAAGTTCACATGCTCCCATCGGCGCAAGCGGTGTTACTGGACTTTTACCGAAGACCTCGGATGGGCTGAAACGCTTCATGACAGTTATCTTGACCCTGTGCAACTTCACCATTTGGGGCACGAGGGATACTAGCTTCGTTCTGCTTTATAAGCGCATGAATGTCAGCTTTGCATGTTGTGTTGTCTGTGTCCGACAGTTTGTGAATGTCCTGCTATTTTCGTTTTCTGCGGAACATGACGAGCAACATGAAAAAGACTGTCGCTGGAACTGAGGCGATAGCGAACAGACCGAAGAGGGACAGCGAAGACATGGAGAAACTGATGACTGATGAGGTGACGTAGAACGGAGCCACGGTCATCCATCTTCCCGCATTGTCTATGGCTCTGATCGTGTGGTTTCCAGCTGAAACGCTGGGGATTACGAAATAGGCTTTCCAATCTCCGAGTTGACCGACAATCGTGGCAACTTGATCGTTGTCGAAGTACACACTGATTTCTCCGCCTGAAGCGGACCTGCCCAGCAGGGTGACTATCGTTCCAGGAGGTCCAGAAGACGGTACCACGGTGCCATTGAGATAGAAGAGAAGAGGCAGACCCGTCGTGTTCGCAGTCCAGATTGTCATGTTCCATGAGGAATATGTGACGTTCGTCCATGGTTCGGAGGGTATTACCGTTACGTTCATGAGAATCTGAAGGCTGGTCACATCGTTTGTGAGGCTTTCTTTGTCCAGTGCGTAGACACTGTAGTACCCTGGAAAGACGTTCGGCATCAGAAAGCTTATCTCCCAGTCTCCGGACCCGTCTGCGAATGTCGACCCGAGGGTCAAATTGTCTGAGCCTACGAAAATCCACGGGCCAATGGTGTTTCCCAGGAAAATGGTCTGGTTTTCAGGGACGCCGAGCATAGCGACGACCGTTGAGTTGGGAGTTGCCCCGCTTCCGTAGATGCGGATGGCATCATTGATGTACGCTGAGGACGGGGTGATGCCGTTTATGTATATTCGCCTCTCAGCGAACGATGGCGAAACATAAGCTGCAGGCATGGACAGAATAAGCAGTGTGGAAAGGAGTGCAAACTCCCTTCTCGCATTCAAACTAGGCACAATTCTCCCTCTCTCAATTCTCTGTTGGTTGTACGTCTATTTTAACCTAGTCCTGCATACTATTATGGCGATTGGCGAACTGTAACCGCGTGAACAGGGCGGAAAGCTAGAGGCCTGTCAAGCTGAGCAGGAACCGTCCGAGTGTCGATACTGCTATTATGCTGAACGGCGCTAGAAGACTCAACGTGAAACCGCTTGAAAACGCGGTTATCAGTGCGTCGGGTCCGCAGTAGCGTACGATTACTGGCAGAGTCGTGTCCATTGTGGTGGCGCCGCCAGACGCGATGGGAGCATACTTACCGATTTTCACCAAAAGAGTGATCGTCACTATAGTGAGCAGTTCTCTGATGAAATTCACGGCAAACCCCATTGCGCCCCACTCTGCTCCGAAAACCTGTCCGACCATGGGTCCGTCCAGTGTGTACCAGCCGTAACCGGCGGTCACCGCCATCGAAGCAGTCAAGTCCAGTCTGAGAATCAATCCGCCCACCAGCCCCCCTAAGATGCTGCCGAGAACCACGGTGAAGGGAACGATCAGGATTCTCAAGCCAGTTTGCCTCAGCTTATGCATTGCCTCTTTGTCCAGCCCAAACGACAATCCCATCGTGAACAGTAGCACTAGGAGCGAGCCGTTGAACACGTAGTCGACCGCATAGCTTCCCGCGTCGGCATTGCCGGAATAGCTCACCAAATAGCCTGCGGTCACGCCTACGATGAGTGCGGCCAGAATGTACCTTATCATGCTAGCTTCACCTTTCTCTTAGCCAATTCAACAAGGGCAATGCTGAACACAATCGTCAGCGAAGCTATCAAGAGAGCGTTCCAGCCGACTCTTGGCAGAGAACTGAGGACATCCTTGTTGGAGCCTATGCTGAAACCGAGTGAAAAAATCAAGACAATAATTATTGGTAATGTGGCCTTGTTCAGGTTGGCGTGCCATTTTTTCCGCAGAGCATAACCTGCCAGAATTCCCGCAACCAGCGGCGCGACGAGAATCGCGAAGTAAACCATCATCACCCCCGAAGTCTGCTGTTTGACGTTCAGTTCACCTGCACACACTTGACGGACATGCTGAGGATCATGCTTCAGAGAGCACGTATGACTGTGAGAATCCTTAAAGCTTGCTAGGAAAGAGTGAAAATGAAAAGGATGGTTTCGCGGCGACTGGTGTTTTCCAGCGTTCGCCTGTTGTGATGTTTACGCTTCTTCGTAAAATTCTTGTGCTTTCGGCGGTGTTGGCGATAGGCCTCTGCGTTCGCGTATCTGCTTTATTATTTCTGCCTGCATCTGCTCTGGCACGGGTGCCCATCGGCTGAACTGTGTTGCCCAGAAGGCTCTGCCCTGTGTTGATGAGCGCAGTTCATCGGCTATGCCGAAGGATTCCGAAACTGGCATTTCTGCTTTGACTACTATCATTTCTTCTTCGTTGACCATGTCCAAGATTTTGCCTCGGCGTTTCTGCACGGTTGCGATGACGTTGCTGACAAATTCATTGGGGACTTTGCATTCGAAGCTTATCAACGGTTCAAGGAGTTTCGGGTCACTTAGCAGGAACGCGCACCAGATCGGCCGCCAAGTCATTGGGAGGATCTGTGCTGGCCCGCGGTGAACAGGGTCTTCGTGGACAGTAACATCTTCCAGATTCACTTTGAGTCCGTAGGCTGGTTCTTTTGCTAGAACAGATGTGAACACGGCTTCGCGGAACCCCGATTTTATGTGGTCCATAATCTCTTCAACGTACTGTCTTCCTTTGATCCTGTTGACCAAAATGTTCGTCTCTTCGATAGCTACCACGTTACGGGCATCGTCAGTGTCCCATCCGAAACTCTTCAGGACCTTCTGTCTTTCCTCACGCGTTTGCATCTCGCTAATCTTTCCAGATTTGATGGCTTCGACAACTTCATCAGGCAGCTTCTGCATCGTTACCCAAAGCTTGTTGTGTTTATTGGGGCTTTTGCCCATTATTGCTGGGCCGTTGTAGTCGTGTGTTATTGTTTCGCGGTAGATTACGATCGGCTTGCTGATCTTAACCTTCAGCTTTGCTTCTTGCATTCGATAGGCTGTAATTTCAAGGTGCAGTTCGCCCATTCCGCTCAGCAGGTATTCTCCACTTTCTTTGTTGATGGTGAACCTTAGGTTAGGGTCTTCAGTCGTCAGTCTGTGCATGACTTTGTCGAACAGCGGCAGGTCCTTCACGTCTGCGGGCTCAACCGCAACCGTGACCACAGGGTCTGAAACGTACCTGAGTCCTTCAAACGCCTGCGTGTCAGACCCTTCCTCTGCCACGGTCTCGCCCACGTGTATAGACGGCAAGCCTGAGAGTGCAGCGATGTTTCCTGCTGGGATTTTGTCGATTATGACTCTGTCTGCGGCCATGCTCATGTAAACTTGCTGGATTGTTCCTTTTTGTCTGCTGGTTATGAGCTGAACAACTTTTCCTTTCTCAACGCTGCCGCTGAACACGCGTCCAATGGCTACGACTCCGCTGTGGGGATCGACTTCAATCGTGGAAATGCACATCAGAAGCGGGCCGTTCGGGTCAACCTTTGCCATGCTCTTGCCGACGGCGCTGGTTGGGTCGCCTGGCCAGATCTGGCTCTGTCTGTACTGTTGAGCCTCTAGCGGGTTAGGCAGCTGTTCAATGAACATGTCCAATATCGGTTCGTGGAGCGGTGCTTTCTTGCTCAATGCGTCGACCTTTCTGTCGGTCTCGTCGTGCTCGCCTGTGTACGCGTCGATGATGTCGGCGAAGGTTACGCCTTTGGCTTTCATGTGTGGAAGGTTCAAACCCCATTTGTGGAGAGCTGAACCGAAAGCCACGCTGCCGTTTTCCACCTTGACTTGCCAGTCTTTCTTGTGGTCAGCCGGTGCGTATTTCTCGATCAGGTTGTTCACTTTGACGATGATTTTTCCGAACTTTCGCTGGATTTCTTCGGGTGTGAGTTTGATTTCTTTTATGAGTCTGTCAACCTTGTTTATGAAAAGAATCGGTTTTACACGTTCTCGCAGGGCTTGCATCAGAACCGTTTCGGTCTGGGTCATCGGGCCTTCTACGGCGTCAACGACCACGAGCGCTCCGTCTACGGCTCGCAAGCTTCGTGTGACTGCGCCGCTGAAGTCAATGTGACCTGGCGTGTCGATGAGGTTGATAAGATAATCCTTATCCTTGTACGTGTGAGCCAAGCTAATGTTCGAGGCGAAGACGGTCATCTGCCTCTTCTGCTCGAGCTCCCAAGAGTCAAGTGCAAGCTGCTGACCAGCCCTCTGCTCACTGATTATTCCAGCAGCAGCAAGAAGGCTGTCTGAGAGTGTCGTTTTCCCATGGTCAACATGAGCGATAATGCTAGTGTTCCTAATCATCACAGGATAATTCATCAGTTTCTGAATTTCTTCAACCTGTCTGTACTTCACCATAACTAGTCCTTCTCTACACTGGCAAACGCGGCTACGACATGGCAAACTATATTTCCAGTCTCAACTTGAAACATTCCAACTCTTCGCTGCCTATGAATAAGCTACATGGAAGTAAAAAACCTGACCTATTAACTTTTTGCAGCATCGTACAGAACATCCATTTTCAACAGGCACTCTACGATTTCACGTCTAAGCCGCTAGTTTCAACAATTCTGGCTTTGCGTCAAGCTTGGCTCATCATGGCGACAAGCTTGTCTGCTTTGTCCTTGTCCACGTAGAAGCCTTTTCTGGATAGCCTTCTGACGCCGAAGAACATGAGCACGTCGTTGAGTGGAACAGGTTTGGCTGCTTCGTGCAAGTTCTTGAACCTGACAAAGGACACTTTGTCAGAGCCTCTGACGATCTCGTCATACTTTTCTGAGCTTAGGACAGATTCTTCACCGTTTGTCTCCCAAAGTGCTTCTGGGGTTCCTACCTTTCTCTCGATGAATTCAGCATGGCCAGCTACCTCGGCGACGGGTTTGGTCACGTAGAACAATATGCGAAGCGCGGTTTTAGGGGGTGCTGCTCCACGTAGCACGTATGCGTGCGTTTCCTTTCCCTCTCCCTTGCGTCTGAGAAACTCTTTCCACCACTTATCTTGAATCATCATGAAAAACGTGTGCCTTTCGCTCATTAGGATCACTTTTGCAAGAAGTATGGTTGAACACTTCTCAATTTAAGCTTTGTTTAACCCAAAACGTAAGAACCATTCCGATGACTTTAAATTCTGGTCCATGTCACCTTAAAGGGCAATAATTCAAGAGTCGATGGAAAAACCCTTTCGTCATCATGGAAGGGTCATGTGTCGACAGATGGTCTATATGTCAAACATAGGAAAAGCATACACGCGGACGAGTACAGCTCGTATTTCTGTTTTTCAAGCAGAAGGCATGAACCGGAAAGTTTTCCCAAGAGGGTTCTAAGCTCAAAACTGCATAGAGCTTTTGGGCAGAAGGGATTTTGTTGAAGGACGCTGCAAGCCTGCATGTCAAGGAAGTTTTCGAGTCTCTGCAAACCTCAACGAGGGGCTTGAACAGTCAAGAAGCTGACCTGCGGCTTGCTGAGTATGGGCCGAACATATTGCTTGAGAAGAAGGGCACACCAGTTGTCTACAAGTTTCTATTGCAGTTCAGGGACCTATTCGGCATTCTGCTGCTCATCGCAAGCCTGCTTGCGGCATTCAGCAATAACATGGAGCTGAGCTTGACCATACTTGCTGTCGTGCTAATCAACGCCGTGCTCAGCTTGTTTCAGGAATGGCGAGCGGAAAAGGCTATGGAGACGCTGAAGAGCTGGATGCCTGAGTATGCCAAAGTGGTCCGTGATGGAGAACTCGAGAAGATACTCGTTAGAAACCTTGTTCCAGGAGACATAATCGTTCTAGAAGACGGAGACCGTGTTCCGGCTGACGCGCGGTTGATCGAGGCTTACGACTTGTGGACGAACAACGTGCCGCTTACAGGCGAGTCTGAGCCGCAGCCTCGCACGACTGAACCGATGGCGGTAGTGGACGCTGCTTACTTGGATGTGTCAAACATGGTCTTCATGAGTACGAGCGTTGCCAAGGGGCAGGGTAAGGCTGTCGTCGTTAACACGGGGATGAAGACCAAGTTCGGTCAGATAGCCAGTTTAACGCAGGAAATAGCAGATGAGCCCAGTCCGCTTCAGAGAGAAATTGCCTATACAGCAAAGTATGATTTCATCTTTGCCATAACGGTGGGCGTTATCTTCTTCATCGTGAGCGCAGTTTGGCTTCATCTGCAAATCTACGTCAGCATCCTTTTCATGATAGGTGTGATGGTAGCATGCGTTCCAGAAGGTTTGCAGGTCACGGTTTCAAGCGCTCTGGCCATCAATGTCCTGAAGATGGTTAAAGAAAACGTTCTGGTCAAGAAACTTTCCGCCGTTCAGACGCTCGGCAGTGTCACAGTTATCTGCACTGACAAGACGGGCACGATTACGAGGGGTGAGATGACCGTTGAACGAATCTGGGTTCACGACATAGTTATCGAGGTCTCAGGCGTCGGCTACGACCCTGTGGGAGGGTTCACTGTTGACGGCCGAGCTTTGAAGGAAGAAGAGTTTTGCACAGTGGAAAAGCTTCTCGAAATTTCTGCACTGTGCAATAGCGCCAAGGTTGAAGCGCCGTCTGACCGGAACAAGTCTTGGAGCATCGTCGGAGACCCAACAGACGGAGCGTTGCTCGTAGCTGCGTTGAAACACGGTTTAAGCGTGCAAGGTCTTCTCATTGAGAAACCGCTGTTCCGGATAATACCGTTTGATTCGAAAAGGAAGAGGATGACGACTCTTCACAGGTCTGGCGGGCAGAATTTTGCGTTCACGAAGGGCGGGCCCCGCAGTATCCTGTCTATATGTGACCGAATAATTGTCGGAAACAACGTGGAGGAATTGACTGCTCAGAACATTAGCTTGGTTGAAACGAAGATCCGAGAGTTCGCGAACCGGGGGCTACGAGTGATAGCCATCGCCTACAAGGAACTGCCTGAAAAAAGCAAGTACACAGACAAAGAGGTTGAGAAAAGCATGGTTCTCGTTGGGCTTGCGGGCATGAAAGACCCGCCGCGCACAGAAGTCAAACAGGCAGTAGCTGTAGCGAAACAGGCAGGAATAAAAATCGCCATAATCACAGGTGACTACGGCCCGACTGCGCAGGCCATAGCTGAGGAGGTAGGCATAGTAGAACCGGAGAAATGCCGGATAATCCGCGGTGTAGACCTTGAAAACATTGGCGATGACCAGATCGCTGAAGAGGTGAAGAAGCAAAGCGTCATTTTCGCTCGTGTCTCGCCTGAACAGAAGTTGCGCATAGTCAAGGCTCTGAAGCGGCAAGGCGAAATAGTTGCCGTTACCGGCGACGGAGCGAATGACGCGCCATCGTTGAGAGAGGCCGACATAGGCGTAGCCATGGGTCTTTCAGGAACGGATGTAGCGCGGGAAGCTGCAGACATGATTCTCTTGGACGATAGCTTCGCGTCGATCGTCAAAGCCATCGAGTCTGGGCGTACGATATACGAGAACCTTAGAAAATTCATGGTCTACGTCTTCGCGCATAACTGGGCAGAACTCATTCCGTACATTTTGTATGCGGTTCTTGGAATACCCTTGCCCCTTCTTGTCATACAGGTTCTGGCGATTGACTTGGGAATTGACGTTATCCCATCTTTAGCGCTGAGCCGTGAACCGCCAGAACCTGGGATCATGTCTGAACAGCCCAGAAGCATTAAGGAACGTCTGTTTAACATTAAGGTCTTCTTGCGTTCGTTCTACGTAGGCGCAATAATAGCGACGGGCGCCGTGCTAGGCTGCATAACCGCCTGGGTTGCAGGCGGATGGCAGTTTGGAGCTTCACTTTCTGACGTGGTCTACAGGAAAGGCACGACAATGACGTTCGCGGGCATAGTTATAGCTCAAGTGGGCGATGTACTTGCATGCAGGACGAACAAGGTTTCTCTTTTCAAGACAAGCTTCAAGAGCAACAAGTGGATCTGGCTGGGCATAGCCGCACAAATCTCCATAATCTCCATGATTGTCTATGTTCCATTCATGCAAGTTATTTTCCAGACAACTGGGCTTGGACCGCTCGACTGGGCGTTCCTCGCGATTCTCGCCTGCATAGTGGTTTTCGCTGAAGAAACGAGAAAATGGGCCAGCAGAAGATACTCAAAATAGCCTGCTCGCCATGCCCCCACAGGATTCCTAGCACAAGCGAAGGCAGACAACAGTGTTTTGCCCTAGCATGTTTTTGCTTCAAAGCCTCCTGAAGCATGAGCCGCTGACGTAGTGGGCAGTCTTATTTAGAAGGTAGGTCATAAAGAATGGTGAAGTGAGGGGTTGAACTGACCCTATGGGGACTGAAACAGGTTCTCAAGAAGCAACCGGGAGGACTGCTGGCCTGATGGCTGCTAGTTATGTGTTGATCTTTTTGTCTCCAATAGTGTCCATTCTTCTTACATTGGGTCCAGTTCGGTGGGCGCAGGAGCTTCTCTTCAATGCAAGAGGGCAACAGGAAACAGATCTTCTTTTTTACCCAGATATTGTGCA
>Ga0315282_10016053_pt1 | contig 10980 bp, 8 predicted proteins | sample YL17G07_20_MG_FD_203693 | JGI IMG/M metagenome (GOLD analysis project Ga0315282, IMG submission 203693) | Sediment microbial communities from Yellowstone Lake, YNP, Wyoming, USA - YL17G07_20 | ecosystem: Environmental > Aquatic > Freshwater > Lake > Sediment | place: USA: Wyoming | collected...
CCAACAGGGGGAGAGGGCCTGGCATGGTCCTCGACAACCCGCAATTGGCCATCGTAGAGCAGCGCGCGCATTGAGTCACTCCTTCATGGCTGTGGAGTCCCGCCGAACCCGCACGAGGCGAGCGGGCGAGCGCAATAAGCCAACCGGAATCTGTGGCGTCCTTGACCCCATGCACAGAGGTCGCCTCGATTGCGGCCAGGCTGCGAAGACACGCAAACCAGGTATCGGAGGATACCTGGTTTCTTGTATGCTGGCCGTCCTGTTTCGCACTGCCGCCTCGGCAAAGAACCGCTGCATGCGAAAAGCGCTATTCGTGAGCTCAGCACTCCGGTCTGACGAACATGACAACCATTCTACTCGATTTGAGTAGAGTGTCAAAACACCCTCGCCCGCGGCCGATTCGGATTGAGCACTTGCACGTCCGATGGAGTTAGCGTACAATCTGCTCAGCGCTTGCGCGCCGATCGGAGTACACCGAGGACTGCTAGAACGTCAAGTCCGATACCTATCGGAGGTGCCAGTATGCAACCGTTTGAGAAGTTGGGGGCCTTTTACTTGGGTCAGGAGTATGATCTGGCACAAGGAAAACGGCTCGACGGCCTGGTCATGTATGACGCCCGCGACCTCACCACACATGCAGTCTGCGTCGGCATGACCGGTTCCGGCAAGACGGGCCTGTGCATTGACCTGTTGGAGGAGGCGGCCCTGGACAACGTGCCCGCCATCATGGTCGATCCCAAGGGCGACATTACCAACCTCCTGCTGACCTTTCCTGACCTCCGTCCCTCTGACTTTGAGCCGTGGGTCAACATAGACGATGCTCGTCGCAAGGGCATGAGCGTCGCCGACTATGCTGCCACCACTGCCGATGCCTGGCGGAAGGGGCTGGCAGACTGGGGACAGGCACCCGAGCGCATCCGTGCGCTCAAGGAGAGCGCCGACTTTCGCATCTATACGCCGGGGTCCGATGCCGGCCTGCCGGTTTCCATCATGGCCTCTCTGAAAGCGCCCGCGCTGAATTGGAGTGAGAACGCAGAATTGCTGCGTGAGCAAATCCAGGGCACAGTGAGCGCCTTGCTAGGGTTGATTGGCATCGAGGCGGACCCGCTGCGCAGCCGCGAACATATCCTGCTCTCCAACATCTTTGAGTACCTCTGGAGCCAGGGGCAGGATCTTGACCTGGAACGCCTCATCGCCGCCGTTCAGACACCCCCGGTGCGCAAGTTGGGCGTCTTTGATGTGGATACATTCTTCCCCCAAAAAGAGCGCTTTGGCCTGGCAATGTCTCTGAACAACATCATGGCGGCCCCCAGCTTTGGCGCGTGGCTGCAGGGCGATCCTCTTGACGCCTCGAGCCTGCTGTACACACCTGCCGGCAAGCCGCGTCACAGCATCTTTTACATTGCGCACCTCAGCGACGCAGAGCGCATGTTCTTTGTGACGCTGCTGTTGGAGCAGGTAGTCACCTGGGTCAGGCAGCAATCCGGCACCACCAGTCTGCGAGCCCTGCTCTATTTCGATGAACTGTTCGGGTTTTTCCCGCCTGTGGCCAACCCGCCTTCCAAGCTGCCGTTGCTGACCTTGCTGAAGCAGGCGCGCGCCTTCGGACTGGGGTTGGTGCTGACCACTCAGAACCCGGTGGACATTGACTACAAGGGCCTGAGCAACGCTGGCACCTGGTTCATCGGCAAGTTGCAGACGGACCAGGACAAAGCGCGCGTGCTGGATGGTCTGCAGACGGCCTCTGCCGTCGCGGGAGGCGCATTGGACCGGGCGCAACTGGATCGCAGCATGTCGGCCCTGGGCTCGCGTGTCTTCCTGCTCCACAACGTGCATCAGGATCGGCCCGTTATCTTCGAAAGCCGTTGGGCGATGAGTTATCTACGCGGACCGCTTACGCGCCCTCAGGTGCGCCAATTGATGGCCGGGGCCCGAGGTGAGGTCGCTACCGCAGCCGCAGCCTCCACTGCGGCAATGGCTCCTGGGGCTGCGGCCGTGGGGGCGCCGACTGCGCAGCCAATTGCCACAGCGGTGCGGGCAGAAACGCAGCAACCCGCTGGCTACAGCAAAGTGCAGCCCGCCTTGCCCCCTGACGTCACGCAAGTGTTCCTGCCGGTTCGCATCAGCGCGAGCGGTGGCCTCGCCACTCTGGAGAAGACCCAAGGCCGGCGCCTCGAAGCGACCGCAAGCAGCCTGGTCTACGAGCCCTGTTTGCTGGCACTGGGTCGAGTCAGTTTTGTGGATCGCGTCCGTCGTGTGAGCGAAGAAAGACGTGCAGGCCTGCTCCTGCGCCCCGATGCGCTGGGTGCCGTGATTCGCTGGCAAGATGCCCAACCGGTCGAGTTGGACGCCAACGAGTTGCAGCAGCAGTCGGAGCCAGATGCTTTCTTTGGTTCTACTCCCTCACAGCTTGGCTCTGCCGCCAAGCTCAAGGCGGTCACCGCCAATTTCTCTGACTATCTGTACCGTCAGCAGGTACTGAATCTGTACTACAACCCTGCCCTGAACGTGTATAGCCAGTCCGGAGAATCGGATCGGGACTTTCGGCTTCGCGTTCAGCAACTCGCGCGCGAGAAGCGAGACGCGGAAGTCGGAAAACTGCGGGAGAGGTCTCAGAAGCAACTGGACCGCTTGGAAGAACGGCTGGCCAAGGAGCAGCAGCAATTATCGCAGGACAAGGCAGAGTACGAGGCTCGCAAGCGGGAGGAGCTGCTTTCCGCTGGCGAGACAGTGATTGGCATGCTCGGGGTTTTCGGTCGCCGTCGCCCAAGCACAGCCCTCTCGCATGCCGCCACCAGGCGCCGGCTTACCGCTAATGCCGGCGCGGACATTCAAGCGTCCGAAGCGGACATCGCGCGCATACGGGCTCAGGTGGATCAGATGCGCCTGGACACGGAGCAGCAGGCCGTGGCCATCAGCCAGACGTGGACTGCCACCCAGGATAAGATCGAAACCTACCCGATTCGGCCGGCGCGTGGCGCCGTGCGCGTGGAGCTGATAGCCCTGGCCTGGGCCCCCTATTGGGAGATCGGGTTTGCGTCGGCCAGCGGCAGCCTGACCCACGCGCGCGTGCCGGCCTGGAGCTAAGAATAGACTCGGCACTCGGCTGAGGGACGCGCGGCCATGCTCCCACGGCTGGCAGTCTCCGAGGCAACAAAAAGGGGCACGGCTCCTCGCGGGAGCCGTGCCCCTTGGTCTGTCCGACTCCCTATGCGTTGGCCTGCGAGCGGCCAGTCAGGCGGCGGAAGAAGGCGCCCACCTCGCCCTTTTCCCAGACCACCAGCAAGGGCACAGCCGTGAAGATCGAGGAGTAGGTGCCGCTGATGAGGCCAATCAGCAACGTGGCGATGAACTGGCGCATTGTCGCTCCGCCGAAGAATAGCACCGCCACCAGGATGAAGATGGCGTTCAACTGCGTGGCCAGGGAGCGGTGCAACGTCTCGAGCAGGCTGCGGTTGACGATCAGCTCATAGGGCTCGCCGCGGCGCTTGGGCACGTTCTCGCGGATGCGGTCAAACACCACGATGGTGTCCTGCACGGAATAGCCTGTCACCGTGAGCATGGCCGTCAAGAAGAGCGAGTCGGCCTCCCAGCCTAGCAACAGGCCGAGGATGGAAAAGGCGCCCATTGTGACCAGCACGTCATGCAACGTGGCTGCGGTGGCGCACAGGCCGTACCGCCCGGCATTGGGCACCTTGCGCCAGGCAAAGATGATGAAGCCCGTGATGGCCAGCGCAGCCGCCGCGATCGCGATCGTGGCGCTCCGCGTGACCTCACGGCCCACTGTGGGGCCCACGTCCTGGTAGCGCAGCTCGGTGAACGCACCGAGCTTGGTTGTCAAATCGGCCTGAATCTTGACCTTTTCGCCTGCAGCCAGCTCCTTGCAGCGGATCAGAACGGTCTTGGCGTCGGTAGTGGTCTGCACCGTCGTGTCGCCATAGCCATAGCCGACCAGTACCTCACGCACACTGGCCGGGGCCACTGGATTCTCAAAGGCGAGTTCCCACAGCGTGCCGCCCGTAAAGTCGATGCCCAGTCGCAGCGGGCTGCCAAAGTGCGCGAAGGAGATGCCCATGGCGGTGAGTCCAGCGATGATGATCACAGCCGAGAGCAGAAAGTACCACTTGCGCTTCCCAATGATGTCTGTCATAAATCCTCCCCAAGCCAGGGACTCTGTCCTGGCCCGAAAGTTCTAGAGACCGATCAGCCACTTGCTCTCGCGCAGCTTTTCGCCACCAATAGCGTAGAGCAGGCGGATCACGGTACGCGTGACGGTGATGGCGGTGAACATGCTGATCAGCACGCCCAGGAACAGCGTGACGGCAAAGCCCTTGACCATGCTCGCGCCAAAGTTGGTGCCGAACCAGTACAGGATCACGCAGGTGATCCAGGTCGAAAGGTTCGAGTCGCGGATGGACGTCCAGGCGCGGTCAAAGCCAGCATCGATGGCAGTGCTGAAGCGCTTGCCGTGGCGCAGCTCTTCCTTCATGCGCTCAAAGATCAGGATGTTGGCGTCCACGGCCGTGCCCACCGAAAACAGAAAGCCGGTGAGGCCGGGCAGAGTCAGGGTTACGGGGATGAGTTTGAACAGAGCAAAGGTGACGAGGGCGTAGATGACCAGTGCGATGTCGGCCACAACGCCGTGCAGACGATAGTAGACCAGCATGAAGACCAGCACGATGATCACGCCAATGATGCCCGCCCGCGTGCTCTTGGCGACCGAGTCCTGCCCCAGGGTCGGGCCCACGGTGCGGTTCTGGATGACCTTCAGGGGAATGGGCAGCGAGCCGTAGCGCAACTGAATGACGATCTTGCGCGCATCGGCCAGCTTAAAGTCGCCCGTAATGCGGCCAGAGCCTTCGGTGATGGCCGTCTCAATGCGCGGGCACGAGATCACCACGCCGTCCATCGCTATGGCAAGGAATTGCCCGACGTTGGCTGTGGTGAATTCACCAAAAAGTCTGGCCCCCTCGTCGGTCAGCGAGAAGTTGATCTCCGGGCGGCCGTATTCGTCCTGGCCCACCTGTGAGGTCTTCAAGTGCTGTCCGGTGATGACCGAGCGGAAGACCTTCTTCGGAGGAGCCTGGGTGGGTGTAGCCTCTGCAGTCGTTGTAGGCGAGACGACGCCCGTTGCCGCCGTCGGAGCGAGCGTGGGAGTGGAAGTGGCTGTCGGTGTGAGTGTTCCGGTCACCGTGGGCGCCGCAGTGGGCTTGACCATGCCGAACTCGCCGGTCTCGCGGAAGCTCGTCTTGACCTCCGTGCCAGGGGGCAGAAACGTGCCGCCAGCATCGATGAATTCCAGGAGGCCGGTCTGTTGCAGGATGGAGATCGCCTGCTCGGGGTCCTGGATGCCAGGCAGTTCGATCACGATGCGGTTTGTGCCCGCCAACTGCACCAGCGGTTCCCGTACACCCAGGCCGTTGACGCGGCTCTCGACGATGCCCTTCGCCGCAGCCATAGCTTCGGGGTCCAGGGCCTGCCCGGGAGGCAGATCCGCTTCGAGCACGGTCTGCATTCCGCCCTGCAAATCCAGCCCTTGGTGCACTGAGATATCGCGATCAATGTTGAGTGGGCCAAAGTGGATGTGCAGGCCCGGATTCGAGGGCCACACCACCCATGCTGCGATGCCCACCAGAACAATGATGATCATCAGCAAAACCACATCGCGTTGCTGCATCGACTTGCTCCTCCAAAGCTTCGCTCAGGCAAATAACAGCCACACCCTTGCCGGGTGTGGCCGGCGCACATCCTATTCGCTTGCGCGATTATATGCTATCCCGTCCCATCTGTCAAATCAGTTGGCCGTTTGGCGTGGTCCGCCAGGAACGCCGTGACCCGCTCCAGCACCTCAGTCGCGTCCAGGCCGTCGGTCATCAGGTACAGGTCGCTGTGCGCCCGGGCGTGGGCCAGACGTTTGCGCTGGTCGTCAAGCAGGCCGGTGGCGTAAAAGTGGCGTCCACGTCGCACGATCTCCTCTGCGCTGGCGTCCAGGCAGATCAACACGTCGGGGCGCGAGAGCACCTGCCACATGTAAGGGACCCCCGAGTGCTCCTGGCGACATTCCTTGACCTCATATCCCAGGCGGACAAGGCCCTGCGCCAGCGTGGACTTGCCACTGCCACATACCCCCACCAGGACCACTCGCATGGCTGGCCTCGTTCCCTAGAAGGGCGGTAGGGGAAACCGCACGGTCAACCGCCGTGCCGGGGCGACGTCCGTATCCGGCACGATGGCCAGTGCCAGCACGCTCATGTCGTCCTGCGGGCGGTGCTGGTCCAACTCCACAGCGCGGGCCAGAATTGCATTGGCCAGGGCGGCTGCGCCACCTGCGCCCCTGGTGACCCAATCTACCACCAGCGCCGCCACGTCGAACGAGGTACCAAAGCACGTCCCGGCCTCAAGCACCCCGTCCGTGAACACGACGACCCACGTGTTTGCGGCGACGGGTAGTTCGGTGATCACGGGTTTGGTCCTTTCGTAGAAACCGAGCGCTGCGCTGGGTTCGTCAAAGGGCCGTAGGCCACCCGAGTCCACTACCAGAGCCGGACAGTGGCTATTGCGTGAGATCACCAACGTGCGCGTCACCAGGTCGAGCGAGACAATGTGGAGTTCGGCAGATACCTTGCCCTCACGATGGGTGCGCAAGTAGTCGTGGGCGGCACGCGCGGCAGCTCCATCGCGCACGCCCTCGGCCAGGAGCGAGATGGCCTTGCGGGCCACCAGGTTGCTGATGAGCTTGGCTGCGCGCCCGCTGCGTTGACCGTCGGCCAGCACCAGGGAGAGCCCACCGCGGGGGCGCTCGGTCATCTCTAACGTGTCGCCGCTCTCGCTCATGGCGTACTTGCTGACTTTGGCGACGCCAACTTGGAGTTCAAGCTGATTGGGATCAATTGCTTCTAGCATGCCTGCTATTATAGCGCCGCACCCGCGTGGCTCCAAGGACACCACGCCCTATGTCTTGGACGGGCACGCAATCTGCCGTATAATGAGATAGGAGGTGCCTCGCATGGATGTCATCATCAGCGTCTTGTCGACGGATTGGGGTTGGGTTGGCACGACAGCTTCGTCGGAGGGGATTCTAAGCATCACACTGCCGCAGAGCTCGCGCAACGCCGCTCTGACCCCCTTGTTGCTCGAGTGGCCTCAGGCACGCGAAGGCACCAACGCGCGCCTGGAAGCCCTGCACGCCAAGTTGCAGCGCTATTTCCGCGGCGGGCCTGTGACTTTCGACGATCAGGTCCTGGACACGCGGCGTGCCACCCGGTTCCGGCAGCGTGTCTGGGAGGCGGTGCGCGCCATCCCACGCGGGCAGGTGCGCTCCTATGGCTGGGTGGCCAGCGCGGTGGGTTCACCGAACGCGGCGCGCGCCGTGGGTCGTGCCATGGCGACCAACCCACTCCCGATCCTGGTGCCCTGTCATCGCGTGGTGGGACAGGCGGGGCAACTGACCGGCTTTGGCGGTGGCCTTGACATGAAGCGCCGTCTGCTCGACATGGAAGCAGGCGAGCCTTGATTCGGTTTGACGGACGGGGCATAAGGTGCTAGAATAGCCGCCATAAGGGTCACTGGTGCCCCCCATTTCGCGTCTCAGAAGTGGGGGGCGTGTTCATCGGTAGAGGAGAACAGCGCCATCCATGCGTGTCGGCATAGACGCGCGACTCGTCTTCTATAGACAAGCCGGCATCACTCAATACACGCTGCGCCTGCTGCAGGAGTTTGCGGCTCTGGACAACGACGACGATTTCGTTGTGCTGCAGAGCCGCAAGGACCAGTCCAAGCTTGTCGACCAGTCCAACTTTCGCAAACGCTCCCTCTGGACACCCCCTCATCATCATCTGGAACAGTTGCTGCTACCCGTGGAGATCGCCGCTGCCAGCCTGGACCTCTTGCATAGCCCGGACTTCATTCCTCCTTTTCGGCGCAACTGCAAGTCCGTTATCACCATTCATGACCTCAATTTCCTGCTTTATCCACATTTCCTGACGCCCGAGAGCGCCAGCTACTACGGTCAGATTGACCAGGCGGTGCGCAACTGTGACCACATCATTGCCGTGTCAGAGAGCACCAAGCGTGACATCATCCGTCTGACGGGAGCGTCCGAGAGCAAGATCACGGTGGTCTATGAGGCTGCCAGCCCCATCTTTCAGCCGGTGCGAGACGAACAATGGCTCCGGCAGGTGGAAACCCGCTTCGGGATCCCCTCCGACTTTATTCTCTTTGTCAGCACCCTTGAGCCGCGCAAGAATGTGCCGACGCTGTTGATGGCCTACAGGCAGTTGCTCGACAACTATCACGCAGCGACCCATCTGGTGTTGGCCGGCGAAAGGGGTTGGCTCGCGGACGAGATCTCGACTCTGGTGGCTAAGCTTTCGCTGCAAGACCGCGTGCACTTCCTGGGCCGTGTCGCGCCGGAAGACCTGCTGGGCCTCTACAATGCGGCGCGGCTGCTCGTGCATCCTGCCTTCTACGAGGGCTTTGGCCTGACGCCACTGGAGGCGATGGCCTGTGGTACACCCGTCGTGGTGTCCAATACCTCGTCACTGCCGGAGGTGGTAGGAGACGCGGCCCTACTGGTGGAACCGACGGACGTAGATGGCATGACCGTGGCCATCTGGCGTCTCCTGTCCGACGACGCCCTGTGCCAGCAAATGACCTGCAAGGGGCTGAAGCGCGCTCGCCAGTTTTCCTGGCACAAGGCGGCTCTGGAGACTCTCGACATATATCACCGTTTGGCCTAGCAGGTAGGGTTGCCGCTGATGGACAAACGAATCCTCTTCCTCACCCCGCAGTTGCCCTATCCTCCGCAGCAGGGCACCGCCATCCGCAACTACAACTTGATCGCGCAGGTGGCGCGACGGCACAAAGTGCATCTGCTTTCATTCGTTGACTCCTCCGGCTCGGCAGATCCAGGGCCACTGCGCGAGTTGTGCGCGAGTGTGCGCTCTGTGCCAGCGCCACAGCGCAGCACGTGGCACCGTCTGCAAACCGCCCTGACGTCCCCGCTGCCCGATATGGCGCATCGTCTTGCGAGCCCCGCTTTCCAGAGAGAACTGGAGGCCCTGCTGCTAGGAACGAGCGTGGACGTCCTGCAGGTCGAGGGTCTGGAGATGGCGCGCTATGGCCTGTGGGCGCGGCAGCAAGAGGCCGGAGCGCCGCGGCTGATCTTCGACGCGCACAACGCCGAGTACCTCTTGCAACGGCGCATCTTTGAGGCTGACTCACGCCGCTCCCGCCGCTGGCTCGGCGCACTCTACTCCTGGCTTCAGTGGCAGAAGCTACGCCGCTACGAGGCTGCGGTCTGCCGCCAAGCTGGGCAGGTCATCGCTTGCTCTGAGGCCGATGCAGAGGCTCTGGCCCGCCTAGTGCCCGGGATGCAGGCCTTGGTCGTGCCCAACGGGGTCGACACGGAAACCTACCATCCGGGCGTGGTGCCGGCGGCCGCTCTGGGCCCGTGCGCTCTGGTCTTTACCGGCAAGATGGACTTTCGCCCCAACGTCGATGCCATCCTGTGGTTCTGCTCCGAGGTGCTGCCTGCGATCCGCCAGGCCCAGCCCCAGGCGCAGCTCTACGTGGTGGGTAAGAACCGCCACGCGCGCCTGTCGCCGCTGACCGCACAGCCGGGCGTGACGCTCACTGGCTACGTCGATGATGTGCGGCCCTACATCGCGGCAGCCTCTGTCTATGTGGTGCCCTTGCTTACCGGCGGTGGCACGCGCCTCAAGGTCCTGGAAGCGATGGCCATGGGCAGAGCCATCGTCTCCACGACTTTGGGCTGCGAGGGCATTCCGGTACTCCCGGGCCGCGAGGTTGTGCTGGCGGACCGCCCTGCGGATGTTGCGGCGCAGGTGCTGGCGCTGCTGCAGAACCCGAGACGGCGCGAAGAGTTGGGTCGCGCGGCGCGCGCCTTCGTCGAGCAGCATTTCAACTGGCGCACGGTCACCGCCCCGCTTGAGCAAGCGTATGAGCAATAGCCGGCAGCGCGCGCGGCTGGTGATGCTGCGGTCTTTCGCCGCGCTGAGCGCGCCAGCGCGCCGCGGAATTCCGCCCGCTCTCCCGAACACACCGCGCATTCTGGTACTGCGCCCAGACCACATCGGCGATGTGCTGTTCGCCACCCCCGCGTTGCATGCCTTGCGCCAGGCGCTGCCACAGGCGCACCTGACCTGCATGGTGGGTCCATGGGGCCAAGCCGTGCTGGAGCATAACCCGAATCTCGACGAGCTCGTTCTGTGCGACTTTCCCGGCTTTGGTCGCAGGCCCAAGGCCTCGGCGCTGGCGCCCTACCGCGAGTTGTGGCGCTGGGCGGCGAGGCTGGGAGCCGGGTGCTTTGACCTGGCACTTGTACTGCGCTTTGACCACTGGTGGGGCGCGCTACTGGCCTACCTGGCTGGCATCCCGCGCCGCGTGGGCTACGACGTGGCCGAGTGCAAGCCCTTCCTGACGCGCGCTGTGCCCTACGTGGGCCAGCGGCACGAGGTGCTGCAGAATCTGACGCTGATCCAGGAAGCGTTGAACAGCGCAGGGGTAGTGGCCGGTCCGGAGGCTCGTTCTGAGGGGAGAGCGACTGAAGTCACTACTACCAGCGATGAGGTAGTAGCCCCTTCAGTGACTCCTTCTTGGGAGCGAACAACTGAAGCCGTTACTACCAGCCCTTTGGAGTATGTGATCACCGCCAAAGATGACGAGCACGCGGCGCAGTACCTGCATGACCACGGTGTGCAGGTGGGACAGACACTCGTGGCGATCCACCCAGGCGCGGGCGCGCTGGTCAAGCTGTGGCGGTCCGAGGGCTGGGCTGAGGTGGCCGACGCTCTCGCGTGTCGCTGGCAGGCACGCATCGTGCTTACTGGCGGACGCGACGAGCTGGACCTGGCCTGGTCGGTCTACGCGCGCACGCAGTGCGACCCCATCATGGCGGCAGGCCAGACCTCGCTGGGCCAACTGGCGGCCCTGTTCCGCCGCTGCCGCCTGGTGCTGGGT
>Ga0315282_10016054_pt1 | contig 10980 bp, 7 predicted proteins | sample YL17G07_20_MG_FD_203693 | JGI IMG/M metagenome (GOLD analysis project Ga0315282, IMG submission 203693) | Sediment microbial communities from Yellowstone Lake, YNP, Wyoming, USA - YL17G07_20 | ecosystem: Environmental > Aquatic > Freshwater > Lake > Sediment | place: USA: Wyoming | collected...
CCTACGCCCTTTTCGTCATGTCGAACTGGGTGTACATAATCTCTGGGTCTCCAGACGATCCAGGAGTAGAATCCGCGGGGACCTTCATGGGAGGAAGCGCGATGCTTACGTGCGGAATCGACATGGGATCGAGAACCATCAAGGTGGTTCTTCTCAAGGACAAGAAATTGGTCGACAAGGTGATCGGTCTCGCCGGCATCGACGCCAAGGGCAAGACCCAGGAGCTTCTCGACGGCATCCTCCAGGCGAACCATCTGGGCCGCAAGGACGTCCACAAGGTCTTCGCGACGGGCGCTGGCCGGGCCGAGGCGCCCGGGGCCGACGGCCAGATCACCGAGGTGGGGGCAGCCGCCTTCGGCGCGGCCCTCATCCACCCCGAGACGCGCACCATCATCGACATCGGCGCAGAGGAGGGGCGGGCCATCCGGAGCGACGCCGAGGGCAAGGTCATCGACTTCGCCGTCAACGAGAAATGCGCGGCGGGCACAGGCGCCTTCATCGAGGCCATGGCGCGCGCCCTCGAGGTCACGGTGGAGACCTTCGGGCTTTTGTCGCTCAAGAGCACCCAGGCCATCCCCATGAACGCCCAGTGCGCGGTATTCGCCGAGTCCGAGGTGGTCTCCATGATGCACCAGAACGTGCCCAAGCCCGACATGGCCCGCGCGGTCCACGACGCGATTGCGAGCCGGCTGGTTTCTCTTGTGCGCAAGGTGGGCTTCGAGAAGGACGTGGTGCTCATCGGCGGCGTTGCCCGGAATTTGGGCTTCGTCGACTCGATGAGACGCGAGCTCGAGAGCGACATTTTCGTCCTCCCGGACCCGGACTTCGTGGGCGCCGTCGGGGCGGCCGTGGCCGCAACGCACTAGGAGAATGATCATGACGACCGAACCTAAGAAGGAGTACTGGCGCTGGAAGGAGTACAACTGGCACGACGACGCGATGACTCCGAAGGACGCCGAGATCATCACGGCCGGCATCGACGTCGGCTCGGTGAGCTCGCAGGCCGTGATCATGCTCGACGGCAGGCTCTACGCCTTCTCGAACATACGGACCGGCTCGAGCAGCCCGGACAGCGCTCTCAAGGCGATCAACTGGGCCCTGGATGGCACGGGGCTCACTCTCGAAAAGATCCACTACACGGTGGGCACGGGCTACGGCCGCGTCAATGTGCCGTTCGCGAACAAGGCCATCACCGAGATCGCCTGCCACGCAAGGGGCGGGAACTTCATCTACGGCGATACGGTCCGGACCATCCTCGACATGGGCGGCCAGGACTGCAAGGCGATCCAGTGCGACGGCCAGGGCAAGGTGGTGTCGTTCCTCATGAACGACAAGTGCGCGGCCGGCACGGGCCGCGGCATGGAGGTCTTCGCGGATCTTCTCGCGGTCAGCATCGAGGACGTGGGCGAGATGTCCCTCCAGGTCGCGGAGGAGCCGCCGCCGGTGTCGTCGACCTGCGTCGTTTTCGCGAAGAGCGAGGCGTCGGGACTGCTCCGCTCGGGCTGGCCCAAGAACAAGGTGCTCGCGGCCTATTGCTCGGCCATGGCCCACCGGGTCGTGTCGCTCCTCGAGCGCATCGGCGTCCAGAAGGATTTCGCCATCACGGGCGGCATCGCGAAGAACATCGGGGTGGTGTCGCGCATCGAGAAGGAGCTCGGCATCGAGGCCCTCAAGCCCAAGATCGACACGCAGATCGCGGGCGCGATCGGCGGGGCCCTGTTCGCCAAGGCGCTCGTGGAAAAGAAGGGGAAAGGGGCGTGATCCGACGCTAGCCGGCCTCCCCTCCCCTGCGTCGCCTCCTGCGTCGAGAACGCCATCGCGCACTCTGAGTGATGTCTAATTCATGCTGATTTCAGCCGAGTACTCGGCGAAGAAGATCTTGGCTGAGCCGGTCGAAGTCTGGGTCCGTACTAGGTTGGCCGTATCGATGCGCACCCAGTTCTCGTAGGTTCCGGCCGCATCCGCGATGTTGACGGCGCGGACAAAGGCCTGGCTGATCGTGGTGCCCTGGATGATGGCCTCGATGAGCGAGCCGCCGCAGCCGTATCCGCTCCCGATGCAGTCCGAGAAATCGATGGTGGTCCCAGCGATGAAGAGGTCGTACGGCACGAGGACCTCGAGTTGGAACTGGGACGTGGCGGACTGGGCGATGTACATGATCCCGAGCAGGTGGCCCGCGCTCGGATCGTTCACCTCCATCAGGATGGACATGGAAAACGTGAGGTCGAGCGTTCCCACCTGGAACGTCGCGCTGTCCATGGTGATGTCCGTCACGGCGACCTGGGTGACGCTGCTCGGCACGAACTTGGCCTTCCAGTCGTGCTCCCAGTAGCCGTTCGCAAGACAGGTGCCCAAGGTGGCGCTGTCGGCCTGGAAGATGCAAGCCAGGGATCCGTCCGCACAGGGGTATGACTTGTCGCACATCGGGTAGCAGTAGCTCGTAATCTCCTGAGCCCCGTATAGCTTGGGGCAGGCGCAGTACAGGGCCGCGCCGCCGCAGTCGTTGTCCGACGTGCAGGCTGTCACGCCGCCCGGTGCGCAGTCCGCGTCGCCGTCCGTGTCGGTGTCGGTATCGGTGTCCGTATCCGTGTCCGTATCCGTATCCGAATCGGTGTCAGTGTCAGTGTCGGTGTCAGTGTCGGTGTCAGTGTCGGTGTCCGCTGCCGCGTCCATGCCGTCGTCCGATCCGGAATCCTGGTCGGTACCGTCTGGAATGACGCCTTGAATCCAGCTGTCATCCGCGACGTGGTAGCATCCGGCCAAGGTCAGCACCGCCAGATACATACCCCAGGTTCTTCCCACCATGGCTCTGCTGCTCATCGTATTCCCTCCTTGTTTCGATTGAAGGCCCCCCTCGGATGCAATTCTACCCCATTTTGAGGAGATGCCTTCATTCCGTGCACGGATATCAGTGCAGGCAGGGAATGGAACTGTCAGTTTATTTTCGTGCGGCGACGGATCAGGCCGTTTCCTGGAAGCGCCTCTTCATGAACAGGAACCGGACATAGTCCCGGTAGAGGCCGGCATTGGTCTCGGTCCCCCGATCGATCTTGGCGCCGTACCGCCGCGCCTCCTTGGAAGCGGCCCTCTCGATCTGGCAGACCGGCGCCACCCAGCGGATGATCGCGGAAAAGGCGCAGGTCTCTTTCCCCACCTGGAAGAGCAGGTTCGCCCGGTCCTCCACGAAGAACTCGGCCACCTGCTTGGGCACGTCGATGCACAGGCCCGACTCGCTGCAGTTCACGAGCTTGACCGGGTGCTTCTGCGCCTCCTGCCGGAGATAGATCCGGATCGAGTTCTCCCAGTATGTGTCGATTCTTTCTTGTCTGCGTTCGTTGATTTTTGCGTCTGAATTGCGGCTCATGCCCCTCTTCGTCCCTCCTTCTTCCATTGTCCGTCAGACGGCCCGATTCGGCAAGCCCTTTGAGCAGTCGGGACGCAGCGTCCGGTCAAAGGACGATGTATGACCGGGATCGGACGGCGTCAGGTGCCGAGGAACGCAGCCGCGTTGAATCGCGACACGAACACTGGCGGGTTCGACGGAGGGAAGGCCTCCAGAAACTCGGCGGCCGCGCGCTCGTGACGCTCCTTGGGGCCGTCCCACGAGACCTGCACGGGCGTGATGCCGCGCTCGTCCTGCACCACGAAGTCGACTTCGCCCTTGCCCCGCCAGAAGCAGACCTCGCGTCGGCTCCGACGGAGATGCAGGAATACGGCCGCTTCGAGCCTTTTCCCCAGGTCGAGACCGGTCCGTGTGGCCACCGCGTCACGAAGGCCGATGTCGATCGGGTAGAATTTCCGATGCCGCGCGGTCCTCTTGCGCTCCGAAAAGCTGAAGTACGGACAAGGAAGGATCAGGTAGGCGGCGGCGCACGCGTCGAGGTAGGCGCCGACCGTGTCGGCCGACACGCCGAGCAGCCCGGCCAGGGATCGCTGGCTCACCTCGGATCCCATGGACTCGAACACCGCCTTGACGAGCTGCGTGAGCGCAGCAGTCGATCGGATGGTGACGCGGCGCTTCACGTCCCGCTCGAGGATGTCCGTGAAGTACTCCCTTAACAGCTCGCGGGGCTGGTCGTAGGAAAGGACCCGGGGGAATCCGCCGTGGCTCAGGTAGTCCTCGATCAGGGCGCCTGGCCTGAAGAGGGAATACTCCGAAAACTCGAACGGAAAGAGCTCGAGCGTCCGGTGCCTGCCCGTGAGCGCGCTCGAGAAGTCGCCCGAGAGCAGGGCCGCGTTCGAGCCGGTGAGGGCGAAGTGGTCCTTGCCCGGACGCTCCAGCTTGGCATGGAGCCACTTCTCCCAGCCCGAAACGTGTTGGATCTCATCGAAGAAGAAGTAATGCGGCCGCGCCGCTCCGACCCGCTCGCGGCTGCGGCGCACGATCGCCTCCAGGATTGGGTGGCCCAGGTCCGAGGCGAGCCTCGGATCCTCGAAGTTCGCAAAGGTGGCGTCCTCGAACGGGATTCCGAGGCGGTTCATGATCTGGGTGAGGAGCGTTGACTTGCCGCACCGCCTCACTCCCTGGACCACGAATGCAATATCCGGGGTCCAAGAGGGCAGCTTCTCCAGGATACGCCGCGGCACGCTCGCCGGCACCGGCGATTTCCAATAATTCCAGTCTTCGAGTACCTGGTCCAGCTCCTGGGAATTCAACATAATCGGGATGTTACACGATAAATCGAAAAGTGTCGACTACAATCGACACTTTTCCTGCACGTTCAAAGAATGAAAAAATGTGACCGGAACCGGAGACCCTGGGGGATTCCCTGAAAAGAATGGTCCACTGACATTCGTCCTGGGACACACGTACAAGGCTGTAATCCTCTTTACCGGCGAAGTGTGAGTCATCGTAATCCGCATCCCCCAAGACAACCAGGACATCCCTCCCTTCTTGACGGATGGAATTGATACCCGCCGGAGAAGGAAGGTCCGCCATGGAGGTCATCGGGAAAAGCCATAGAAAAAGAAGAAAAAACGAAAAGCGGGCCCAGTCTCTTTTCATGATTCACCCCCTGATGGAATTCATTATACGCCTTTTTTCGATTTTCTTGCCTTTCGGGTTCGCGGTCTCCCCGCTTGACCTTCCCATCAAATCGGGTACTTTATTCCCTGACCCAGGTGAACACGACCAGAAAGGAGCAACCCCGATGAGGAAGGATATCGTGCTGGCCGCCATGGCGGCGTCGGTCCTGGCCCTGTGGCTCTCCTCGTGCGCCGAGAAGAAGGCCGATGAGGAGACCACCACGCCGGTGAAACAGGTGAAGGCGGTCGAGGAAGGCCCCGAGACCCTGCACGCCATCGACAAGGCGGTCCAGTCTCCCAAGCTGCCGTTTGTCATCGCCGGGGGCGAGGTGTCCTTCGACTGCTTCGAGGCCTCCACCGAGGTGGTCAAGGGATCGGACTTCAGCCTCAAGGATCGCGCAAAGGACTCGGGCGAGGCGCAGAACATGCAGGCCACGGTCCGCGCATGGCTCGCCTCGTTTCTCAACTCCACCTCCGTGGATGAGTCCCTTGTGAACAGCTGGGAGCTGGAGATGGACGATTACTTCGTGGTCGAGGCGAACCCCGATGCACTGGCTCTCGGAGCCCGCGAGGAGTGTTGGAGCCGGAAGTCGGGCTGGCTCAAGAAGGGGGTCATCATGGTGAACTCCCTGGTCGGGGCCAGGACCATCCGGGGCAAGATGCTCACCCCGCTCAGCGAGGACCAGCGCGTGTCCATGGGTCAGGCCATCGGCGCCGGAGGCATGAAGCTCGAGTGGAAGGAGCCGGAGAAGAACTTCTTCAAGTCCCCGCCGCAGCCGCAGCCGCAGCAGCAGCCGCAGCAGGGCCAGGGGGGCGCCGAGGCCGCGCCGAACGAGCCGCCTCCGCCGCAGCCCAAGGAGTTCACGCTCTCCATCCCCGACGGCGTGTTTTTCGCCCGCAGAGGAGATCTGCCCAAGCACTACGGCGAGGTGAGCTCAAAGAAGTGCAACACCTATCTCATCTGGGGAGACCCTTCGTTCCGCGAGCCCGAGTGCGAGGAGCTGCCCAACGCGAAGTTCAAGGTGGCCAAGGTTGACGAAAACAACGTGGAGGTCACGGTCCAGGGTCCGGACGGTCAGCCCCAGAGCGTGAAGATCAGCTATGACAACGAATCCTTCGTCCGTCTCGGAAAGCGCCTCGGCATCTGGATCAAGCCGGTCAAAGGGGACACCGAGGGGTGCGCGATCAACCTCGACAGCATAGGCCTCGGCACACCGTCGGACGCGGGGGTCGCGAAGACCGCGGGCTTCGAGGCGCGCGAAAGCAAGGTGGAGAAACCCGTTGCCAAAGAGGAGCCCAAGGCCAAGCCCAAGGAGAAGAAGGAGAAGAAGGAGAAGAAGAAGAAAGGCTCCTCCTCCGACGACATCGAGATCCCGCTGAAGTAATCATCCCGAAACCGCCCGCCTTCCCTCGTTCCCGAAAACCATTCTTTTCTTGTCCTCCATCGTGGAATCGAACAGAATGAAGCCAGGGAAGGAGCTTTCCTTATCACATGAGCAGGATTCCCATGGTGATTCTCGTCCCTCTCATGCTGACGCCGATCCTTTTCGGGAGCTGCAGTGAGAAGAGAGACAAAGGGACTCCGGGCGCCGATGCCGGCGGAGATGCGGACGCATCGGCCATGGGAGACGCGGACATCGACACGGACGGCGACGTCGATACAGACTCGGATGGGGACACGGATGCCGATTCGGACACCGATGTGGACTCGGATGGCGATGCCGATGCGGACGCCGACGCGGACAGCGATGCGGACTTGGATTCCGACGCCGACTCGGACGGCGATGCCGATGCCGACGCCCAATCGGACGCAGGCGATGCCGGGCCGGACAGCGCAACGGACAGCGGCGGCGATGCCGGTGCGGACGTGGACGCCGGCGGAGACGGCGGATCGGGCCGTCTCGGCGAATCTTGCGTGAACCCGTTCACCCTCGATCCGGACGCCGGCTCCGTGACCGGAAGCACGATCAACGCCATGAACAACGGGACCGGAGGACAGTGCGGCGGCAACGGGCCGGACAAGGTGTATGCATTCAGCCTGACCGAGAGCACGCGTGTCGATTTCCTGATGACCGGATACGATACGGTGCTGCACCTCCGGACCGAATGTGACAATCCGGCAAGCCAGATCGCGTGCAACGACGACGCGCAAGGGACCGCCGCGGAGATCACCGAAATCCTGGGGTCCGGCGACTACTATCTCTGGGCCGACAGCTTCTACGCGGCGGGCGGGAATTATACGCTGACCTACAGCTTCCGGACCGACCCGTGCGCCGGAGACACCTGTCCGGGTTCGCAGGTGTGTGCGGCGAACGACGACTGGAGCGGCTACGAATGCGTCTGTCCGGAAGGCCATGTGCCCTACGAGGACGATTGCATCGACAATCCGTGCATCCCCAACCACTGCGCAGGCGAAAACCGGCATCACTGCGTGCTCGACCTGCCGGGGCACGCCTGCGCGTGCGACATCGGCTATAGGGAGTCCGATGCGGGCGCAGGCGACGCCGATGCGGGCGATGCCGGCGTAAGCGATGCCGCAGCATCCGCGTGCGTCGAGGACCCGGCCGCTGCCGACTGGACCTTGCTCGTGTACATGAATGCGGACAACAACCTGGAGAGCTATGGGTACGGAGACCTGGATGAGATGAAGGAGGTCGGCTCCACCAACGACGTGTCGATCGTGGTGCTCATGGATTCCTCTACCCAGGACAACGGCGACGCGCGCATTCTCTACGTGAACCAGGGGAGCACCTCGCTGGTGGTGAACCGTGGCGAGCTCGACATGAGCGACTGGCGCACGCTCCGCGACTTCGGCGTGTGGGGCGTGGAGCATTACCCGGCGCGGCATTACGCCATGGTGATGTGGGATCACGGATCCGGCTGGCGCGCAGCGGCCCGTATCACCCCTCCGCCCATCAAGGGCTTTTCCAACGACGATCACCCGGGAGGAGGCGAGATCTCGATCTCGAACGGCGACTACGCCAAGGCGATGCAAGGGGTCACCGACGCGCTCGGCCGCAAGCTCGACGTCATCGGGTTCGACGCGTGCCTCATGGGCATGTGGGAGGTGGCCGAGGCGAGCGCGCCCTTTGCCCGATACCTGGTGGCGTCGTCCGAGACCGAACCGAGCGACGGCTGGGAGTACAACGACTTCCTGCCCGGTCTCGTCTCGAACCCGGACATGACCGCCGAGAATTTGGGCAAATCCATCGTTGACGCGTACGCCGACGAATCGACCTCGAACTCGACCATGGCTGTCACGGATCTCGATACCATGGGGGATCTCGCCGTGGCCATGACCGCCTTTTCAAACCAGCTCCTCGCGAACCCCGACATGTACGCCGCCTTCGAGACCACGCGGAAGGCGAGCCAGCAGTTCTACATATACGACCAGTTCCGGGATCTCCGCGACTTCGCGGAGCGCACTGCGGTCCTGGGCGGCGCACCGGCAGACCTGGTCTCGGCCGCGAACGCGCTCGACACGCAGCTCGGCGCCACCATCGTCTACAGTCGCCACCAGACGTCGTACCCCGGCTCGTATGGGCTCTCCATCTACTTCCCGGGCCGCACGGCGACCTTCGATGAGGCCTACCGCGGAGCGGGCGCGGTCTGGAGCGTCCATACCACCTGGGACGAGTTACTCAAGTCCTTCACGAACTGAAAAGAGCGGCTCAGGCCGGACGGCGATGGATGCCGATCTGGAGGTGCTTCTTGGCTCCTTCGAAGAGCGAGTAGGCGACCGGCACGATGATGAGCGTGATGAAGAGCGACAGGGCCTGGCCGCCGATGATCACCTTGGCGACCGAGGCGCGCGCCGCGGCGCCGGGGCCCGTGCCCAGCGCAATGGGGCTCATGCCGAAGACCAGGGTGAACGTGGTCATCAGGATCGGCCTGAGACGCGTCCGGTTCGCGTCGAGGATCGCCTCGTCGAGCGGCATCCCCCGCCGGAGGAGCGTGTTGGTGTAGTCTATCTGCAGGATGCCGTTCTTCTTCACGATGCCGAAGAGCATGAACACGCCGAGGACGCTGTAAAGGTTCAGGGTCTCGTGGAGCATGAACAGGGACAGGAAGGCGAACGGCAAGGTGAGCGGCAGCGAGAGCAGGATGGTCACGGGGTGGAGGAAACTCTCGAACTGTGCGGCGAGCACGATGTACATGAAGATGAAGGCGAGCCCGAACGCGATGAGGAAGTTCCCCAGCGCCTCGGCCATCATCTTGCCTTGGCCCATGAAGACCCCCTTGTAGGCCGGGGGCATCTTCATGGCCGCCGTGATCGCCGCGACGCGCTCCGTGGTCGAGCCGAGGTCCACGCCGTCCAGGTTGCCGTAGACCGTCACCAGCCGCTGCCGGTTGAAACGGTCGATCCGGGTCGGCCCCTGGCCCGGCTCGAGCTTCGAGACCTGGGAGAGGGGCACCAGTCCGGCCTGCGACGACAGTAGCGGAAGCTGTTCGATGATATCGGCGTTGGAGCGGTCCTTCCGGTCGAGCCTGAGCCAGACGTCGTACTGCTCCACCCCCTCCCGGTACTTCGTGATGATCTCGCCGCCCACCATGGTGCGCAGCGACGACGCGACATCGGCGGCCGAGATGCCGAGGTCCGCGGCCCTGGGCCGGTCGAGCACGACCCGAATCTCGGGCTGGCGCGCGGTGAGCGAGGTGTCGAGGTCGACATAGCCCGGGATCTTCCGGAGCTCGGCGACGATGCCGTTGGCGTAGCCGCGGAGCGCTTCGAGGTCCGGACCGTTCAGGTTGTACTGGAGCTGGGTCCGGCGGGAGCCGCCGCTGAATCCGCCGGGTGCGTTGACGCTCGATCGGACCTCCGGAAACCTCGCGAGCACGGCCCTGGCCTTGCGCATGACGTCGAACTGGGAATACTCGCGCTGGGCCAGGTCGACGAGCCTGATATAGATGCCCCCCTGCGTGACGTCCTCGGCCCCGGAGCTGCTGCCGATCCGGGTCAGGGTCATCTCGACGCCGGGCAGCTTGCGAAGCTCGGCGCAGATCGTGAGAAGCTGCCTGTCCACGGTGTCGAGCGACGAGCCGGCCGGCGCGATGAGCGAGATCTCGAACTCGTTGCGATCGTCGAGGGGCATGAAGTCCTTGCCGAGCCTCTGGACGAGGGGCACCGTAGAGAGCAGGACGGCCACGCAGATCAGGATGGTGAGCGGCCGGTGCCGGAGGGCGAGGCGCAGCACGGCGATGTACGCTCGTCCCGGGAGCCATTCGCGACCCCCATGATCCTTCTTGCCCTTCTTCACCTTGAGGAATCGGGACGACAGCATGGGGGTCAGGGTGAAGGAGATGAGCAGGGACACGCCGATGGCGAATGCGGTCGTGAGCCCGAACTCGTAGAAGAACCGGCCGGTCATCCCCTGCATGAAGGCCACGGGCAGGAAGATCACGATGAGCGACGTGGTGGTCGCCATGACTGCGAGGCCGATCTCCTTGAGCCCGTCGATCGCGGCGTCAAGCGGCTCCTTCTTCAGCCGATCCATATGACGGTAGATGTTCTCGAGAACGACGATGGCGTCGTCGAGCACCACGCCCACGGCCAGGGTCAGGCCGAGGAGCGACATGTTGTTCAGAGTGAAGTGGAGCGCCCGCATGAGGATGAACGTGGAGACGAGCGAGGTGGGGATGGCCACGGCCGCGATGATCGTGGAGCGGAAATCGCGCATGAAAAAGAGCACGGAAAGCGCGGCGAACAGCGCGCCGAGCAGGAGATGCAGCTTGAGCTCGTGCAGCGAGCGCTTGATGAAGTCCGATTGGTCCATGATGAGGTTGATACGATATCCCTCCGGCAGGATCGGGCGGACCTGTTCTACCCGTTTCTTGACGTTGTCGATGACATCGACGGTGTTCGTGCCGGACTGCTTCACGATATCCAGGGAGACGGTCAGATCGCCGTTGCCGGCGTCCCCCTTGTTCCAGACCCGGGCCAGGGTGCGCGGCTCC
>Ga0315282_10016055_pt1 | contig 10979 bp, 8 predicted proteins | sample YL17G07_20_MG_FD_203693 | JGI IMG/M metagenome (GOLD analysis project Ga0315282, IMG submission 203693) | Sediment microbial communities from Yellowstone Lake, YNP, Wyoming, USA - YL17G07_20 | ecosystem: Environmental > Aquatic > Freshwater > Lake > Sediment | place: USA: Wyoming | collected...
AGTAGGATCTGAGACGCCGCGCGCGTTCCGCGCGCGGCGGCGACTAAAACCTTCCGAACTGGCGACTCCGGGACCGTGCTGTCCGGGTAGAGCCATTCATTCATGGTGACGACGTGGTAACGCATCGCATGATCCTCCTCCGGTGCGGGGAGTTCATCGGTCAGACTACGCCACGCCGAGCGCGAGACCGGTGCCGCTGCACGAGGGTCGGACGGCGCTCGACGACAGGACCGACCGGGCGCTGTCCGAGGCCGGCGAAGGGAGGTGCGTCCCGTAACAGGCTACCGGACCGATGTAGGGAGAATGCACGTGCACGTGTAGGGTAGCAAGGCGCGGGGGTATCCCCGGAGCATGTGGTCCCCGAAGTCGCGCACCGGCGGCCAATCGGCGGAACGCCTGTCGACCGGCCCTGCGAGTTCCGCAGGATGGCGCATGCCGATCCGCTGCCTCGCGACGACCTCTTGCTGCGAAGCGCGCGTGCAAGGGTGGGACCGGGCACATCGGAACCGACCCTTCCAGTACCTGCTGCGGGGGTAGTGCTCGAACCGGGAGCTCACGGGACAGGAGCTCCGTAGTATCGGGTGCCGGGCCGCGACCGCGACGGCGGCGGGGGTACTGCCGCGCCGGGATGGGTGCGCGGTGGGCCGGGCTGACGGACCGTGTCCACCGCACGACATGTGTGCGGATTCCGCACGCTGGGCCGGCCCACGATGCCCTCCGCGTCGCTATCACCCGGAGGTCGCCCACGGGCTTCGTTTGGGTCCGCGGTGGTATGCGGCTGTCCGGAGGGGATTCTCGTGTGCAGCTCGGCGTTCTTACTTGGCGTCGGTTGGAATGGGCTGTCTGCTGCCGCCGCTCCGTGGCATGGAGATTGCTCAAAAGAACGGCGGGTTCACTAGGTCAGGATTGTCGTCGAGTTGTCAAGTGGAGGTGCCGTTAGAAGATGTATTTTCTGTGGGTTATCATCATGGTTTTCAGCTTTCTCCAGGCCTCGGCGTGGGTCGACGGCCCGCCGGTTCACCGCGCTCGGCAGCGGACGGGCACGGTGAGTGTGGACGTGGATTCGATACAGCGGCGAGATACGCTTCGCGTCATCACGCGGAACACTGCGACAACGTACTTCCTCTATCGCGGCGGCGAAATGGGGTTTGAGTACGAACTTGCTCACGAGCTTGCTCGCCGCCTCGGCGTCCGGGTGCAGATGGTTGTGCCGCCGTCGTGGGACGACATGATCCCGTGGCTCATGGAGGGAAAGGGAGACATCGTGGCGTCCGGTTTTCTGGCGAGGCCGCCGAGGTCCGCCAGCGCTGTGCTCAGCCACGCCTACGATGCGTCGTATCTCACGGTGGTATCCCGAGCGGATCGGGATCCGATCCGGTCACCCGCGGATATGGCCGGTCGCACGGTGCACGTGCGGGAGAAGAGCGCCGCGCAGCAGACGCTTATGAGGCTGAACAAGGAGCTCGAGCGTCCCATCAAGATCGTCACGCTTCCAGGCACGTGGGATACCGAAGCGATCATCGCCGCGCTTGCGGATGGGCACATCTCGGCGACCGTCGCCTCGTGGCCGGTTGCGCAGATTGAGGCGAGCTACCATCCTGAGTTGGTGGTCGGTCCGGCCATCGGGGAACGCGATTCCGTGGGATGGTACGTGCGACCGAACTCGCCCGTGTTGCTTGCAGCCGTCAACGGGTACCTGTCCGACATTCGTCGTTCGGCGTTCCACAACATCCTGAAACAGAAGTACTTTGAACACACGAGTCGCTTCTCGCGGTACAAGAAGGCCCACCTTGACTTCGTGCGGTATGGGCAGATCTCGCCGTACGACCGGCTCATTCAGCGCTCCGCTCGGCGGGCGGGTCTGGACTGGCTGCTCGTGGCATCGTTGATCCATCAGGAGTCGAGCTTCAACCTGCGTGCGCAGAGTTGGGTCGGTGCAGTCGGGCTCATGCAGCTCATGCCCGGAACGGCTGAGGTGTTCGCAGTCCCGAATCCATTGAACGCGGCGGAGAACATCGATGCGGGAGTGCGATACCTCGCCGCACAGATCGCCCGGTTCGATACGCTCGATGGCCGAACGGGGATTGCATTCGGTCTCGCCAGCTACAACGCCGGGTACGGGCATCTCCAGGACGCACGACAGATTGCGCTCGAAGAGGGGCTAAGCCCGGACCAGTGGACGGGACATGTTGAGCTAGCCTTCGACATGCTCTCGCGCGAACGGTACTACGGCCGGACCACGTATGGCTACGTTCGCGGGTCGGAGACCATCGGGTACGTGAACGAGATACTCCGACGCTGGGAGGTGTACCATTCCCTCCTCGACAAGCCCACCGGACCCCCAATCCTCTGACTTCGCGGCGTCTTTTTCCTGCGTCGATATTCCCGCCGTCCGCTCATCCCGTGAACGTGCTGTTCTCGTAGTACTTCTGCCACGGCCCGAGCTCGCGGTAGAAGGGCTGGATGAGCAGTTTGATGATCTGCCGCGTATGTGCCAGATCGCTCATGGCCCAGTCTGCGAGAAGCATTCTCATGGTCACCGGTCCGAGCTCCGTGTGGTTCGTCATGAGACGGAGCTGTTCATCCCGCACCTTCTCGACCTCCGGGAGGCTTCTCAGACGAGCGCGGGCGAACTGATCCATGAGCTGGGTCGGCATGACCATCCACGAGGAGGTCTCTTTGACGGCCTCATTCTGGTCAAACGCGGTGATCGTCCTTCCTTCGAGGATGGCGCGGAGACGGTCCAGGTGGACCTCCTCCGTCTGCACGAGATGGGCGAGTACCTCTTCGACGGACCACTCCGCTGGCGAAGGCTTCCATGCGACCGTTTCCAGCGGCGCGTCTGTGACAAGGCCGCGCAGGCGTTCGGGCGTACGCTCGAGTGTCCAGCGGACCTGAAGGATGAAGTCCGACGGCATGACAACCCCCCTTGCATCTTCAGCAAGCGCGCACAGACATGGATGGAGCGGCGACAACCTGCCGGGACCGCGCCAGGGAACAAGCGCAAGCCCCGCAAGACGAAGGATACGTCCTCCGGGGTCGCTTGCTCAATGGGTCAGGGAGTACACCACGATGTTCGTGCCCATGCGCAACGCGGCTTGACGCTTCTCCTCGGGATCGTTGTGTACGCTCCGGTCCTCCCACCCGTCGCCGAGATCGCATTCGTACGTGTAGAACACGACCAGGCGACCTTCGTGGAAGATTCCGAACCCCTGTGCCGGTTTTCCATCGTGTTCATGGATCTTCGGCAGCCCGCGCGGAAAATCGAACCAGCAGTGGTAGAGGGGATGGTCGAACGGCAGTTCCACAAGCTCCTTATCCGGGAACACGCGCTCGATCTCTCGCCGAAAGCTCCGATCCATCCCGTAGTTGTCGTCGGCGTGCAAGAAGCCGCCGGAGGTGAGATACAGGCGCAGGCGGGAGACCTCTTCGTCCGTGAACCGGATGTTCCCGTGCCCGGTCATGTAGAGAAAGGGGTAGCTGAACAGGTCGTTGTCCAGGATCTGGACACGCGCGGCTTCTGTCGCCACGTCGATGTTCGTCGTGCGGCGGATGAACTCGAGGAGGTTCGGGAGCGACGACGGGTTGGCGTACCAGTCCCCGCCGCCGCCGTACTGAAGCTGCGCAATCGTGAACTCCGCCGGAGGCGTCCTGGCCTGGGCCGCCACGTGCGTTGGGAACGCGGCAATGAAACCGACGAGGACCGCACCCGTGAAGCGTCGCATCCGCGCGCCTCGTGGCATCCGGCCTCCGAGTGGCCCCTCCACCACGGGCATCACGCCACCTCGCATGGCTCGCCGACCACCGCCTTGATCCCTTCGACGACCTCGTCGATGACGAAGTCGGGTGTGCTTGCACCGGCGTGCACGCCGACGGTCTCTGCGCCCTCGAACCAGTCCGCCTTCAACTCCTGCGCAGCCGTGACCTGGTGGCTGCGTGGGTTCAACGAACGCGAGATCTCGGCCATGCGCTTCGTATTGGCGCTCGTGAAGGAGCCGACGATGATCATCACGTCGTTTTTCGTCGGCATCGTCCGGATGTCCCGCTGATGCTTCGTCGTCGGATAGCAGATCGTGTTCATGAAGCGGATCTCGATGCAGATGGGGATCAGCTCCGCCATGATCGCCTTGACGTTGTCCACGTTCTGCGTGGACTGGCAGACCACACCGAGGCGGCGGAACCTCCGCCCAAGCTGGGCGACCTCTCCCGGCCCGGATACGACGTACGCGCCGGGAACCTGTGCCGCAATACCTCTCACTTCGTCATGGCCGTGGTCGCCGATGACGAGGACCGGATATCCAGCCGCGTGGAGTTCCCGCACCTTCTCCTGGATCTCCGTCACGAGCGGGCATGTGGCGTCGACGATCTCCATGCCGAGACTTCTCGCCTCCTCGTACGTCTTCGGTTCGGCGCCGTGAGCGCGGATGAGGAGGATGCCGTCCCTCCTTGCCTGATCGAGCGAGTCGAGGACTCGGATGCCCGCGTCGTCCAGTTGCCTGACGACGCGCTCGTTGTGGACGATGTGGCCGAGCATCTGAACCGGCTTCTTCGAGGCGCGCGTCGTCTCCAATGCGATGTTGACGGCGTTCCGGACGCCGAAGCAGAACCCGGCGCTCTTCGCCACGGTGATCTTCATATACGCTCCAACGCACGCTTCCACCGACCGGTATGGACCGGCTTCGCATCCTCAGACCGGACATTGATGCGATGCACGAAAAGTACGCCCGACTGTGCCGCCGCGGAAAGAGCCGACCACCCCATCACGGCTGGCAGTTGAACTCCTGGGGGAGCGTGCGTATCATAGGCACGAGAGGGTTCACGCCCGAGCACCATCGTCTTTGCCGGGGAGGCATGGTCATGAGGCCCTTTCCTTCGTTTCTCGTTCTGGCGGTTCTCTCGGCGGCGACTGCACACGGGTGCGGCGCGCTGTCGACCAGACCCAGAACGCCCGCGACCAGGGTGCCGGACGACGCACTCCCTGCCACAATCCAGCGAGAGACACCGCCGCATTACCGGCATATCCCGCAGGGAACGTATGAAGAGGCGGGGGACCAGGAGCCATCCGGCAAGATCGCCGCCGGAGTCGACTCCGCACGCACTTCATCCGGGTCGGCCTTCCTTGAACCCCCGTCGTTCGGCGCGCCATCGGTTCACGAAGCATCGAAGTCCGTGGACGAGAACCACGAGGAGGACGGCGGCGACTAAGAGCCTATCCCAGTAGGGAACGATCGCACGGTCGGGACCAACTGAACCCCAGCCAATGAGATGCCGCCTCTTCTTGGGCGAGCCATCCACGGGTGGTGCTCTCGATGCATTGCTGGTATCTTCACTCTGTTTGCGACACGAGGAGTTGTGAGGGCAATTCCTTGCCATTGAGGGATTGAGGGATGGGCAAACAGTACAGTGCGCCACCGCCGATGAGCATCGACACGACCAAGCGGTACGAGGCGAGGCTCCGTACGAAGCGAGGCGACATCCTCCTTGAGTTGTTCGCGCAGGATGCGCCGACGACGGTGAACAACTTCATCTTCCTCGCGCGCGACGGGTTCTACAACGGTCTGACCTTCCATCGGGTCGTCCCTGGCTTCATGATACAGGGCGGATGCCCGAAGGGAGACGGACGCGGGGGGCCGGGATACCGTTTCCAGGATGAGCTGCAGGGCAACTCGCACAGCCATCAGGCCGGAACGCTCTCCATGGCGAACGCCGCGCCGGACACGAATGGCAGTCAGTTCTTCATAACACACACCGCGCAACCACACCTTGACGGCAGACACACCGTTTTCGGCAGGGTGATCGAGGGCATGGACGTGGTACTGGCGGTGCGTCGGGGAGATGAGATTCAGCGCGTTGAGATCAAGGCGAAGTAGACTTTCGTCGGCGCTGCTCGGCTGCGTCGTGGCTCTCGCGGCGGGTGGTGTGCTCACGAGTTGTTCGTCGCAGGGCGCCACCGGAGCGCGTACGCACCGAGATCGCGCGCCCGGTACGCTCTTGCGGGCGGATACCGCGCTTTCGGTCGGGCGGTCTCCCTGGGCGCTCGCCGTCGCCGATTTCAACGAGGACGGCGCCCCGGACATCGCCGTTGCGAACATGCGCGACCGGTCGGTGTCGTTGCTCTTCAATGCGTCCGGGGGCGGGATCTTCCATAGGAACACGAACGCACGAACCGCCGACACGACCATCGCGTTCGAGTCCGGCTCCCGCCCGCGCGCATTGGCGGCGTGCGATGTCAACGCCGACGGCCTGCCGGACCTCGTCGTCCTGCTCGCGCAGGATTCCCTCGAAGTCGCACTCGATCGGATCGTCGTGCTTCTGAACCGAGGTACCGGCGGCGGAGGTGGTGACGCGACTCATCCCCGCCGACCGGTGTACGACGTGGGATACGATGAACTCGTTGGCCGGGGCCTCTACGATCTGTTCGTCGGTGGTCTCGACAAGGGCAAAGGGAGCGTGAATATCGTCGCGGCATCGGCCAGCGAGGACACTCGACCGGTCGTCCTGTCGCGCATCACCCGCCGCGCCGACATTCTGGACAGCACCATCAACGTCGCCGGAACGGTTCCAGAGAACGGCGCTGTCGGCGTCGGAGTGCGAGAGCCGATCGTCATCCAGTTCGACGCGGCCAACGTTGACACGGCGAAGTTCGCCCGTGCCCTTCGAGATTCCCACTGGGTGCACGTGACCGGTCTCGCTGGCGGGGAAGAGCCAAGAACCATTGCTGCGACTATCCACACGCAGACCGCGCGGATCGACAATGAGAACATCGTCCAGTACGTGTTCACTCCCGTGCATCCGTTCAGACCGCAGGAACTCGTGACGGTCACGCTGAGCGGCGACATCAGGGTGCGAGTTCCCCTCCCACGGGCGCCGGGGCAGCAGACGCCGCCGGACTCCATCACGCTGCGGCTGCCGGAGGCGAAGGGCTGGACGTTCGAGGTCGAGGGTCTGCGGGTGATCGCGAGCGATCCGAAAGACGGCGCGATCGGGGTATCAACCGAGTCGTCCATCGAGATCACCTTCAACTACTGGCTCGCGCCCGGTTCCATCCCCGCCGCACTCCGCCTGCTCGGTGGAAATGGGGAGATCCCCTTTGACGCGGCGTACGACCCCGATTCGACGATCGTCCGACTCGATCCAAAGAGAAGCTACGTGCCCTATGAGCACGTGCAGGTGATCATCGACGAATCGCTCCGGGACTCGACGGGACGGGCGTCATTCGGGGGGGATACGCTCGCGTTCCAAACGGTCGGCCCGCTCGTCCTCTCGACCGTGCCTGCGAACGGGGCGCTCGTGCCGCCGTACGATGCGGTCCCGGAGCAACGCATCGTGCTGCGCTTCAACGCCTCCATGAGGTCTCCGGACCTGACGAGCCTCGTCGTCATCGGAGAGCAGAGCGGATGGCACAGCGTCGGTGCCCTGGAAGTCGGTGCGGAAGGCAAGGAAGTCTCCGCTCAGGTGCTTGGGACGTTCATCCCCGGAGAGCGCGTGACGGCGATTGCGACGGATCGGTTCACGTCCGTCGAGGGAAGCTATCCCCTTGCGAAGCCCTACGTCTGGAGGTTCGCGATCAGACCGAGCGCGAGTGCGTCGCTCACGCGGACTGATCCCGGTGTGGGGGATGACCTGACCGGCGGGACGGTTGCCGGCGGACGCTTCACCCTCGAGGGCGACTGGGGTGTCGTTATGGCGAACACCTCTGGTTCAGTTGGGTTGTTCACCGCCGGAACCGATCCCTGGGTGCTCGCGGCGACCGTCACCGGAGTGCCGGGCAGGCAGGTCGTCCGGGCGGGCGACCTCGACGGCGACGGTCTGCTCGACCTCGTCATCGCCCGTACCGACTCGAACTACGTCGCCGTCCTGCTCAACACGAGCGGGAGCGGCTCCGTCGTCACGTTTGCCGAGCCGAAAGGGTACGAAGTGGGCGAGGGACCGGTGGCGCTGTTCATCGGCGACCTCGACGGCGACGGTTGGCCGGACATCGTCACGGCGAACGTCTCGACGAACGATATCTCTGTCCTGGCGAATCAGGGCGACGGGACGTTTGGACGGGAGACCTTCTACGTCGTCGGGGACCACCCGCAGGCGGTCGACGGCGCGGATCTCGACGGCGACGGAGACCTCGATCTCATCGTCGCCAATTCGTCGAGCGATACGATCACGCTCCTGAGGAACCTCACCTCGCTCAAGCCGCCGCCTGGCGGGCAACCGGAGAGGAAGTAATCGAACGGGAAGGCATGCACGTACGGTACCGGATCAGGGCCCCATGGACCGGGCGAAGACGCGGGCCGCGACACTGTGACGGGTGCGTCGCCGTGCTAGCGTCGGCGCAATCCGCGTCACGGGGTCAACCAGCCGTATCCCCGTCCGTTCCCCTCGGGTTGGCCTTGCGCCGCCGGCTGCGCGTTCACGTCATGCACCACCTCGTACACCGGCGTCGGTTGCGCCGTCCCGTCGAACCGGATGGGCGGCAGCGGTCTAAGAAGGTGCCCGTGCTTTCCCTGCCGCCCGAGTAGTCCGCGCAGACCCTTCGATACGACGATCTGCCCCGGCCCCGCGACGGCGCACAGCCGCGCCCCGACGTTCACCGTGTCTCCCATCACCACGTAGTCCGTCCCGTCTTCCGTGCCGATCGCGCCCATCACCGTCGGACCGACGTTGATGCCGATTCCGACGCCCAGATCTGGGACCTTCCCCGTCTGCCGGAGCCTGTGGAGGATGCGTTGGATTTGCTTCGCACAGTTGACGGCCCGATTGGCGGCGCGGTCGAGGCGCTCGTCGTCGAGGAACACCGCCACAAGCTCGTCGCCAACGCACCTGTGGATCTGTCCGCCGTGCGCGTTCACCACCTTCGCCTGAGCGCGGAGGTAGGCGTTGAGCACATTGACGAGCTGCTGCGGCCCAATCCGTTCGCTGAGGGGGGCCAACCCCCGCACGCTGCTGAACACAACGACCGCTTCGCGCCGCATCACCCCCGGGGGAACCCCCCGCTCGCCAGCCCGATCAACCGCCTCAACGATGGCGCGGCTCACGGACTTCTCGAGATGGAATCTCCTCCGGAGAGCCTCGATCATCTCGTTGATCTTCGCGCCCAGAGAACCGATCTCGTCCCGACTGGTAACCGGCACCCGCACCTGGAGGTTGCCCTTCCCGACCTCGTTGACAACGCGAACCATCTCGTTGACCGGGCGGACGACGACATAGCGCATCAGGATGCTGAGCGCGAGCCAGATCACGATGATCGTCAACACACCCGCGACGGCGGCGAAGATGCGGGTGCTGCGGTTCTGCCGGTCAATATCGGCGAGCGAGCGGCTCATCTCGACCACGGCGCGCACCTTGTGGTCGTTCGCGTGGCACCGCCAGCACGGCACGTCGTTCTCCAGCGGCACATAGTCCACCAGATAGCGCCCCGACTTACCCCGATCTTCGGTGAGGCGAACCGGTTTCACCTCCTCAAGCACCTGACGTACCACGTCCTCGTGGTTGAACATCAGGGACGGCACGTCGTCGAGCCGGATCCTCCGGCCATCAGGGTTGAAGAGGGTGATCTCCAGCACCTCGGGCATCTGCTCCAGACCCCGGACGTAGTCCCGCACGAAGATGTCCTTGCCCCCGAAGTCCAGCAGGCACGAAATCGTGTTCACGACGGCTGCCTGCGCGATGTCTCCGGTGAAGCTGAGGAAGTGGTGAGTCTTGTCGAGCTCCGTCGTCCTGACCGAGAACCTGATCGCCCCCCGCATGCGGTGATCGCGCCCGTGACAAGGGTAGCAGCGCGGCCCGTTCTCGAGCGGCAACAGTTGCGTGTAGATCGCGGCGTCGCTCCGTTCCGTGTAGCCGACCCGGGCATTCCCCAGAGCCTCAGAAAGGTAGAAGAACAGGTCCTGGTCGAGAGGCAGGTTGGTGTCGCCGATCTTCGTCTTGTTCCCCTGGTTGTCGAACACGTGGACGCTCACGACGCCCGGCAGCTTGGCGCTCGTGCTCGCGTATGTCGCCATGTGTCCTGCTTTGCCCGCAAGCATGATCGCCTTGTACCCCTGAAGGAGTGCCTCCGCGGGCACGTGCGTGGCCTCCCGGTAGAGGTCCTCTCCGTACAGGCGCATCACCGGCCCCAGGTCGAGCGCGAGTCTGACCGCGCCGATCTTATTCTGGAGGGAGTCCGTCCTGAGTGCGACGGTCCGGACCTGCGCGTCCTTGCCCTCGATCTGGTGCTGGTCGGCAAGGATGTGCCGGGTTGCCGAGCGCATCCCGTTGATAGCGTCGAGGGCGACGGAATCGGCCTGCTGATCGACGAGCCGACTGAAATCCACGTACTGGCAGACCTCTACCCCGTCCTCGTTGTATACCTTCAGCCCCGCGATTTGCACCGCTTCGTCGCGCCGAATCTCATCGACGATCTCCCGCGCGTAGGTTCCCTGACCGGCGAGCATGACGTTCCGGATACCGGAGACCATCGCCGCGACAGCAAGGTCCGAGCCCTGGGTGTGCAAGCGGGTCATGGCCCGTGTCTCGTGCTCAACGTTGAACCAGGTGAGCACGGTGAGACTCAGGGCCAGCGTGGCGAGGATGATCAACACGATCTTGTACTGAAGCCGCACCTGGTCCTCCTGCGTCCCGTGGGGTTAGTGCCCTTCGGAGCGGATCCTAGTGCACCGTCAACATTGCGTTGACGGGTTCTCGGGCAGAGAACAAGGCTTCTGCCCCACCGCCGCAGCCTAGTGGTGGGGCGGGCATTCCTGCCCGCGATCCTTCACTGCAATGTTGACGGGTCGCTCGGAACGGTATCCCGAACGAAGCGAGAAGTCTCCCCTCCGCCGCGGACGGAAGAGACCATCCAGCTTGCTCAGGACTTCGTTTCTGTCGCCTCGCCCAGAGAGCGATTTCGTGGGAAGCCTACGCATGGCGATGTGATACGGCAGCGAACGACACCCAGCCGTGACCAGCACGCAGGCAAGCGGGACGCGCGAGTCGGGCGCTCGGGT
>Ga0315282_10016056_pt1 | contig 10979 bp, 8 predicted proteins | sample YL17G07_20_MG_FD_203693 | JGI IMG/M metagenome (GOLD analysis project Ga0315282, IMG submission 203693) | Sediment microbial communities from Yellowstone Lake, YNP, Wyoming, USA - YL17G07_20 | ecosystem: Environmental > Aquatic > Freshwater > Lake > Sediment | place: USA: Wyoming | collected...
GGCGTTCAGAAGGCGGATCATCTCCCCCACCTGGGGATCGTGGCGGGCGCGGTCGGAACCCGCCGCCGGCTGGCCGGCAGCGGCCCGGCCGGGCTCGGCGGTCCCGGCGTCGTCCGCGGCGGCATCGCCGGCCGCGGCCGTCTCCACCGACAAGCGGAAGCTGACCGGGCGGCCCAGCAGCTCGCAACAGAGCTGGCGCACCAGGGCCTGGTCGTCGCGGCTGATGATGCGCTGTGCGCCATTGTCGAGCGGGAAGCAGGCCGTCACCTCGGTGTCGCCCACGCGCCAGTTCGTGGCCTGCTCGAGGTTGATGGCGAGCATGTACTTGGCCATCTGCTCCAGCCGGGCCAGCAACTGGCCCGGAACCGGACCGGCGGGCGCTGCCGGAGCGGCGGAGGGCGCCGGCCGGGCCGGTGACGAGCCCTGCGGCTCGGCCGGCCGGCCCCGTTTACGGGTCACATCGGCTTCCAACGGCGTTGGCCCGGGTTGCCGCATTCCCCCGCGCGGGGGCGCGCCCGGCCCGCTTTCGCCGCGCGACAGAAGCTCCTCAATAGGCACCAGCCGGCGGGCATGCACCAGCTTCAACAGGCCCAGCTCGGTGTGAAACTGCGGCGCGGCCGAGTGGTGCAATTCCGAATAAAGCGAGAGAGCAAGCTGCAAGATGCGGGTCAGGTCGTCTTCGCTGAACTGGCGGGCGGCCGAAGCCAGCCGTTCTCGCTCCGCCTGCGGCGCTTCCACCAGGCCGCTGGCCGCCCCGGCCGTGCGCATCACCAGCAGGTTGCGGAAATGCCGCACCAGCTCCCGGCAGAAGTTCCGCAGGTCGTGGCCTTCGCGCACCAGGCGGTCCACGACCTCCAGCATGCGCTCGCTCGATCCCGCCACGACGGCCGCCGCCACCTCCTCCAGCACCTCGCTGCTGATCACGCCCAGTAGGTTGCGGACCGCGGCCCCATCCAGCACCCGCCCGCAGCAGGCGATGGCCTGGTCCAGCGCCGACAGCGCGTCCCGCAGGCTGCCCTCGGCCGAGTTGGCGATGACCGCCAGCGCCTCGTCGGTGGCTTCGATGCCTTCCTCGGTCGAAATGCGCCGCAGTTGCGACACCGTCTGCTCGAAACCGAGGTTGTGAAAACGGAACGACTGGCAGCGGGAAACGATGGTGGCGGGGATGGCGTGCGAGGCCGTGGTGCAAAAAACGAACAGCACGTTGCCCGGCGGCTCTTCCAGCGTCTTCAACAGCGCGTTCCAGGCGTCCCGGGTGATCTGGTGCGCTTCGTCCACGATGTAGATCTTGTAGCGGTCGCGGGCCGGGGCGTAGCGCACGTTCTCCCGCAGCGCCCGGATTTCATCGATGCCGCGGTTGGAGGCCGCATCGATCTCGATGACATCCACCGAATTGCCGGCCGCAATCTCGCGGCAGGAGGGGCATTCCCCGCAGGCCTCCGCCGCCGGCCCGCGCACGCAGTTCAGGGCCCTGGCCAGCAACCGGGCCGTCGTCGTTTTTCCTGTCCCGCGCTGTCCGGAGAAGATGTAGCCGTGCGCGATCCGGTTCTGCTCGATGGCGTGCCGCAGTGTCAGCTTGATGTGCTCCTGGCTGACGACTTCGGCGAAGGTTTGCGGCCGGTATTTGCGGGCGATGACCGTGTACATAGGTCCAAGGTCCAAGGTCCAAAGGTCTAAGGTCCGCATGATAGCTGACTTTGGACCTTTGGACCTTGGACTTTAGACCATCTTCACCGGGTGCGGTGCTGCTTCTCGCGAATGGCGACGCCGAAGGATTGTCCCATGAACTGCGCCCCCTGGAACACCGTGCCCTCCACGCCCACCTGCGCGCCTCGCGCCGGCACCCCACGGCTGCTGATCACCCAGATGCTTCCCGTGCCATCGGACACCTGGTAAGCGCCGTGTCCCACGGCCCCCATGCTGGTGGTCACGGTTCCGGAAATCCGGACTGTCTTGTTGACCCAGTGTGAAGGATCGTTCACCACGGAACTGATCTTCACCGTTTCGCAAGCCACCAGAACCAGGCTCAGCACGACCAGGGCTGAAACCGCAATCTTACGCTTCATGTCATCCTCCCGATCCGCGAAGTGCGGGATGCTCGGGGCCGCATCGGACGGGATGGGGCCATTTGCCGGGGAGCGGAAAGCACGTCATTGCCAGACTTCGGGCTCCCCCGCGGCACACCGAAGGTCCCACTACCGTTGCTCCCTTCCGGGCCTGGCGGGGTTTGCGGGTTCCGGTTGCACGGGACCCGAAGCCTGACAACCGCTCATGTTAGCACGCCGGCCAGCCCGGCGCTACCACCCGCCTCCCCGCCCTGCTCCGCGCCGCGCGGATGCGTTATTTGCACACATGCTAAATACGTGAGCCGACGGGTGGCAGGTTGCAGATTCCAGAGGGCAGGACCGCCTAGTGCGAGGAAAAGTCCCTGATCCGGGGAGCCACTTCTCTGAGAAACTTCTCGGCGAACCGCCGCACGCGCTGGTTTTCCGAACGGCTGTGCCGCACCGCGGCCAGATAGGGCAGTACCATGGCCGGCAGCAGCGCCACGCTGATTCCCAGGTTTCGCACCCGCTTCCACAGCGAAAACTCGCCGGAATTGACGTTGACGATGTAAGGGTAGTAGCGAAGGACCACGCCATAGATGTCGCCGGCGAGCTGCCACTGGCTGCAGTGCCGGCCGCTCACGTAGGTACGCCCCTCGCGAACGGCCTGAAGAAAACCTTCTCTGCCGCGGGCCTCTTCCGACACGGTATACGTGCGGCCGATGCGCCGCAAGGTGTGGGCATCGCTGCCGCCGATGCGCGCCAGGCGCTTGCCCTGGCGCTCCATGTGCCGCAGCAGCTCGGAGATGAACAGGTTGTGGACGCGCTGCATCGACCCGTTCTGTTCCTCGAACACGTCAAACAGCTCGCCCATCCGCTCCATGTACTGCTGCAGTCGCTCGCCCCGCTGGAAGTTGTGGAAGAAGTGGTTCAAGGCGAACAGAATGCCCTGCGAGCGCAGGTACCCCACAAGTTCGCGCACGTCGGCGCGCAGCTTCTGAATGTCGCGGTGCTGGCTCTCGGTGATGTCGTAAACACCGATGTGAATCTGGTGCTGGAAATCCGGCAGGTAGGAACTGACTTCCTCGCCAATGATGAAATCTCCGGCCGGCCGCCGGTTGAGCAGTTCCAGGCAACCGTCGATGGAATCGTGATCGGTGATGGTGACCAGGTCCATCCCGCGCTTCTTGGCGGTGCGGTAGATGGCCAGCGGCGAGGAGTAGGAATCGCGGCAGCGGAGCAGGCGCAGGTGCCGGGCGGCGCCCGAGTAATACGAATGCACATGGAGGTCGGCTCGATACATGTCGCCCGCAGCCCAGATCAGCGAGAATGATATAGTAAACCACTTTGCCGGAAAAGCAAGAATTCACCACCAAAGGAGTAGAGGCTTGAGCACAAAGACTCCAAGGCACCAAGGCACAAAGAAGAGAGACACCAGGGGGGCGTGTTCCGGCTCCTTACTGTCTTTCCTTTGTGTCTTTGTGCCTTTGTGCCTTTGTGCGGAGCAGACGCCGACGCGCTACACCGTTTCGCTCGCCAATCCGGACAGGCATTACCTGGGCGTCACCATGGAACTGGATTCCGGCGCCGAGCGCCAGGTGGTGGCCCGCATGCCGGCCTGGAACGCGCTCTACCAGGTTCGGGACTTCGGGCAGTATGTGAGCGAGGTTGGCGCCACGACCGAAGGCGGCGGCGCAGCGGCGGTGGAGAAGATCGACAAGGGAAGCTGGCGTATCACGCTTCCGGCCGCCGGCCCGCTCCGCGTTCGCTATCGGGTCTACGCCGACCAAGCGGGGCCGTTCGGCGCGCAGCTCAACGCGCAACACGCCTTCCTGAATCCCGCCCAAACCTTGATGTATACCGACGCGCATCGCGGGCAACCGGCCGAGGTGCGCCTGGCGGACCTGCCGCCGCAGTGGAAGGTGGCCACCGCGCTGCCGGAAAGGGACGGCGCCTGGCTGGCGCACAATTACGATCACCTGGCCGACTCCCCCTTCGAGATTTCCGATTTTCAGGAGACCGGCTTTTCGGCCGGCGGCGGCGATTACCGCATCGTGGTCCATGCCGCCCGCGAGGCCTTCTCGATGGCGGAGATTCGCGCCTCGGTCGAGAAGATCGTGACCGCGGAGACGGCGCTGATGCGCGACGTTCCCTTTTCCCGCTTCACCTTCATCTATCACTTCCGGGAGGGCGGAGGAGGAGGCATGGAGCACGCCGAATCCACGGCCATCGACAGCGGGCCGGTGAAGGATCCCGCCGGCCTCCGCGGCCTGGAAAACATCACCGCGCACGAATTCTTCCACCTCTGGAACGTGAAACGCATCCGGCCGTGCTCGCTGGTTCCCGTGGATTACCAGCGCGAGCAGTACACCCGCGCGCTGTGGTTCAGCGAAGGGGTGACCTCCACCTACGGCTCCTACACCTTGCTGCGCTCCGGCCTGATGACGCGCGACGAATTCCTGCAGCACCTGGGCCGCGCCATCCGCGACTACGAGAGCCGCCCGGCGCGGCTGTTCCAGAGCGCCGAGGAATCCAGCCTCGATGCCTGGCTGGAAAAATACCCTTACTACGGCGGCGCCGACCGCAGCGTCTCCTATTACCTCAGCGGCGAGCTCATCGGTTTCCTGCTCGACCTCCACATGCGCCGGGTCTCCGAAAATCGGGCGGGCCTCGACGATCTTCTGCGCTACCTCAACGAAAACTACGCGAAGAAGGATAGGTGCTTTGACGAGCGCGCGGACCTTCGGGAAGCCGCCGAGAAGCTGACCGGCCGGCCCTTCGGCCCGGTGTGGGCGCAGTTGGCGCAAACCGCGCAGTCCATCCCGTGGGATTCCTATCTGGGCGCCGCCGGGCTGACGCTGCTGAAGCAGGAGCGCGTGGTAGCGGCGCCGGGGTTCGCGGCCTGGCGCACGCCCGGCCGCGGCTACACCGTCCGCGCCGTGGATGCCGGCGGCGCGGCCGAGCGCGCCGGCGTGCGCCCCGGTGACGAGCTGCTGGCTGTCAACGGCCGCGCGCCGCGCCGCTCCCCGGCGGAGACATTTGCGGGCATGGAACCGGGCAGCAAGGTGGAATTGAAACTGCGCCGCGAGGGGCGGGAGTTCAAGGCCAAGTATGCGGCCGGGCGCGCCAGCGAAGTGGTGTTTCTCGTCTCGCCCATCGCCAACCCCGACCCGCTTCAGCAACGAATCCTGGAAGGCTGGCTCTCCGGCAAAACCAACTGAACCACAAGGCCACAAAGCTGCTGCCGCCGGAACCAGACAAACCGGACAACGCCGGTACAACGTCACGACCGACGGCGGCCGGCGGCCATGTATTTGCTCAAGCGCTGCAAGACTGACCGGGGAACCTCGGCCTTCACGTGGATGAGGCCGCCACGGAACTGCCGGCTGAGCACCCGCGCGTGGTCATACAGGAAGGAAAGCTCGCGTCCCGCGGTCTGCGGGAAATCGAAGGTGGCGTGAGCCAGGGGGTCGGCCTCCAGGCGCGCATCGATGGCGGCCACCAGCCCGGAGATATTCCATCCCGTCAGGGCCGAGATCAAACAGGCCTGCCGCGAAGCGGCCAGATTCTCGCGTTCCTCCGGCGAGAGCAGGTCGGCCTTGTTGAGCGTATGCAGGCGCGGCTTACCCGCCGCGCCGAGCTCCTCCAGCACCTTCCATACATGCCGGTCCTGTTCCTGGCGCACCGGCGAGTGAGCGTCGCTGACGTGAAGGATCAGCTCCGCTTCTCGCACTTCTTCCAGGGTGGCGCGGAACGCTTTGATCAGGGTGGTGGGAAGATTGCGCAGGAAACCGACGGTGTCGGAGAGCAGGATCCGCCTGCCGCTGGGCAGGGCGACGGCCCGCAGCGTGGGGTCCAGCGTGGCGAACATCTGGGAGGAAGTGAGCACGCCGGCGCCGGTGAGCTGGTTGAACAGCGTGGATTTTCCCGCGTTCGTGTATCCCACCAGGGCCACGGGAGGAAGGGGGATGGCGGCGCGCTTGCCCCGCTGGCGGGCGCGCTGCGCGCGCACGTGTTCCAGGACCTGGTTCAAGCGGGTGATGCGCTGGTAGATGCGCCGCCGGTCCATCTCCAGTTTGGTCTCGCCGGGTCCGCGGGTGCCGATGCCGCCGCCCAGCCGGGACATTTCCGTGCCGCGCCCGGTCAGCCGCGGCAGCAGGTAATCCAACTGGGCCAGCTCCACCTGCAACTGGCCCTCGCGGGTGCGTGCGTGGCGCGCGAAAATGTCCAGGATAAGCTGGGTGCGGTCGATCACCTTGCAGGCCAGCGCACCCTCCAGGTTGCGCAACTGGGTGGGGGAAAGCTCCTGGTCGAAAATGACCAGGTCGGCGCCGGTCCCGGCGGCCATCCCGCCCAGTTCCTCCACCTTGCCGCGTCCGATCAAGGTGGCCGGGGCGATGGCCTCGCGGGTGGTCAGCGCGCTGTGCAGCACGCGCGCGCCCGCGCTCTCCGCCAGTTCCTTCAGCTCTTCCAGCGACTCCTCGGGAGAAACGTCGCCGTCCGCATTGGGGATCTTGCGGCGAGACTTCAGCTTCAAGCCGACGAGAATCGCTTTTTCACGCGCCTGGGCGGGCCGGTGGTTGCGTGTGTCGCTGGCTTCGTCTTTGCGAATCGTTAGCCCCCAGCTACTTCGGCGGGGGAAGGCACAGGCCCAGCACCGGCGTCCGGCGCGTGAGCCGGGGACATCTGCGCCGGCGGCGGCACTGCCACATGCGCCCTCGCTGTAACCACCGTTGAGATCGCGTGCTTGAAAATCAACTGCTCCTGGCTGTTGTTCTCCAGAATAAGCGAATACTTGTCGAAACTCTTGATCCTGCCCGAAAGCTTAACCCCGCTGACCAGGTAAATCGTTACGTGAATTCTGTCCCTGCGGGCCGTATTCAGAAAGGAATCTTGGATACTCTGAGCTGGCTTGTCCATAGTCGTATTCTCCCCAATCCACCGCCAGTCCTCTTAATTCTATTCTACTGCCGCGGCCCTGGGGCGGCAAGCGGACGGTGCGGCGTACGCCGCAGGGGGGAAACGAAGGAGCATCCGTGTGGCCACCTGCCCGATTCCGCCTTTTCGAGCAAAATTCTGAGCCCCGCAAGGGGCGCTAGATGAAAGCCCATGGCGTGAGCCATGGGAAAACCGAACAAACGTTTGCCAGCCCCGGCAGGGGCGTAAGAAATCGCCCGGCGGCGGCGCTCTTTCGCCCCTACCGGGGCTCCATCCCTCTGCCGATTGCTCCCATGGCTCACGCCATGGGCTCTCATCTTTCGCCCGCTTCGCGGCTATTTCGAACGCGCAACTGGTTGGTTCCATCCCGCCCTGCGGGATGGTCCGTGTTCATCCGCGGTGAAGTGTCTCTCCCGGTTCACACGGTTCCCGGTTCGGGGTGAATCCACGGCTTGCGGTAGGGCCGGCGCAGCAGGCGGGCCGCCTCGGCGTCGCCCACGATGGTCTGCTTTTCGGCATCCCAGGTGAGCGTGCGGCCGAGTTGCATGGCCACGTTAGCCAGGATGCAGCTCGCCGACGAGATGTAACCCTGCTCGATGTCGGCCACCGGCCTGCCTCGCGCGGCGATGGCCCGCAGGAAATCCTGCATCTGATAGCGAATGGCCGGGGCGCAGTGGCGTTCCAGCCGCTCCTCGGTCTTGTCCTCGGGGTACTGCTCCAGCTCGTAGGTGACGTCGCGGTGCACCGGCTCGGCGCCCTTCTCGGCCGGGATGAAGTCATAGCTGAAGACGCTGGCCTTCAGCGTTCCCTTTTCTCCATAAAATGTGGCTGCCCAGGGATATTTAGGGTCCGGGGGCTGGCCCCACACCCGGTGCTGCCACACGATGTCCAGGTCCGGGTACTCCCAGGTGGCCGTCTGGGTGTCGGAGATGTTCGCCTTTCCTTCCTTATGCACCAGGATGCCGCCACAGGAAGCGATGCGCCTGGGCCAGCCCAGATCGAGCATCCAGCGGACCATGTCGAACATGTGGATGGCCATGTCGCCCACCATGCCATTGCCGTATTCCATGAACTGGCGCCAGCGGCCGGGATGCACCATCTCGTTGTAGGGCCGCATGGGCGCCGGCCCGGTCCACATCTCGTAATCCAGGTACTCGGGCGGCTTGGTGTCGGGCGGGTTGGGGCGGGAGCGCGTGGCGTAATAGCAGCAGATCTCGACCAGGGCGATCTTGCCCAGCCTGCCCGTCTTGAGGAAGCGGTCGCGCGCCTCGACCAGGTGCGGGGTGCTGCGGCGCTGCGTGCCTACCTGCACCACGCGCTGGTGCTTGCGCGCGGCGGCCAGCATGGCCTGCCCCTCCAGGACATCGACGCTGATGGGCTTCTGCACCCAGACGTCGGCGCCCGCCTGCACCGCGGCGATCATCGGCAGCGCATGCCAGTGATCCGGGGTGGCGACCAACACGATGTCCAGGTCTTTCTGTTTCAGCATCTCGCGGTAGTCGCTGTAAGTACGCGGCTTCTTCTTGGAGGCCTGGCGGGCGGCCACCATGTCGGCCGCCTGGGCCAGCATGTTCTTGTCCACGTCGCACAGCGAAACAACCTCCACGGGAGCCACCTGGATCAAGCGGAACAGGTCGACCTTGCCGTACCAGCCGCAGCCGATCAGCCCCACGCGCTTCGGCTTCTCGTCGGCAAACTCGGCCGGGTAGCGGCCGGCGGCGGAAGCAGCGACGGCTGAGGTCAGGGCGGCGGCGCCAGCATGAAGAAATCGACGGCGGTTCATGGGTTTCCTCCTTCGCCTTTCGGACGCCTCATTTAACCACAAAGGCACAAAGACACAAAGACACGATGATCCCGACTTTGTGCCTTTGCGTCCGGGGGTCTTTGTGGTACATCATCTGGTCGGGAGGTTCTGGGATGCTTCCTCGTTCGCGTCGCGATGTCTTGAAGTCCGCCGCCTGCCTGGGCGCGGCGATGACGGCAGGCCGCGCCGTGCCCGCATGGCCGGCGCCGCCGCTGCCGAAGGTCAAGTTCCACGGCAGGGAGCTGACACGCCTGATCATCGGCTCCAACCCGCTGTACGGCTACATGCACTTCAACGGCCTGTACTCCAGGTTCGTCGCCGAATGGATGACGCAGGACCGCCGCCTGGAGATCCTGCACCGCGCCGAGAAAGCGGGCATCAACACCTGGCAGGTGCACTACAACACCGACACCATGCAGGACCTGAGGCGCTACCGCGACGAGGGCGGCAAGATGCAGGTGCTGATCCTCGCCGATTTCGAATTGATGAAAAACTGGAAGCTTCTGCCCGAGGTTGCCCGGGTGAATCCCATCGGCGTCGGGCATCACGGCAACCGCACCGACGAGCGGTTTCGCAAGGGCGAGATGAACGTCGTCGAGGATTTCTGCAAGGCGGTGCACGATGCCGGCGTGCCCGCCGGCGTCTCCACCCACAACCCGGCTGTCGTTGACTACGTCGAGGAGCACGGCTGGAACGTCGATTATTACCAGACCTGCCTTTACCGCGTTACCCGCACCGCCGACGAGGCGCGGCGCGACTTCGGGGAGGCCCCGGTCGGCGAGATCTACTTCGAGAAGGACCCGGAGCGCATGTGCGCCATGATCCGGCGCACAAAGAAAACCTGCTTTGCCTTCAAGCTGCTGGCCGCCGGCAGGCTGCCGGACATCGAGCGCGCCTTCCGCTTCGCTCTGACCAACGTGAAGCCGCAGGACCCCGTCATCGTCGGCATGTGCCCGAAGTACAAAGACGAGATCACCGACAACGTGAACCTGGTGGGGCGGCTCTCCGCTTGACGATCTGCGGCTATTTCATCTCTTTCAGCTTGATGTTGCGGAATTCGATCGGCCAGCCTTCCGCCTCCAGGCCGATGTAGCCCTTGGGCACTTCGCACCCGGTGAACTCGCTGGTGACTCCGCCGTTCACCCACACCGAAAGCGTCCTGCCTTTGGCGGTGACCTCGTAGGTGTTCCACTCGCCGGCCGGCCTCACGCGCATGGACGTCATCTGCGGGCGCAGGTTGATCCTCTGGGTCTTGCCGCCGACCAGCGTGTCGCCAAAGATGAAGCCGCCGGCGGCGCTTCCCACCTGGGCTTGATGCCAGATCGCGCCATCGGCCGAGTTGCGCATGAACACGCCGCTGTTGTATCCCTTGCCCCCTTCTTTGGGGACGAACCGCCACTCCACATGGAAGATGAAATCGGCAAGCTCGCGGTCGTAGCGGAGCCAGTCGTGGCCGCCGGTCCCGTCGCAGACCAGCAACCCTCTGGCCGCGTCCACTCTCCACTGGTTCGGTTCGCTCAGTGGCTTGTCGGCGGGCAGCGAAAGGTGCGTCCAGCCCTTGAAATCCGCGGAAGGGAAGAGATCGACCCATCCTTTTGGCTGGCTCTGCAGCGCGCCGGCCGTCTCCTGGCCGCGAGCCGGCACTGCGGCTGCGAGCGCGACAATCAAAAACGCAAACTCCAATAGCTTCATCCTGCCTCCCAAGCGACCCACTATACACGATCACGGGCCAAGGGTTTCTCAGTGGAGTGAACCGGCTCCACGCTCTTTCAGCGCAAAATGGAGGCCCGACCAGGGGCCGGCGGGACGCCAGCGCTCCATAAACGGCCGCCTATGGAGCGCTGGCGTCTCGCCGGCCCCCGTCTTGCACTTGCGGCTTTGTTGGCTCCGCCTATGCTGGTCCACATTCCTCCGCCTCCCATTTCCATCCATGTGTATCATCGTGGATCGGTTAATCTAATAGTCCTACGCCATGGCGACCACGGCCGAGCCCAGCGCAAATTCCGGTGGGGTGTTTCCGCGCGTCCTGTCGCGCACCTTTCAGGCCTTCCGCTATCGCGAATTCCGGTTGCTGTGGTCGGGCGCCTTCATCTCCACCATCGGGACCTGGATGCAGAGCGTGGCGCAGTCCTGGCTGGTGCTCAGCATGACCGGGTCGGCGTTCTACCTGGGCCTGATCGCCTTTCTCGCGG
>Ga0315282_10016057_pt1 | contig 10979 bp, 9 predicted proteins | sample YL17G07_20_MG_FD_203693 | JGI IMG/M metagenome (GOLD analysis project Ga0315282, IMG submission 203693) | Sediment microbial communities from Yellowstone Lake, YNP, Wyoming, USA - YL17G07_20 | ecosystem: Environmental > Aquatic > Freshwater > Lake > Sediment | place: USA: Wyoming | collected...
CACGGGCCTCTGGGTAGGCTGAACAAGCACCTCAAACCGCGACGGCGTTCCCGGCTCAGGAGGCGTTCCGGAGGCCACGACCCCGGTAACCGGCCCGCCTAGCTCGTGGGACCGTGCTATGAGCGATCTGACCCGGCCCTCGTCGAGCCCGTGCGCGATGCCCGCGTCCCACAGGGCCTCCAGCACCTCCGACGGGTTGACCGGCGTCCCGCCGTGCGTCGGAGGGGTGACCGTGAGGGTCACCGTCATGTCGCCATCCAAGGCCTCGAACTCCGCCCGACCGTCGGTGGACTGCGCCACCGGTGGCGGTTTTGAGCGTCTCACGCGGCGCTCCTCCCGCGACCACCTGATCTCCCGTTAGCGCTCACATGGCCAACTGGCCGGCACCCCCGGCCTCAGGCCAGCGGCCGGCGCGGGGACCTTTCGCACGCCCCGCCTCTCGGTCCTGTGACCGCCGCCAACACTAAGCCGCGATTCCGCCTGTCGTGAAAGCGCCGTCAGCTCTCGCCGCGTACGCGAACGCACCGAGACCCCAAACGGCCGGTTTGGCCGTGACTGGGCAGGCTCGGGCGTCAGGACAGCGCTCCTATCGCGATCTCGCCGCTCTCGCGGTTCTCGGCCATGGTGCAGTACTTAACAGTGTCGGCAATGGTCATCTGGGCGTCGCCCGCCCGGACCTTGACGCCCAAGTAGGCTTCCCCTGAGACCTTTATGATCCCCGGCGGAGATGCAGCCAGATCGGCCTGCACCGCGTTGACCTCCGCGTGGAGCTCCTTGAGATGATCCCCCAGCACCGCGCGCTGCTTGATCGCCTTGGCGATGTTGGAGCGAATGTCCGGTGGGAAGCGCGTGAGCTGGTCCTCGGAGGTGAGCGGGCCCAGGACCCGGTCGGACTTCGCGATCATCTCGACCGTCCAGTTCATCCTGCCGCGCAGCTCCTCGCGACGCTCCAGCAGAGCCCAGTCGAGTCCGACCATGACCTGGGTCTCGATGGCCGTGGGAGCGCCGAGGCGCCTCACCTCGATCAGGCGACCCGCCCTGGTGATTCCGCCGATGATGTAGCCCTTGCCCTGTGTGCAGGTCACCGAGCCGCTGGCGCTGATGTCCGAGCTGAGGACTCCCTTGCGGATGATCACGTCGCCGCCCGCTCGGATAACCGCGTTCTCGGCGAAGGCCGCGTCAACGTCTCCGCCGGCCGAGACCAGGCCACGGCCCCCACCCGCGATTCCCTGGCTGACGGTGATCTTGCCACCCGCCTCGATCGTGGCGGCCCCCACGTGTCCCACGACCCGAACGTTGCCGCCCGCTCGCACCGCGGCTCCCTCCATGACATCGCCCGTAATCGCCACGTCGCGCACGAACACGATATCGCCGCGTGCCACCGTGACGTCGCCCTTGTGAATGTACTCCGTCACGACGGTGATCGTGTTGTGGGCTTCGTCGAAGCGGAGCTCGCCGGCCTCGGTCGCGATGTACCGAGTGATGGCGCGGTCCTCCTTGGTCGCGATGCGCAGCATGGGTCGAGGGGTGCGGTCCTCGGGCGGCGGCGGGGCCACGGGCCGACCGAGAACGTCCGTGCCGGGGGTGCCCTCGGTCGGCGCTGTCCTCCGCGCCACCTCCTGTCCCTCATGAACGTTGAGGATCGGCGCCTCGAAGTGGTAGTCGACCGTGCCGGCCGCCTCGTCTTCCCCTTCCAGGGCGGTCGGGCGGTCGGCTGGATGGACCAGGATCTCGAACCTGACCGGCGAGCCCGGCTCCGGTGGCGTGCCTGTGGCGACGATGCCCGTGAGCGACTTCCGGAGCTCGGCGCAGCGTGCCACAAGCGATCTGACGCGATCCTCATCGAGGCCGTGCGCGATCCCCGCGTCCCGGAGTTGCTCCAACACGGCGGACTTCTCAAGTGGCGTGCCGCCATGCATCCCGGGAGTGACCGTCATGGTCACGGTCATGCTGTCGTCAGAGACCTCGAACTCCACGCGACCGTCAACGCGCGGCCCCACGGTCGGGCTTTGAGAGGGTCTCATCCGGCGCCCCTCCTGGTGCAATCACGCTTCGCCCTCGTACACTGACGGGAGACACCCGCCGATGCGCGTTGTGGCGCATCGGCGGCCGACGCACGGCCGCGCGCGACCATCTCCTCCACACGAGCGCGCGTCGGCAGGGACGGTTGGGCCCCGTACCCCATGGCCGCCAGCGCGCCACAAGCGTTGGCGAACACGCCTGCTTGATCCTGCCCCAAGCCCTCGCACAGCGCCACCGCCAGGCCCGCCGTGAAGGCGTCGCCCGCAGCGGTCGTATCGACGGCCACGATGTCGAAGGCCGGCAAATGCCGACGGCCCTCAGGGCCGCTGATAACGCACCCCTTGTCGCCGAGCTTCATCGCTGCGTATTCCACGCCGGCCCCGCGCATCCGATCGGCACAGGCCAGCGCTCCGGCGACAGAACTCGTGTCTGCGTCCGGAACGAGCGCCTGTGCTTCGGTCTCGTTTGGACATACAACGTCCGTACCGCGCCAAAGGTTGGGAATCGCGTGCTGCGCCGGTGCGGGATCGAGTATAACCCGGCAGCCGGCCTCCCTCCCAAGGCGGGCTGCCTCAGCCACCGTCTCGACACTCATCTCCTGCTGGAGCAACAGGGCGTCGGACGCTGAGAGCACGTCCCTGTGTCGGGCGATGTCCTCGGGCGTCATCGATAGGTTCGCACCGGAGGCGAGGACGATTGAGTTCTCGCCCGAGTCCTCGACCATGATGAGCGCGGTGCCGGTGTGGGACGCGGGATCGACCCGGACGCGCGAGACATCGATCCCCTCCGCCGCCAGGCCCCCGACCATCGCGATCCCGAGATCGTCATCGCCCACGCAGCCGATGAACGTGACTTCCGCCGCCAGGCGAGCGGCCGCGACCGCCTGATTTGCTCCCTTGCCGCCGGGCGCCGTGAAGAAGCCGGAGCCCGGAAGCGTCTCACCGGCCACCGGCAAGCGCGGCACCCTGAAGACGAAGTCAGCGTTGATGTTGCCGATTACCGCAATGCGCACGGCCATGGCGCTGGCCTCCTTGCGCGGCACCGCTCGGTGTTGTGCTAGGTGGCGTAGCCTGCGGCCTGCACGCCACCCTCGAACACGAGCTGCTTGTCTCCCAGGAGCGACGTGATGACATCCATCTTGCGCCCTCGGGCCTGGTCGATGCGGCCGAGGATCGTCTCCGGTTGCATGTTGCGCCTGACAACGGCCTCTATTGCTCCCGCCACCGCCAGAGGATCGTCGGTGCCGGGGAACAGGACGCTCCTGCCCATCGCGACGCCCCGAACGTTCCTCCCCGCCGCGGTCGCGGCGGAGACATCCCCCAGGAGTGACGCGACGTCGGGCGCGCTGTTGGCATCGGTGAGCAGGAAAGGAAGCGTGGCCGCCGCGGTGGCGCGGCTCATGCCCTCAAAGCGAGGAATGGTCAGCCACGTACGGGTCGAGGTCTCGCCAAGGGCGGAGGCGACGCCGACCGCTCGCGCCCAGTCGTCCGGATCGAGGAGCGTCTCCCACGTGCGCTCACCGGTGCGCTTGACGGGCTGACAGTCTATGAGGGCGATCATCTGGGCGTGGTTCACGTCTGTGATGACCTTGGCGCAACGCTCGAGGGCCTTGGGCGTGTCGGGGCTGTCGGGGTCGATGCGCAGGAGTATCTTCACACCGTCGCAACGGATGTGCTTGGCCCGTTCGACGTTGAACGCGGTGTAGGCATCGGCCATCTCGAACGCGGTTCCCGACAGCCCGCCCCGGTTCATGCTGCCGATGAAGGCTTTGCCGTCGAGGAACGACGGACCCGAGTTCTCCCGCAGAACCTGCTGAACGAGGCACAGCTCCTCCAGCACATCGGGGGTGCCTATCACGCCGTCGAAGACGCCGCCGAGGAGCACTCTCACGACTCGGGCCAGTAACTCGTACCGGCAGGACGGCCCCGTGCCTCCGTCCGCCGAGGTGGTGACTCCCCTTCCCGCATCGTCCGCGGTGAGAACGAGGAGCTTGCCGCCGGGGGCCAGCTCCTTCCGAGGCTGCCGGGTCTGCGTCGATTTGTACGCCGCCACCGGGTCTGTGACTCTCAGGTCGGAAATCAGGTGATAGACCCCCCGCGGGAGAAACCCCTCAGGGTCGAACGTGAACGTTTCAGGGCTGCTCATGCGTGCGTTCCTCTTCAGGTTGTGTCTCGCGTATACTGCCGCAAGGAGAGATTCACCGACCGGATGATCTTCCCTGCGCGAGTCGCCGGGCAAACAGCGTGACAGGAGGGCTTCATGGACCGGCTCAGCCGGCTCTTCAGCCACAGACCGACAGCGTGGTGCCTTGCGGCCGCGCTTCTTCTGGTCTGTTCGTTCGATAGCGGCAGGTCGGATCCGCGGACGGCCGAGGCTGCCGGGCCGGTCGCGTTGTCCGCGGGGCCGGCCGCGGTCGCCCTAGTGGGTGAGCCGCCCGAGCGGCTGTCTGACGAAGACAGCGCCGCCGAGGCGAACGCCTTCCTGGCTCAGAACCTGACCGGCGGGAGGCACTACTTCATCCAGATCTCCGACACGCACATCGGCGGCGGCGCCGAGGCGGAACGCGAGAAGCAGCTCTTCCCCAAGGTCCACCCCACGGAAAAGCTCAGGCACGCGCTCAGGATCATCGCGGCTTTCGACCCGAGACCCGACTTCCTGTTGATCACCGGCGACCTGTCGGACCACAGCTTGCCCGCCGAGTATGACGCCCTGAAGCGCGTGCTGTCCGATGGGTGGACGGGCCCGCTGGCGCTAATGCGCGGGAACCACGACAAAGACCTGGGTGCGTTCCTTGAGGCGTTCGACTATCTGCCCTATACGGACCCGCAGCGCATGGCCGACACCGGGTTCTGCTACGCTTTCGACTACGAGGGCGTTCGGGTCGTCTGCCTTGATTCGGAGAAGTACAGCTCCGTGCTGCCCGAGTCCCGCTGGCTCGCGGACGAGCTTGCCCTTGCGGGCGACCGGGCGGTGCTCGTCGCGAACCATCGGCACCTGTTCGGCACGGGGAACCGGCTCGTGGACAGCGTCAAGGGGGGCCTCCCGCAGCCGGAGGCCGACGCGATGGCGCAGCAGCTTCGCGGCGCGCGGAACCTAGCCGGTCTGCTGTGCGGGCACATACACTACACGTCCGCCAGGGAGCAGGACGGTATCCGGCAGTTCACGATCTCATCCACATTCTACGCCATCGAGGCCCTGGGTTCCGTCGACGGCGGGCTGTTCGCGCGGCTGGTGCACGTGGACGCCGGCGAGGTGCGGTGGACGGCCGTCAAGGACCTGCTGGGAGCGACGAGGCCGGAGTGGCCCGCCGAGCCGCCAACCGGTGAGGAAGCGGCCGACGCGGGCTAGAGTGGCCCCGGGACCGCGCAGTGCCACGGCCCGACCACTCCGCCGGCTGTATGGATAGCGGATGACCTCGTTCTTGCGCAGCAGACAGATGCGCGATGCGGACCATGTCATGATCTTGGCAATGGTCGGCATCGCCGTGTTCGGAATGGTGACACTCCGCAGCATACCCGGCGCCGACTTCCACAGGCAGACGCTGCTTTTCGCGGTTGGCGTGCTCTTCTTCCTCGCCGCCGCTTCCATCGACTACGGCTGGCTCAGGCACTCATGGCAGCCGCTCTACTGGGTAACCCTGTCGGTACTGGTGGTCGTCCTGGTCTTCGGCCGTGTGGTGTTCGGCGGTAAGTCGTGGATCGCTCTGGGCCCGGTTCAGTTGCAGCCCTCGGAGTTCGCCAAGGTGGTCCTGATGGTCTGTCTGGCCGTCTACGCGGCCGAGGCGGGCTCGCAGATCAGGGACGCGCTCGAGCTGTCGTTCTCATTCGTCTCTCTGGTACTGCCCATCTTCGCCCTGATCATGGCCCAGCGCGACCTGGGCACGGCGCTGGTTATCCTGGCGATCTGGATGGGCGTGATGTACTTCGCGGGCGCGAACCTGTGGCACCTCGCGGCCTTTGTGGTGGGCTGCATGGTCGTGGCCAAGCTCGGGTGGGACCACGGCATTGTGCCACAGTACCGTATCTTCCGCATTCTGGCCTGGCTTCACCCGCGCGAGTACCTCGACCCGGACGCCTCGTACGGCATGCCCGGGATGCAGTATCTGCAGGCCTGGCGCGCGATCGGCTCCGGAGGGATCTGGGGCCAAGGCTACGGCAACGGGCAGCTCACGCAGTTCGGTCGCGTGCCGGAGCAGGCGACCGACATGACTTTCTCGGCCCTGGGCGAGGAACTGGGGTTCGTCGGCTGCGCCGTCCTTGTGATACTCTACGGGATCGTCATCTGGCGTGGAGTCAACACGATCGCGCAGACGCAGCACGATCTCGGCCGCTACATCGCGGCGGGCGTTGTCTCCTACCTGGCATTCGAGGTGCTCGTGAGCATCAGCATGAACGTCGGACTCCTGCCCATCACGGGGATCCCGCTCCCGCTCTTCTCCCGCGGCGGGTCCAACCTGATCTCAACCATGATCGCGATGGGCCTTCTCGTAAACGTCCACCTTAGGCGGAGGCGCATCACATTCGAGGCGGCGACCTAGCCCCCCGTGGTGCCAGCCTGCGGAGCGCTTCTCATGGAACCTGCAATAGGCAACCTAGCCGCCATTGACGCGGCCGGCAAGCACGTTGTGGCTTGGCAGGGCGTGCGCGTCATCGTACCGCTCGACTGGGAGCCGGGCGCGCTGTCGGGGGCCTGGAACGAGGGCTACTTCCGCATCGATGAGCGCCTGGCGCCGCGCCTCGTTGTCCGCTGGCTGCCTGACGAGTCCACGAAGAAGCTCTTCGCGCGAGCGGCGTCTCGACAGGCCGGTATCCAGCAGGTGGCCGAGAACTACCTCGACGGGCTCGTGCGAACCCACAAGAAGAAGCGGCGCAAGGTCGAGCACCGCCTCACCGACCGCCTGCTCGCGCGCCGCCAGCTCGACATCACGCCCGTGAGCTTCTTTGAGTGGGAGCTTGTGGGGCACAACGTCTATGGCGTCGGCTTCTCCGGGGAGTGTCCCCATTCGGGCCGCATTCTGTTGTGCGAGATGACGGGCATGTCGATGGCCGAGACGCGCGACTTGGCCGTCCGTATCCTCGCCACACTACGCCCGTATCCGGAAGCCGATGACGCGGTGCTGTGGAGCGCGTTCGGCCTTCGGCTCGCGCTTGACAAGGAGTGGAAGCTCTCCGGCACTTCGCTGCTCGGGGGCAAGGTCGAGTTCAGATTCGACCGTCCCGATGGGTCGAAGCTCGCGGTGCAGCGGTGGATCGCGAGCATCGCGCTGGGCAAAGGGGACCTTGTCACCTGGGCGAAGAAACAACTGGCCAGCGATCTGAAGAACGAGTTCCGGTTCCGGATGGAACGGGGTCTGTGCAGGGGACACCCGGCAGTGCTTGCGGAGGGCACCGTTCGCTCCGCGAAAGAGCGCGTTGCCCATTCAGCCAGGCGGTTCGTGAAGATCGAGACCGCGTTTCATCTCGTCTGCCGGGCATGGCACTGCGAGCCCGAGAACAAGCTCTTCGTGGTACGGGCCGTCTGCAAGGAGTCGGAAAGAGGCTTCGCTGATGAAGCAACGGCTCGGTTCGTGTGTCACATATGACCTGATGGACGTCATCGTGCGAAGGCTGACCCTGTTCCTCGCCGCATTGGTGCTCCCGGCTCTGCTGGTGCCGCTCGTGTCCGCGCAACCGGCGGAGGAAGCCGATCCGCACGAGCAGGCCGCGGTCGAGATCGCCAAAGTTAAGGAGCTCCTGGAAGCCGGGGACCTGGACGGGGCCGTCGCGGCCGCTACGCGCGCCACGCAGTTCGCGCCCGGCCTGGGGGGCACGTGGCGTGCGCTCGCGTACTGTCACCAGGTTCGCGGCAACGAGAACCTGGAAGACAAGGAACTGGCGATCGAGTGCTACGCCCGCTCGCTCGATCTGGAGCAGTCCGAAGAGGCGCAGAAGCAGCTTCGGACGCTGGTCCAGACCGGGAGGTACCCGGACTGGGTCACCGAGGGGGCGCTCAAGTACCTCCCCGGCGACTACGACCGGCGCACCATCACGTTCCGCGATGCGAGGTTGCCGTCCGAGGCGAGGCAGGACCTGGTCATCGCGGTAGGGACCAAGCACCTCTACCCGGAGCAGGTGCCCAAGAGACACTCCGTCTACGGCTCGAAGTTCGCGGGCGTCGTCTACGCCTTTGTGAGCGATCCGACGGACGAGGTGCGGCGCCTCAGGCTCTCGGTCAGGGTGTACTACCCCACTGACTCGCTCTCCGTGATACACAAGGACTACACCCCGGACGCGAGCAACACCGCGCTGGTGCTGGGGCGTCTGCGCGCGTACTACGCGGCGTACATGGGCAGGGCCGCGACGGATCGGCTCGCCCGGCCGCTGTCAGCCTACCTGATCGAGGGCGCCCCCACCGCGGCCGAGGGTCTCAGACCCGACGTGGCCGTGTGGCGCATCGAAGAGGCCAGACAGTCCAAGGACTGGGCGTTCGACGTCTGCAAGGGATTCGGCCACGCCGCGTTCAGCGCGGTTGGGCAGTTCGCCGGCCCCGAGCCCTGGGCCGGCGGCCTGATTGGAAGGCTTATCTTCGCGAAGTGGCTGTGCGCGAACGCCATCGACCAGCGGCCCCAGTGGGGTGCCGACGAGGTCGAGATGGCCGACCAGGTCGAGAGCGAGGGGGCGCCGGCGCTGCAAGCCTTCGTCGCCGCGCCACCCAACGACGAGAACATGAGTGATGCGTCGCCCGCGGCCCTGCAGAAGGCCCTGGGAGCGGCCCTCTACGGTGAGCTGTGTCTGACCCCGGCCGAGCTGGGCAAGGTGCTCGCCCCGAGAGAGCGTGTGGACCCGCAGGGACTAGTCTGGAAGGTCGGCCAGGCGGTGCGCGACCGACAGCCCGCGAGTGTGCGCGTGCCGGGCGGCCTCTGGATCGAGGAGGGCAGCGACACGGTCGATCCGTTCCGCCTCCTCGATGCCGATGGGGCGCCCTGCGTGATGCTTCCGGGCAGGCCGGCCCGCTACAAGGTCTTCCTCGGTCAGGGCGCGTGGACTCTCGCGGCCGTGGCCGAGGCGCCACCGGACTCCGAGCGCCCAACGGTGTTCGCCGTCACGCTGGAGGGCGGCCCGCGTCGCCCGCAACTCACCGCCGTGCTCACGCTCCGCCAGGGCCGCAAGCTCGCCACCGGAACCTTGGGCGAGGTGCCCAACGGCTGGTACGTTGTAACGCTCACGCACGACAACGCTAAGGGCACGGTGGCCCTGCAGTCGCTCACATTCACGCAGCCCTCAGGCCTGGCGCCGTGACCGCGCGTGCCCAGCCGACGGAAGTGAGGAACTCTCGAAGTGCTACGGGTCTTCCGCAAGATCGGTGACATACTCGCGCCCGGCAGGCGCGTCGACAACGAGCTTCTCGTGGAGCTCGAGGAGGCGCTTATCCAGGCCGACGTTCGCGCCGAGACCGCTATGCGGCTCGTCCGCGACATCGCCGAGCAGGGCCGCACCCAGCGGCTCGACGCCGGGGGTGTTCGCGCCCTGCTCCGGGACGAAGTGGTCCGGATCCTCGACAACGGGATGGATCGGACGCTCGCCTACAGCTCGGAGCCGCCGACTGTCATTCTGATCGTGGGAGTGAACGGCACGGGCAAGACGACCACGATCGGCAAGATCGCCGCGTACTACGGCCACCACGGTCACAAGGTCATGCTCGCCGCGGGCGATACCTTCCGCGCCGCGGCCATCGAGCAGCTCCGCATCTGGGCCGAGCGCGCGGGCGCCGAGATCATCGCTCACAGAGAGGGCGCCGACCCGGCGGCTGTTGTCTACGACGCGATAGTGGCCGCCAAGGCGCGCGGCTATCATGAGGTGATCGTAGACACCGCGGGAAGGCTCCACACCAAGGCCAACCTCATGAGGGAACTCGAGAAGATCCACCGGGTGTGCGAGAAGGCGACCGGTCGCGCGGCGGACGAAGTGCTCCTCGTTGTTGACGCGACGACCGGTCAGAACGCGCTCCGGCAGGCGGAGGTCTTCAAGGACAGCGTCCAGCTCACCGGCGTTGTGCTGACCAAGCTCGACGGCACCGCGCGCGGGGGCGTTGTGCTGGGCATTCAGTCGGAGTTCGGGATACCGGTGAAGCTGGTGGGCATCGGCGAGAGGGTCGAGGACCTGGTCGCGTTCGAGCCTGTCTGGTTCAGCGAGAACCTGTTCTGATCGGTGGCGGAAGGCATGTCTCTCCTAGAGGTGCCCCTGTTCCCGACACCAACAGTCCTGTTCCCGGGGACCGTGATCCCGTTGCGCGTGACCGAGGGCCCGCTGCACGCCGCGATCGAGCACTGTGTTGAGACCGACACTCCCTTCGGGGTAGTCCTCGTCGACATGCTGGACTCGGGCCAAGCGGTGCTGTCCGAGGTGGGCACGCTCGCCGCGGTCCATGGCCACACGGTGTCCGATGACGGCGCGATCGAGGCGGTGGGGATAGGCACGGACCGCTTTCGCATCGTCCGGATCGTGCGGGACACGCCCTTCATCGCCGCCGAGGTCACCAAGCTGGCGGAGGAGGAGGCTGACCCGGACGACCGCCCGATGCGAGAGGCGCTGGGCGACCTATCGACGCGGTTCCGGAAGTACGCGAGCCTAGCGCTGCCTCGTCTGCCCGAGAACATGGAAGTGCAGTTCCCCTCCGACCCTACGGCCAGGCTTAACCTGATCTGCTCGGCGTTGATGGTTCCGCTGAGGCAGAAGCAGCGACTGCTCGAGGAGAACAGCACGGCCCGACGCATCGAGATAGCGCTCAACATCATCCAGCGCGAGATCTGCGAGCTGGAGGCATTGCGCGCCGCGGTCGCGATCCTCCGCGGCGAGGAGGACGTGTCGTATCCGCTCGGGCTGAACTAGCCATCCTCTGACGTGGAGCAGGCGTCTCGCTCCCCACCATCTCCCCCGCCCAGCGGCGTCGGGCCTGTCACCGCGCAGACATGGCCTTCA